>CETR01126345.1_pt1 | contig 11579 bp, 23 predicted proteins | sample 531281 | NCBI WGS metagenome assembly CETR01 (sample SAMEA2622568, study PRJEB7988) | marine metagenome | biome: marine biome (ENVO:00000447); feature: mesopelagic zone (ENVO:00000213); material: "saline water (ENVO:00002010), including plankton (ENVO:xxxxxxxx)" | depth 696 m
GAAGCACCGTATCGAGAACAAGGATGCTGTGAACGCGAGAAGGCGAGAGAGATATCGGTAGGCCACGAAAGTAGAGGCTGAGCTGAAGAATATGATCCCGATCTTTTACGGTTACGTCGAGCGCGGCGTCGTGCGCGTCGACCATCGTGACCGGATGCGATCGTACCTGATGTCGTTGGACGGTGAGCGGGTCGTCGTGACCGTGCAGAAGGCCGAGTCCGGCCGCACGATAAACCAGAATAGATACTACTGGCTGATCGTGCGCATCGTGGGCGACCACTGCGGATACAGCGCCAGCGAGACTCATACAGAGATCAAGAAGCGCTTCGGCATAACGACGTCTAGTGCGGCGCTGACGCTAGAGGAGTTTTCGGAGTATGTCGAACGGGTCGTGGCGTGGGCTCAGACTGACTTGGGTCTGACACTCCCTGCGCCGGACGAGGTGCGCTAGGGTCGTCGGGTTGGATCGACACCGCCCATCGGTCAGCCAGTCCGATCACGAGACCGGCTGTGAAGGCCAGCAGAATCGCGTGGGTCCCGTACGCCATCGGCCAGCGTAGCTGGCAGTAGACGGCCGTGCCGCCCATGAGCACCGCTGAGACGTTGAAAAAGAATGACAGGTTCACGACGCGTTCCTGAGCTTTGACCGGTCTTTGAGGAGTGCGTAGAGCGACGCTTGTGTACGCGTCAGCTTTTTACCGAGGTCGTGTAACTGCGTCAGCGTCAGCGACGTGAGTAAACGATACGATTCTCGTTCGCGCCTGGCCTGCGCGAGTGCCTGGTGCAGGACGTCGACCTGGAGGTCAGTCACCGTCTGCCCTCCCACGGTCTCACGACACCGTCCCACGGCTCTATGCCCCAATCTGTGCGCCAGCGCCTGGGTGGTCCGGCACTTGAAATGTCGATGCGCTCGCTGTCAGGGTCGCCCACACCGCCACGGAGCCCCGGATACCAAATCGTGTCTTTGGAGACACGGATAATGCCAGGCATCACCGTTGGGAGGTCATGCGTGAACGCCTCCGTAATACTGTGAATCGTCTGGTCGCCATCGGGTCGCCACACGAGATTGCAGAGGACACGTGCCTTCGGGGTTGTGACGTTCCCCGTACCGCGCGCACCACCCACGCAGCACGCCACCGCACGGTCAGCGGCTCGGGATTCGGTATATTGATGGTGCTGGGCGGCACCCCCTTCGGCGGCACTGTGTTCATACGCCACAACGGTGCGGCCACCTGCACGCGACACTACCTGACGGGTATAAGCCTGCAACTGCATTCGGGTATCGCTCCGCTTCCCTTGAAGCAGTATCAGACAGTCCGCGGGAAGTTTCGCAAATTGATCGGCACGAATCGAGTCCATATGCTCCGAGCCGTGGAAGGCTACGTGAGAATGCCGCGCTCGTAATTCGTGGAACAGGCTTCCGTATTGCGTGGAGCTGCGTCGTTCGTCGATCTCAAATTCTGGAATGATCCAGGCGAACTTTCCAGCAAACTGCTCGACTACTGTTTCGCACCGTTGGATCAAGATGTCAGGACTGATCTCATCGGTGTCTGATCCCGACGCCCCACGGTCGTGCAGTACGAGGTTGGGGGTCAACCCTGCCTCAATCGCAAGATCCAAAAGCCGTCCGGTGCGTACCAAACTGTCTGTATTCTCGAACGTGTTAATGTCGAAATCGCCCGCCCACCCGTGATCAAAGAACCGCTTGCGATAGATCCATTGCAAATAAACGTCGAGATGGATTGCCCCACTAGATTTGCGTTTCGCAAGTAACTGCGGCCAAATAGACTCTGAACACGACAAGATCGACGGGCCAAAGTACGGATAGAGGAACGACCCAGTGTACGGGTGTGAGACAAGGTCAGACGTCAACGACGACCGCCCTGGTGTTGGCTTTGGCGTCAAAGGATGCTTCTTCGCCCACTCCGGTGACGCCCGAATGTCCTCCCGTATTTTCGCGACAGTCCAATCGTCTTGGGAGGCTTTTCGGGCATAGAAATCAAGTCCAACCTTGTCGGGCTCGCGGAATAATTCTTCGAGGTAGATCGTATGGATGGACGCCTTTAGCGCCTCCTGATCCTCATCCTCGAACGGGTCGACCGCTACCACCACCTGGGGCAGCGGTCGCAGGGGCAGCGCATAGAGACGACCATGATGGGAACGCACAGTCTTCCAGTCGTCTGAAATCACAAACGTTTCCCAGGCGCCGCGAGTCTCTTTGGGGCGTCGCACCCACGTGCCCCCCGGCTCTTCGGACCACACATGAGTACCGCTCGCGCGGAGCACCACTTTCGCCATGAGTCTTGTCCCTTCTCAGCATGAAATAGAACCACCGTACATCCACCCGTCACTGACAGGCCCATCAACCGTGCATCCCTCGACAATCCGCTGAACAGCACGCCGGCTGCTTCTTCCTTGTTGACCTTCGGCCTGTACGGACGACGACGTCAGTGTGACCGCCACCAACACCCACACGCCGACCACCAACGCCGCGAGCAGTATACGAGTCTCCATGTAATGCTCTCCTTCCCTGTAGCTAGCGCCACTCCCGGTCTCACCCGTCCAGGTGTCCGCTACCCCAGTATGTATTGGGTGATCCTGCGATGGCCACCCGTCCGCCGACCTCTTCGCCGGACGGGTCGAATTCTCCTGTTTTACCCCAGTTTTATTAGGTTCGGGACGCTTGGACACCTTGTTTCACAACACGTCGCCCTGATCCGCCAGCAGTGAGTGCTGGCGGTAGGCGACCCACAACTCGGCTTTCTTTTGATCGCGGGCCTCGGTGGAAAGCGGAGGCGAACACGCGACGAATTGCGGAGGCTGACGTGGCTCTGGGTCCCTGTCAAGGAGCAGCCTGAAGGCTCGCAATCGCTCCGGGTCGTGGGTATACGGGTCTGATCGCACAGTCTGTCTCACCATCAAAAAAGACACCGTGGGTAGATGTCACTGCAATGCCGACTGCAATGTGGGGTGTGTCTCTAAGAGACACACCCCACATTGCAGTGACGGTCACACGATACCGCGTGTGGCCGGTCCAAACGACGTGGGCGGATCACGGGTCGTCCACAGCGCAAACGGCTGATGACACTCCAAGCCGTCCTCACGGGGGGGACGATGCACCTCCTCCCAGTGCAGCCAGCCCCCGTCGATATGCGGAATCAAACAATCTCCGCAGATCACGCAGACGACGTACTCAGTCTGGTGGCGACAGAGCCAGCGTTCCAACACAGACTGCGTCACGTCGTCCCAACGTATGTGTTCCGTCATGACCCCTCCTTCTTTGCTGCCTCGTGGGCGAAAACGTCGACCAGGGTCTGACCAGTCAGTCCGTCTCTGCGACGTGCCCACGTTCGTGCCGTCGTCACGTCGCGCAGGACGACGACTGCTCCGCCAGTCCAACCAGACATGAACGTCCGTTGGTCCTTGGTGAGTCGTCTGGCGCTCGGCGGCTTCGCACCGTCCTTCACCTCGACCAAAAAGGTCTGTCCAGCGAGCCCGACGAGGAGGTCTGGACAGCCGACGGCCACGCCGGAAACACCGTAGACAACGGCTCCGGCATCCCTCAGCGCCTCGATAATGGCAGATCGATTTGTGTCCACGGCTTCACACGTCCGTTCCGCATCAGTAAAAAGGGAGCATGGCCCTGGTGTCCGCACCGCGCCGTTGCCACGACCACCGGAACGTCTCCACCACGCCTGGACGGACGTCCAGACTGTGCTTCTCGCTCCACGATCAAAAGGTCACCACAGACATCGCACGTCGTCGTGTCATACCCGCACTGCTCCGCTGTCCGCCGGCCACCAGTCACCACAGACGCTCCTGACCCTGGTCTAGCTTTCCGACGCAAGTGTATTCAAAGAGATTCCCCAGACGACGTTTGCGGATATCGTACGCGCCGAAGCGCGGCTTCCGCAGATTGCGGAGTTGGGCGCTGATGGAGGCCTGTGGGTCAGACGTGCGTGCGGCAATGCCGTTGAGTGTCAACCAGCGTCCATCCTTCACTGTCTCATAGACGCGCTTCAGCTGCCCCGTCAGACGCACTTTGTCCTTCGCAGCAATATACGTGTCCCCGTCGAAATCAGGGGCCGTAGAGGGCCGCTGAGCGCGTGTCACGCCCGGTTCACCAAACGCTTGTGTCGGGTCAAACACGATTCTCCTCTTTGACTGTTTCACCATGTCCTCACTTTCTCTTTCAGATCAGATTCCCCGGCAGGCTGCGGGTCCTCGGCGGTCCGTTCCCTGAACCGTTGATACTCCCCGTCGAATACCAGATCAATCTCGCCCAATGGTCCGTTCCTGAATTTACGCACGGCCAAGACGGTCCTGTCTGGCACCGTGTCGTCCGACACGCGCGCGAGCATCCAGACCAAATCAGCATCCTGCTCGATTTCACCGCTGTCTCTCAGGTCTGAGAGATACGGGAGTCCACCGCGCGCCTCCACCGCCCGGTTCAACTGGCACAGTGCGAGCACGGAAACGCCGCAGTCGTGGGCAATCGCCTTCAGCCCCCGGCTCAGTGTGCCAACTTCAGCCGTACGTGACCGGTAGCCTCGCGTATACGACGGAGGATTGAGCAGTTGTAGGTAGTCGACCACCAGCAGTCCGCCGCGCTGCACCATCGCTCGACGCAGGTCACCGAGACCCAGTCCGCTGCGGTCGTCAATCTGGATCGGCAACGACGAGAGGGACTCCACGCTGGAGGCAATCCGACGATATTCCAGGTCGTTCAGGTCCCCACGACGCAGGTGACCGAAGTCCACCGGCCCGGTCGAGGAAAGCCAGCGCATGGTCAGCGCCGAGGCCGTCATTTCTAAACTGGCGACCCAGACCGGATGACCGGCTTCCGCCACGGCCAGTGCGCTCTGGAGCGCCAGTGCCGACTTCCCGCTGCTCGGGCGACCGGCCAGGACGGTCAGTTCCCCAGGCCGATACCCCGCGCCCAGCCTGTCCAGCGACGGCAGACCGGTCGGCAACACGTCGACAGGGCAATCCATCTCCTGGATCAAGGCCGTCAGCGCCTCGCTGAGCGGTTTCCCGCCAAATCGTGCCAGCCGCACGGCCTGTTTGATGTGGTCAATGACCTGCTCCGCCACCGCCTGCGCTGTTGTCGCATCCTCGATGCCGAGGAGCGCCGCGTGCAGCGTCTGCGACACCGAGCGTCGGTCGCTCAGGTCCACCAGCGCCTCAGTCGCGTCGGATAGCGAAAACGAGGGAGGCACCGCCTCCATGAAGTCGGCAATCTCCTGAGAGGTCAGCTCCTCCACACGGGCCGTCCAGGGTGACGTGCGCCCATCGAGAATCTCTTGGAATAACGCCGCGTGTGTCGCCACGAAAAAGTCGTCAACCGTCAGGCGCTCGCGCACTTCACAGACCCGATCAGGAGACTTGAGCAACGTACCCAGTACGGCCTGTTCCAGGTCTGCCTTGTGCGGATAGGGCGTGTTCACAGGTGGATTCCTCCAGTCAGTCAGGTCACCGAATGGATCTTGAGGTGCGTGGCAATGTCTCCGATCAGCGATTTGAGCATCGGCAACGTCCGCTGGTGCCCAACCATGAACTTCGCCTTCGGATGGTTCTCAGCGTCGATACGTAGGAAAAACTCCGTGATCTTGAGCAGGTCGTCCGCGCTGTACGCCTCGGACATCTCATGTGCCGCGTGCAGGTCTTTGGTCTTTTGTATGGTCGTGTTCCCGAGGTAGGGCTGGCCCTGGATCTTGCGATACAGCTCCTGATAGTGCGTGAGGTACACCCCGGCGGCAGAGACGGCAGTGCCACGTCCGTTTTGTGGAGCGACCACGGGCGTCGTCAGCGACGGCGGGTCAGGCAGCTTACTAACCGTCCGCCGATGTAGCCCGGATTGATGGTCGTTAAAAGCCAGAATCGCCACATACTGCCGGTCCTCCACCAGATACAGTTCAATCAGACCCACGCGAGACAGTAACTCCAGCGCAGCCTGGAAGTCCGTTTCACCTCGACTCGAAACCGGCCAGACACGGTATTTGATCGTGAATGCATCCCCCTCCAATCGTCCGAAATCGTCCGACCAGGCGACGAGCAACGGGAAGAGCGCAGCGGAGAATTCGCCCAGTTTTCCGGTGAGGGCCGCAAACTTGCGAGAGGTGCCCAACGTCCGAGAGATGATCCGTCCGCGCGCCATGGTCGTCTCCTCCGCTCACTCACTACTTCGCCTGACAAAGATCATCCTGCGTGGGAATGCATCCTCGTCGTCTAGCGACTGGATACTCCCCACTCCGTCGTGGACGTCGCGGTGGTGCTGTCGACAGGTTGCCACGAGATGCGTTGCTAGGGCGCTGTCTCCGACATTGCGGCGTCCGATACCACCGATGAGGTGGTGGACTTCGTCTGCTGGAAATCCGCACCGTACGCCAAGCTCCCAAATCTCACAGCGGCCCTCGCTACGGTCGAGAACTTTGGCGCGCTGTTCACGTTGGAATTGTGCGTGATCCATGCGCTTCCGGCGTGTCACTCGACGCTGCGGTTCCGGCTTCGGAAACATTGTCGTCGTCCATGCAAATAAAGAAAGACCCGATAGATCCACACGGCTCGGGTCAACACCGTCAGGAGACAGCACGTCTAGGGCGCGCTGCCGTGGACTGGAGCGCCGTGGTTAGCACTAGAACGGAATGTCATCCGCAGTCACTTCCGCGCGTGCGGGTCTGGCCTTGGGCACAAACGCTGGTCCTATTTTCAGACTGCCGTCCGGGCCTTCGTTGCCGGACTTCGTCGGACGCTTCTCCGCCGCTGCCTTCGGCGTAATCGACGCGACGTCCAGCCAGATCGTGAAGTCGAGACGGTCGTCGTTCGCCAGTCGCACCGCCTCCGCCAGCGCCGACTTGTTCACACTGCCCGAGAGCAGTGCTTTCCCGCTCGGCAGCGTCTTCAGAAATAGCCCTGTCAAATACGACTCTTTTTCATGCGGCATCATGTCCCTCCGTTAATTTATGGAAACGACGAAACTTGGCGACCGTCAAGGCTGACGCCCACAGAACGTCGGCCTCACCACCCACCCCGTAGTCCTCCACGGTATACGTGCCCTTTTTATTGAGGTAGACACAGATACGGCACAGCTTGCCGGCTGACCGTGGCGCTTCGCCCTGCACGACCAACTGCCGGGTCACGAGTGCCGAGTAGGCAGCAAGCTGGACTGGATGTGTCGGAGTCTTGACCCCGCTTTTGATGTCCACAACACACCGACGACGTACGCGACTCCGACCATTGCCAGATGTCGCCCCCTTCGCTTGCAGGAGGAGCGTCCCGACGCGATCAATCGTGCCAGCATACCCAAGATCAGGATGCGCCAACGCCCACTCGGTGCGAGAAAACTTCGCGCCTGTGTCTTCGACAAATTGCGCCCACGCCGTGACATAGGGCAGCAGCGGATCGTCTGCCAACATCGACAGGTCGACAAGACCCGCATCGAACTGTTCTGTCAGCGCATGCACCGCGGTGCCTCGGTCCCGAGACTGCGGCGTGAAGTACGCGGTTCTCACCAGTCCTGCGTAGCCCAGCGTGGCGCTCACGCTCATCAGTTCCACCGCAAGCTCCCGAAGTGGACCCCAGTGGTACTGATGCGTGTCGGCATCGAACCACAGCGTAGACACGTCGCTCACTCGAACACCTTGTCATCTTTTTCCTTGACCGAATTGACGAGCTTCGTCAGCGCCTGATAGGCGTCGTTAAGATTCGTACACCCGTGGATCGCCTGACGCTCCTGCGCCTTCGTCAACGCTGTGCCTGAAAACTTTGCCAGCACGACAAAGCCATTCCGCAGACGCTGGTCTTTCAGCATCACGGTCGAAGACATCTTGGCCTGCGGATTGTCGTTGACCTCTCCCGCTGCATTCCCGTCGTCGTCAGAGAGTTCCGCCAGAAGCGATTCCTCCTTGGGGTCGACGGGTGCCAGGCCGCAGATTGACAACAGTCCAATGCGTCGACCGTACGTCATCGCAGACGCATACGCCTGACTCGTGTTGCCAGCCAGTGCCTTCTCGCTCGGCTGGATCGGCATCACGGTCTCCATCCACTCGCCAGAGACATGCAGCAGCCTCGTCGTGACGGCAAACTGATTGCCGACCAGACCGCCGCCCTGGACCACGACCAACCCGACACTGGCGAGATCCTGCTTAACCATGTGAATGACAAAGGGAAGCGTGGCATACGCACTCTTGAAGTGCGGATTCGTGGATTGCGCGAGAAACTCAATCCCCTTCTTCCAAAACTCAACGAGCGCCGATTGTAATTGTCCGACCTCCGACGACGCTGAGATATTGAGTGTCGTGTTGGTGGCAACAGGTATACTGGAGTCAGTCATTTGTCCTCCATGGACGGGGAGGGAGCCGTACCAAGCGGCCCCTCCCGTTTTTATTCACCACGCGGAAACAGCACTTCAATCGCACAGCCGAAAAACTGCGCGACCTTGTGTGCGTTCCGCACCGTGATTCCATCGTAACGCTGGCGCACTAAGTCGGAGACGTAGGACTCAGGCACGTCGATGGCGCGTGCAATCGTACGCTGAGTGACCCCAGCCAATTCAATCGCTTTCCCGACACGATTCGAGTTGACGGGTTCGCGCCGCAGTGTCGAGACATGGTGCGTAGTGAGCGTGGCGTTCGGCATAAAGACAGTCTACTGTGAAACGTGTATCTGGGTCAACCCGCCGTGAACGCTCGACACAAACCACACTTGACAGGAGTATTGCCATCGTGCTAAACTACATTACTCAAGTAGCAGTGAACGATGCATGAAACACAAGGAGAGGGATCATGACTGTAAGGTGTCGACCGTGGCTACCTAACGCGGAACACGTTGCCACGCTCATCGCGCGCGGGAACGAGAAAGACGACGAGTTCGGCAGCGTGAAGGAACGCCGCACGACCGCGCGTCGAGAGGCGAAAGCCCACGGTCACCGTCTGCACCCGTGGTCGTTCCAAGGATCTCGGAGGTGGACCTCGTACTGTGCCGAGTGCAAACAAGTCTTCATCGTCGACGATGCCTGCTCGAACTTCGGCGGACGTATGCAGTGTGGACCGTGCGTCGTGACTGGAAGGGCATAAGGTGCAAGAGATGCCTGCTGACGCCACGCTCGCCATCGCCGCAGCCGTGGCCCTCTTCGTCTTCGGCTGTCTCGTGTTCTACCTGTCAGACCAGGAATAGGGGGTATCCCTGCCTACGAGCGTGACCACGAGCCGCGTCTGAGATACCGTGCCAGCACCAGGGCGCGACTCCCAACCTGGCGCGCGTAACGACTGTCCAATAGCTCTGCACTACTGGTCTCCCAATCTTTCACCGCAATCGCCGCACGCATCTTCCTGAAGCTGTCAATCGACCCCATGTTGAAAAGCAGGGAAACGATGACCGCCTTCCGCACGTCGTTTAAACCGTTGAACCATTTATACGTCCGCGCTTTCTTGGTCGCACGCTGAATGTCGTGCTTGAGGAGCGTCGTGATTTCACGCGGAGTCACACCACCACTCGTGAGGTTGCGCCCGACGCCAATCGTCAGGTTCCCGACCAGCGTATCTCCCACGCGCAGTGTTTTCCCGGTCGCATCGTCATAGGCCCGCAGTCTCACCCCTTCGTGAGTCCTGAGCATCTCTTCCAATGACTTCATCGTGAGACCTTCATCGCCAGGACAGCACCGACCATACTGCCTGTCGCATACGACACCCACCCATACGGCACCTCATCGACAGCAGCCAGTACATTGGTATACCAACAGCAGCCGATCAGGAATGCGCCGGCCGCAATCCGACGCAGGTCACCGAGGTGGATGGCTCGTGTCTGCCACGAGACCAGTCCCACAAGAATCACCCCTCTGACAAACAAGAGGGCGTAGCTACTTCTCATGGTCGACGGCTTCCCCATAGAGAAACGCATAGGCGTCAGCAGCGGACTTCCCCTCAACCGCCATCTGCTGAAGTTGGTCTTTGACAGTCTTGTAGTAGACAGGGAGATCCAAGAGTTCATCCTCCAGATTCCGCATCGCTCCAGGCTTCGTCCAGAGTTCTCCGCCATGCTCCTGCTGACCTCGATGATACTTCTCGGCCATCGCGCGCTGAAGCCACTTCAGAATCGACTCAATGTGTGCTGTTGGACTGGTAAACCGAAACACCACAAGATGATCCATCCTCTTATGAGACAAACGACCATGCCGACAATGCGAAACGCGGGGAGTGGAAATCAGATACTGGTGAGGACACCGTCATCGTAACCGGAGACATCCTGACCGTGCCGAATCCGTCTCAGCTGTATTCAAACATATTTGGCGGGACACTGACAGAATCTGTCGCAGTAACTCGTCACTAGACGCCGAATGTTGTGCGATCGACGTCCTGCTCTCCTGAGCATGAGTTTCGACAGCGCCCAGCAATTGAGACGTGAGGAAATACACCAGATACAAGGCGATGGCACTCGGGATACCGACCTGCGCGATAAAGCGCGTATACCACGGGCCGTTGCTGTTAGGAAGAGACATCTACTGAACCGACCGCCTATCGGTGCCGCGCCCCGACACGATTACGCGCATGGGTCAAAGCCAAGGGATTCCGTATGAGAGGCTCGCTCTGCGAGTGAGAGACCACGAAAGCTGTCACAGCCAGTCTCTCGCGCACGGCGCATCTGATCCGCCAGCATATTCGTGATGTCCTGACTGAATCGCGCGTACAGCCACGCTTGCAGCGAACTAAACTCACGCACCTCTCTGGTCACGGCTGGTGTGTCACTCGTCGCTGGCGTCACAATCTCCGTGACGAGCGGGTCGTTGACATCCCAAGCTGCCGTGAGACCAGCCTGCTGCTCCGGTTGCACGATCACGGTAATGGTTTGGGCAGTAACAGACGTTGCCACCAATAAGAAGGCGAATATGAGAGTAAGACGCATAAGGATCTCCTAAGAACAAGCAGTCACAATCCCGTTGATTGTGGTGACAGCCGCTGCTGAAGTGCAGTCGACGCCCGCTGAGCCCTCGACATAAGGCACGATGGTATTAAAATCCCAAATCACCAGCCCGGTGGACGACGTAAGCTCAACCGCATTTGCCGTCGTCTCGAAGTCAAAGGTGATGTTCTCGTTATTGGTATTGCCAACCGAGGCGAGGAGCACTGTTCCAGTCTCTAGAATCGTGAACATGTTGCCTTGGCCCGAAGCGAGCACACGAAACACGCCCACTTCTGAGGAGTCGTCGTCCACCTCCATAATGATCCCGGAGTTGGATTTGATGATGAGGTTCGACCCAGACACAGCATCTGCAATGATTGTCGCATCCCCGCCAGTCAGTCTCAGTCTGCTATCGGAACTGCCCGTGCCAGTCCAATTCAGGACCGAGGCACCGGTTGTTGTGCCCAGGGTGATCTCGTTCGCCGTGTCGTCAAGATTGATGGTGAGACATTCATCGGCACCATTCCCCTCACCACAAATGCTCAGCAGACCGTCCCCGTCCTCGGTCAACCCCACCCCGTCTGAGCCCCCGAGTCGGAGTGTACCGTTGGTGATCTGAAGATCGCTCGACTGCGTGACATTTCCACCCTCGTCAGCCGACCAGATGGTCGCGTTCGAGCCGC
>CETR01008738.1_pt1 | contig 11566 bp, 4 predicted proteins | sample 531281 | NCBI WGS metagenome assembly CETR01 (sample SAMEA2622568, study PRJEB7988) | marine metagenome | biome: marine biome (ENVO:00000447); feature: mesopelagic zone (ENVO:00000213); material: "saline water (ENVO:00002010), including plankton (ENVO:xxxxxxxx)" | depth 696 m
CCATTGCTCACGCCATCGCCATCACAGTCATCCTTTTTCCAGGCATCGGTAACGGAACAGTCTTGGTGTTCCAGCACAAAATCACATGGGTCCAAGGGATCCGTACCATCTTCTTTCTCCTGACCATTGCTCACGCCATCGCCATCACAGTCATCCTTTTTCCAGGCATCCGTAATGGTACAATCTTGGTGTTCCAGCACAAAATCACAGGGGTCCAAGGGGTCCGTTCCATCCTCTTTCTCCTGACCATTGCTCACGCCATCGCCATCACAATCGCTTTTTTTCCATGCCTCTGATGGAGTACAATCTTGGTGTTCTGGGATAAAATCACATGGGTCATTTGGGTCCGTTCCATCCTTTCCTTCTTGCACGCAGGTAACACCGTCCCCATCGCAGTCGTCACTTGCCAATGTCATCGCCAATGGATTCCATAGGTCTGTGGACTGCCAAGAAGCAGTTTCAGAATCCATGTTGGTTGTCCCATCATGGTTCAACGTATAAGAATGATTATGAAAAGAGGCGAAACCAAAGGATGAGGTAAGTCCAAAAACCAAAACCCACAGTTTAGCAGTGGATTTCAGGACTAGAAACTTCTTTAGTCTCACAAAAGTAATGTTCTCCATAAATGATAAGTTTTGGTCAACTAATCACCATGGCGTAAAGTGGTTCTCGTAATTGTAAGAAAATTGGGGTTTTCTTAGTTGTTTGAATATCTCTGGTCCTTTCGACACACATCTATACAAATTGGTCACATAATTAACCCATTTGACATTTACCTCCTATTTTAATCGATAAAAGGCAGTTTCCTTATCATTAGCTACATCATCCGTTTGTTTTGTAAATGGATAATATATCAGTGAAATGGCCAGTGATTTTAAAACGGCCGAAAAATACCCTTCTTTTTTGGTTTAGGCGAGTCTTCTTCCTTTATTTTTTTCCATTTATATCAACAATTCCGAATCATCCTAAAAATGAGTGACAAAAGATTTAAATCCCCTATTTTTGCCGAAATTTTTGTTGATGGATTTTGAAAAGGAAATAGCGAAACGAAGAACTTTTGGTATCATCTCCCACCCTGATGCGGGTAAAACAACCTTGACCGAAAAATTATTGTTGTTCGGTGGTGCCATCCAAGAAGCGGGTGCCGTAAAGAGCAATAAAATCAAAAAGTCGGCAACCAGTGACTTTATGGAGATTGAGCGTCAAAGGGGTATCTCCGTAGCTACTTCCGTTTTGGCCTTTATCTACAAGGACAAAAAAATCAATATTCTGGATACTCCCGGTCACAAGGATTTTGCCGAGGATACCTTTCGCACCTTGACGGCTGTGGACAGTGTCATCGTTGTCATCGATGTGGCCAAAGGTGTGGAGGAACAAACGGAAAAATTGGTGGAGGTCTGCCGAATGCGCAACATTCCCATGATCGTGTTCATCAACAAATTGGACCGTGAGGGGAAAGATGCTTTTGACCTTTTGGACGAGGTGGAACAAAAATTGGGACTTTCCGTAACCCCTTTGAGCTTTCCCATTGGGATGGGATACGATTTTAAGGGTATCTATAATATCTACGAGAAAAACATCAACCTATTTAGCGGAAACAGCAAAAAGAACATCGAAGAGACCATTGCCTTCGACAATTTGGACAATCCCGAACTCGAAAAATTAATCGGTACGGATGCTGCGGATGAACTACGTGGCAATCTCGAACTCGTGGAAGGGGTTTACCCCGATTTCAACCGAGAAGCCTATTTAAAAGGAGAGTTACAACCCGTGTTCTTTGGCTCCGCACTGAACAATTTCGGTGTCCGGGAGCTATTGGATTGCTTTGTGAACATCGCTCCTTCCCCACGACCCAAAAAAGCCGAAGAGCGTTTGGTTAAGGCAGATGAAAAGGATTTTTCCGGTTTTGTATTTAAGATACACGCCAACATGGACCCCAAGCACCGAGATCGTTTGGCGTTTGTCAAAATCGTGTCTGGAACCTTTGAAAGAAATACGCCCTATCTACATGTAAGGCAAGGGAAAAAACTTAAATTCTCCAGCCCCAACGCCTTTTTTGCCGAGAAAAAAGAGATTGTCGATATCTCATACCCTGGAGATATTGTTGGCCTCCACGATACCGGGAATTTTAAAATCGGAGATACATTGACCAGTGGGGAGGAATTACACTATAAGGGTATTCCCAGTTTTTCCCCCGAGCATTTCAGGTACATCAACAATGCTGACCCCATGAAGGCCAAGCAATTGTACAAAGGTATCGACCAGCTAATGGACGAAGGGGTTGCCCAGTTGTTCACGTTGGAAATGAACGGAAGAAAAGTGATTGGTACCGTAGGGGCATTACAGTATGAAGTGATCCAGTATCGATTGGAACATGAGTATGGTGCGAAATGTACCTACGAGAACTTCCCAGTGCACAAAGCGTGTTGGGTGGAACCTGAAGATGAGAAAAACGAAGAGTTCCAAGAATTCAAACGGGTGAAGCAAAAATTCTTGGCAACAGATAAAAAAGGTCAGCTGGTGTTTTTGGCGGATTCCCCATTTTCACTCCAAATGACACAGCAAAAGTATCCTTCGGTAAAGCTGCACTACACCTCTGAGTTTGAGTAGAACCCGACATAATACAGCCCACATACACTACTGAATATGAATTGGTTGCAACATTCATATCTCTTTTTTTCGTACATTGATTAGCGTAACCAATTAAATAATCAAATTATGACGACTTCAGTTAAGCCGCCTACTTGGTTTTGGGTGGTAAGTGTTATCGCTCTTCTATGGAATTTAATAGGGGTAATGAACTACCTCAATCAAGCCTTTAACCAAGTGGCTCTTTTGGAAAGCATGGATCAGGCCCAGCGTGAAGCCTTTGAGGGAATCCCTGCTTGGGCAACCGCCGCTTTTGCCATTGCCGTTTTTTCGGGGACTCTGGCCTCCATTGGTCTTTTGGTCCGGAAAAAATGGGCCCGACCACTTTTTATCATCTCCCTGATCGCCGCGCTGGCACAGTTTATCCATTGGCTGTTCATCTCCAATGCCGTGGAAGCCTTTGGACCATCCTCCTACGCCATGCCTGTGGTAATCATCATTATAGGTATTTACCTGATTTTCTTTTCGAAAAAGGGAATTGAGAAAGGTTGGTTGAAGTGAAAAAATAAAAAAGCCCCAAAAATCGGGGCTTTTATTCATGCTTCTCCAGTGGGTCCGAAATTCAACGGAATCGCCGGTTGTTCGTAATCCTGTATTGTTCCGTGTGCCTGCTCAAATCTATTCACATTATCATTCAGTGCCTTTAACAGCTTCTTGGCATGCTGAGGCGTTAAAATGATTCTGCTCTTCACTTTTGCCTTGGGTGCACCCGGCATCAAACTAATGAAGTCCACGACAAACTCGGATACGGAATGGTTGATGATGGCCAGATTGGAATACGTTCCCTCCGCCGTTTTTTCATCCAACTCTATATTTATTTGTTTCTGTTTTTTCTTTTCTTCAGCCATATGATTTTGTCTTAAAAGAAAAACCCCGGCCTAAAGGCCAGGGTTTGTTTTATTTAGAATTTGAATTCCTCTTTTCGGGCCATGATCTCATCGTATTCCTCTTTGGAACCTACAATGATACTGTCATAATCCCTCATACCTGTACCGGCCGGAATCTTATGTCCTACAATTACATTTTCCTTCAATCCTTCCAAGGTATCCACTTTACCGCTTACCGCAGCTTCGTTCAATACTTTGGTGGTTTCCTGGAACGATGCAGCCGAGATAAATGACTTGGTCTGCAACGATGCTCTTGTGATACCCTGCAAGATTGGCGTAGCAGTCGCTGCCACAGCATCTCTTGCAGTTACCAAGGTCTTGTCCTCTCTTCTAAGAATAGAGTTCTCATCCCTTAGCTCACGTACCGTCAAAATCTGTCCTGGTTTCAACCTTTCCGAATCACCGGCGTCCTCCACAACTTTTTTACCGAAAATCTCATCGTTCTCGTTTATAAAGTCGTCTTTGTGCGCCAATTGGTTCTCTAGGAAGATGGTATCTCCTGGATCTTGGATTTTCACTTTACGCATCATTTGTCTCACAACAACCTCAAAGTGCTTATCGTTGATTTTCACACCCTGTAAACGGTACACTTCCTGCACTTCGTTCACCAAGTACTGCTGTACTGCGGATGGTCCTTTGATGGCCAAGATGTCTTCTGGTGTAATGGAACCATCGGACAATGGCATTCCCGCACGTACGTAGTCGTTCTCCTGAACCAAAATCTGGTTGGACAATTTGACCAAGTACTTTTTGATATCGCCTGTCTTGGACTCAATGATGATCTCACGGTTACCACGCTTGATCTTACCGAAGGATACCACACCGTCAATCTCTGAAACAACTGCCGGGTTGGATGGGTTACGTGCTTCAAACAGCTCGGTCACCCTTGGAAGACCACCGGTAATATCCCCTGCCTTGGCAGATTTACGTGGGATTTTCACCAAAGTCTTACCTTCTTTTACCTTCTCTTCATCATCTACCATCAAGTGGGAACCAACTGGTAAGTTGTATGAACGCAAGGTTTCACCTTTACCGTCCTTGATCAACAAGGTTGGAATCAACTTTTTGTTTCTGGTCTCGGAAATCACTTTCTCTTGGAAACCGGTCTGTTCATCGATTTCAACTTGATAAGTCACCCCTTGTTCAAGATTCTCGTATGCAATCTGACCGGAGAACTCGGATACGATCACACCGTTATATGGGTCCCATTCACAAATCACGGTTCCTTTGGTAATCTTCTCGCCATTCTTGATGAACAACTGGGAACCATAAGGAATGTTGTTTGTACTTAGGGTAATTCCTGTTTTCGGATCGGTTATCTTAACCTCTGATGTTCTGGAAATAACAATATTGGTTTTACCACCTTCACTGTTCTCTCCAGTTACAAGCCTTAAATCTTCAATCTCCGCAACACCATCAAACTTGGACTCCAACTTGTTGTCCTCGGAAATGTTACCTGCAATACCACCCACGTGGAAGGTACGCAATGTCAACTGTGTACCAGGCTCTCCAATGGATTGTGCGGCAACTACACCTACAGCTTCTCCTCGTTGTACCATTTTGTTGGTCGCAAGGTTTCTACCGTAGCACTTGGCACAGATTCCCTGTGGAGCCTCACATGTCAATGGAGACCTTACTTCTATCTTCTCGATTGGAGCTGCTTCCACCCTTCTCACATCGGCTTCGTTGATTTCTTGGCCTGCTTCAAGGATAAGTTCTTCGGTCAATGGGTTGTACACATCGTGCAATGATACCCTACCCAAGATTCTTTCTCCCAAGGTTTCAACAATCTCCTCATTTTTCTTCAATGGTTCCACCTCGATACCTCTCAAGGTTTCACAATCCTCGCTGTTCACGATCACATCTTGTGAAACGTCCACCAAACGTCGAGTCAAGTAACCCGCATCCGCTGTTTTCAAAGCGGTATCCGCAAGACCTTTACGCGCACCGTGGGTAGAGATAAAGTATTCCAAAATCGACAATCCTTCCTTAAAGTTCGAAAGAATCGGGTTTTCGATGATCTCCCCACCACCTGCTGTGGATTTTTTAGGCTTGGCCATCAAACCACGCATACCGGTCAACTGACGAATCTGTTCCTTGGAACCCCTTGCTCCGGAATCCAACATCATATACACAGAGTTGAATCCTTGCTTGTCCTCACGGATTCGCTTCATCGCCAATTCGGTCAACATGGCATTGGTGGATGTCCAAACATCAATTACCTGATTGTAACGCTCGTTGTTGGTAATAAGACCCATGTTATAGTTCATCATAATACCATCGACCTGCTCGTTGGCATCGCCGATCATATCCTGCTTTTCTGCAGGGATGATAATATCGCCCAAACTAAAGGATAGACCACCTTTAAAGGCGAAATCGTATCCCATGGCCTTGATCTTATCCAAGAACTCAGCGGTTGTAGGTACATCGGTCACTGCAAGAATGTCCCCGATAATATTCCTAAGGGCCTTCTTGTTCAGTACTTGGTTGATGAACCCTGCTTGCTCCGGCACTTCAGTGTTGAACAATACACGACCAACCGTAGTTTCGATGATTTGATATACCAACTCACCATCTTCGTTAAAGTCCTTCGCCCTTACCTTGATTCCGGCGTTAAGCGAAACTTTTTTCTCGTTGAAAGCGATTTCCACCTCTTCAGAAGAATAGAAGGTCAATCCTTCACCCAATACAGGCTCCTCTGGAGTTGATTTTTTATGCTTGGTCATATAGTACAATCCCAAAACCATATCCTGGGATGGTACGGTAATCGGAGAACCGTTCGCAGGGTTAAGGATGTTCTGTGAAGCCAACATCAAAAGTTGGGCTTCCAAAATGGCCTCTGGCCCCAATGGCAAGTGAACTGCCATCTGATCCCCATCGAAATCCGCGTTGAATGCGGTACATGCCAATGGGTGCAAACGAATCGCCTTACCTTCGATAAGCTTTGGCTGGAACGCTTGGATACCCAATCTGTGCAATGTGGGGGCACGGTTCAACAATACGGGGTGTCCTTTAAGGACGTTTTCAAGAATATCCCATACTACGGGCTCTTTCTTGTCTATGATCTTTTTAGCGGATTTAACGGTTTTCACAATACCCCTTTCAATCAACTTACGGATGATAAAGGGTTTGTAAAGTTCGGCCGCCATATCTTTAGGAAGACCACATTCGTACAATTTCAATTCCGGTCCAACGACGATTACGGAACGAGCGGAGTAATCCACACGTTTACCCAAAAGGTTTTGACGGAAACGACCTTGCTTACCTTTCAAGGAATCGGAAAGGGATTTCAATGGCCTGTTTGATTCTGTTTTTACCGCAGATGCCTTTCTTGTATTATCGAAAAGGGAATCCACCGCTTCTTGGAGCATACGTTTTTCGTTCCTCAAGATCACCTCTGGTGCCTTGATTTCCATCAAACGCTTCAAACGGTTGTTACGGATGATTACCCTACGGTACAAATCGTTCAAATCGGAAGTCGCAAAACGACCACCATCCAACGGTACCAATGGACGCAATTCCGGTGGAATCACAGGGATCACTTTCATGATCATCCACTCCGGGTTGTTTTCCCTGTTTCCTTGTGACTCACGCAATGCTTCCACTACCTGAAGACGTTTCAGGGCTTCAGTCTTACGTTGCTTGGAAGTTTCTGTGTTCGCCTTGTGACGAAGTTCGTAGGACAATTGTTCCAAATCGATTCTGGACAATATCTCAATCAAACACTCGGCACCCATCTTGGCGATGAACTTATTGGGATCGGTATCCTCCAAGTATTGGTTCTCGGTAGGAATGGATTCCAAAATGTTCAAGTATTCCTCTTCGGTCAAGAAATCCATTTTGTTGATTTCCTCACCTTCTGGACCTTTGGCAATACCAGGCTGGATGACCACATACCTTTCATAGTATATGATCATATCCAACTTTTTGGAAGGCAATCCCAAAAGGTATCCTATCTTGTTCGGCAGCGAACGGAAGTACCAGATGTGTGCCACGGGAACCACAAGGTTAATGTGCCCCACACGGTCTCTACGTACCTTTTTCTCCGTCACTTCAACACCACAACGGTCACAAACGATTCCACGGTAACGGATTCTCTTGTATTTACCACAGGCACACTCATAATCCTTTACAGGACCAAAAATACGCTCGCAGAACAATCCATCACGCTCTGGTTTGTGCGTTCTATAGTTAATGGTTTCAGGCTTCAACACCTCGCCACGGGACTCGGCCAAGATAGACTCCGGAGAGGCCAATCCGATGGAAATTTTGTTGAACCTTTTTTGTGCGTTATTATCTTTTATTCTAGCCATAACAATATGGTGATGATATAATTAATGTAATATAGTATTCTACTCTTCCAAACGGATATCCAAGCCCAAACCTTTAAGTTCGTGCATCAATACGTTGAAAGATTCTGGCAATCCAGGTTCTGGCATGGTCTCACCTTTAACGATGGTCTCATAGGTCTTGGCCCTTCCGATAACATCATCCGATTTAACGGTCAATATCTCTCTTAGGGTAGATGATGCGCCATAGGCCTCGAGTGCCCAAACTTCCATCTCTCCAAAACGCTGACCACCAAACTGAGCCTTACCACCCAATGGTTGCTGTGTGATCAATGAGTATGGTCCAATAGATCTTGCGTGCATCTTGTCTTCCACCATGTGTCCTAATTTCAACATGTAGATGACACCAACGGTCGCACGTTGGTCGAAACGCTGACCTGTTCCACCGTCATATAGGTAGGTGTGTCCAAATCTTGGCACGCCTGCTTCATCGGTAAGTTTGTTGATCTCATCCAATGAGGCACCGTCGAAAATCGGGGTCGCATATTTCTGACCCAATTTTTGTCCGGCCCATCCCAATACGGTTTCATAAATCTGACCAATGTTCATCCTTGAAGGTACACCAAGTGGGTTCAATACAATGTCCACTGGGGTTCCATCTTCCAAGAATGGCATATCCTCTTGACGAACGATACGCGCAACAATACCTTTGTTACCGTGACGACCTGCCATCTTATCCCCAACTTTAAGCTTACGCTTTTTGGCGATGTAGACTTTGGCCAATTTCATGATACCCGCAGGAAGCTCATCCCCTACGGAGATGGTAAATTTGTCCCTTCTCAGGTTACCTTGAATATCGTTCAACTTGATTTTATAGTTGTGCAACAAGTCTGCAACCAATGCATTGACCTTGTCATCCGTTGTCCAGCTTCCACCAACCAAATGGGCGAAATCGTCAACGGCGTTCAACATCTTAATAGTGTATTTCTTTCCTTTTGGAAGTACTTCCTCACCCAAATCGTTGATGACTCCTTGTGATGTTTTTCCACTGATCAAACTGAACAATTTCTCGATCAATTCATCTTTCAGTTGTTGGAACTTCACTTCATAGTCCATTTCCAATCTGGCAATGGCTTCTTTATCCTCGGAACGTTTTCTCTTGTCCTTGATGGAACGAGAGAACAATTTCTTATCGATGACCACACCTCTCAATGATGGAGAAGCTTTCAATGAAGCATCCTTAACGTCACCTGCTTTATCACCAAAGATGGCACGCAACAATTTTTCTTCAGGGGTTGGATCTGATTCTCCTTTTGGAGTGATCTTACCGATCAAAATATCCCCTGGTTTCACTTCGGCACCGATACGGATCATACCATATTCGTCCAAATCCTTTGTTGCTTCTTCGGATACGTTTGGAATATCGTTTGTCAATTCCTCCGCTCCCAATTTGGTATCCCTTACTTCCAAGGAATACTCATCAACATGGATAGAGGTAAAGATATCCTCGCGAACAACCTTCTCGGAAATCACGATCGCATCCTCAAAGTTGTATCCTTTCCAAGGCATGAAGGCAACCTTCATGTTTCTACCCAAGGCCAATTCACCCTTTTCAGTAGCGTAACCCTCACAAAGCACTTGACCTTTCTTCACTTTGTCGCCCTTTCTTACGATGGGCTTCAAATTGATGCTGGTCCCTTGGTTTGTTTTTCTGAACTTCACCAATTGGTAAGTTTTTGAATCATCGTCAAAGCTTACCAAACGCTCTTCGTCGGTCCTTGTATATTTTATTGTGATTTTCTGTGAATCCACATATTCCACTACCCCATCTCCCTCGGCATTGATCAATACTCGGGAATCCGTAGCTACTTGTCTTTCCAAACCTGTACCCACGATTGGTGAATCTGGTCTCAACAATGGAACGGCCTGGCGCATCATGTTCGACCCCATCAAGGCACGGTTCGCATCATCGTGCTCCAAGAAAGGTATCAAGGATGCAGAAATGGATGCAATCTGGTTCGGTGCAACGTCGGTGTACTTCACTTCTGTTGGATCCACTACCGGGAAATCACCCTCTTCACGGGCAATTACCTTTTCGCGTTCGATGGTACCGTCTTCCGCCAATGGAATGTTGGCCTGGGCGATCTTCATTCCTTCCTCTTCCTCTGCACTTAGGTACATGTGGTTTTTGGTATCCACTTTACCATCTTCTACTTTTCGGTAAGGGGTTTCCAAGAAGCCCATATTGTTTACCTTGGCAAATACGGACAGAGAAGAGATCAAACCAATGTTCGGTCCTTCAGGTGTCTCAATCGGACACAATCTTCCGTAGTGGGTATAGTGAACGTCACGCACCTCGAAACCAGCTCTTTCACGGGAAAGACCACCTGGTCCCAATGCGGACAATCTTCTTTTGTGTGTAATCTCTGCCAACGGGTTGGTCTGGTCCATGAACTGGGACAACTGGTTGGTCCCGAAGAAGGAGTTGATCACGGATGACAATGTCTTCGCGTTGATCAAATCAATCGGGGTAAACACCTCGTTGTCACGAACGTTCATTCGCTCACGGATGGTACGAGCCATACGTGCCAAACCTACTCCGAACTGAGAGGACAATTGCTCACCCACGGTTCTTACACGACGGTTGGACAAGTGATCGATATCATCGATCTCCGCTTTGGAGTTGATCAATTCGATCAAATACTTGATGATGGTAATGATATCTTCCTTGGTCAACACTTGTTTGTCCATTCCGATATCCAAGCCCAATTTCTTGTTCATCCTGTAACGACCTACTTCACCCAAGTTGTAACGTTGGTCGGAGAAGAACAATTTGTCGATAATACCACGAGCGGTCTCTTCATCTGGCGGCTCGGCATTACGCAATTGTCTATAGATGTGCTCTACCGCTTCTTTTTCGGAGTTGGTAGGGTCCTTTTGCAAAGTGTTGTGGATAATGGCGTAATCGGACTGTGCATTGTTCTCCTTGTGAAGCAAAATGGTCTTCACGTCGGCATCAATGATTTCATCGATATGCTCTTTTTCCAAAACGGTATCACGATCAAGTACAATTTCGTTTCTTTCGATGGAAACCACTTCTCCTGTATCCTCATCCACGAAATCCTCATGCCATGTGTTCAACACCCTGGCGGCCAATTTACGGCCCAGTACTTTTTTAAGTCCGGTCTTGGAAACCTTTACTTCTTCCGAAAGGTCGAAGATTTCCAAAATGTCCTTGTCCCTTTCAAAACCAATGGCACGGAACAAAGTGGTTACCGGTAATTTTTTCTTCCTATCGATATAGGCATACATCACCGAGTTGATATCGGTGGCGAATTCAATCCAAGATCCTTTGAAAGGAATTACCCTGGCTGAATACAATTTTGTTCCATTTGCATGGAAAGATTGTCCAAAGAAAACCCCTGGAGATCTGTGCAACTGGGAAACTACAACTCTTTCTGCGCCGTTGATCACAAAGGTTCCACTAGGAGTCATATAAGGGATTGTTCCCAAATACACATCCTGTACGATAGTTTCGAAATCTTCATGCTCTGGATCGGTACAGTACAGTTTCAAACGTGCCTTTAACGGTACGCTATAGGTAAGTCCACGCTCTATACATTCTTGGATGGAATATCTTGGTGGATCAATGAAATAATCCAAAAACTCAAGTACAAACTGGTTTCTGGTATCTGTGATTGGAAAATTCTCCATGAAGGTGTTGTAGAGACCTTCGTTTCC
>CETR01268659.1_pt1 | contig 11496 bp, 4 predicted proteins | sample 531281 | NCBI WGS metagenome assembly CETR01 (sample SAMEA2622568, study PRJEB7988) | marine metagenome | biome: marine biome (ENVO:00000447); feature: mesopelagic zone (ENVO:00000213); material: "saline water (ENVO:00002010), including plankton (ENVO:xxxxxxxx)" | depth 696 m
GAAAATTTATAATGTTCTAGCAAAATGCTGAAAAGTTAATTCCAAATGTATGCAAAAAACTGCAAATAATGCAATTAAGTGCTTTTTTTGAATAAAAAATATTAAATACTGCAAGATTTTGCCGTATTTTGCCGTTATTGCTGTCGTTTTTAGTATTTATTTAACTTTAACCACCTATGTTAAAGGAAGAGAGGCAACAGTTTATACTCAACGAGGTTGGAATTCACAATAGGATTTTATTGACGGACATAGCTGACCAGCTCAATGTTTCGGTCGATACCATTCGTCGGGATATCAAAGAGTTGCATGCGGCCAAACAGTTGAAAAAAGTCCATGGTGGTGCCGTTTCTTTGGGGTTCAATAATTATAATCCAACGGGAAAGAAAATTTATTCCCTGGAAAAAAAATCACGAATCGCAGAGAAGGCACTGGAGTTGATCAAGGATGGGCAAGTGATTTTATTGAGTGGAGGAACCACCAATTTGGAATTGGCAAGAATGTTGCCTCCAAAGCTTAAATTAACCTGTTTTACCCCCAGTTTGCCAATTGCCGTGCAATTATTAGGCAAAAATAATATTGAAGTGATTTTTATTGGGGGGCGTCTGTCCAAGGATTCCCAGATTACCGTTGGTGGGAGTGCCATAAATATGCTTTCTGAAATAAAAGTTGATATTTGCTTCCTAGGGACCAATTCAATTCATCCTATGGAAGGACTTACTGAGTTCGATTGGGAAATAGTGCAAATGAAAAAGGCAATGATTCACAGTTCCAGAAAAGTTGTGTCTCCCTGTATATCCGAAAAAATAGGATCTTTACAACGCTATAAAATATGTGGCGTTGAAGAGGTGGATGTTTTGATTACGGAACTGGAGCCATGGGATGTGAAACTTGATGCATTTAAAAATTTGAACATACAAATTCTATAAAGTAAAAGTAGTGGTGGAAAAGCACATTAAGATTACCGAGAAACCATCCAACTATGATAGGTTGGAGGAAATGGATAGTTTGGAGATTGTGGCCAATATCAACCAAGAGGATAAAAAAGTAGCGGATGCAGTTGAATTGGTGCTGCCCCAAGTGGCCAAAGTGGTGGATGAAATGGCAGAACGTTTTAAAAAGGGAGGCAGGCTTTTTTATATCGGAGCAGGAACTAGTGGAAGGTTGGGAATCCTGGATGCCTCCGAAATACCACCTACTTTTGGCATGCCTTATGATCGGGTAATCGGGCTTATCGCTGGAGGAGACCAAGCGATTCGCAAAGCTGTTGAAAATGCTGAAGATGATACGGCACAAGCTTGGAGGGATCTTCAAGAGCATCATATAAATGAAAATGACGTATTGGTGGGTATTGCAGCATCAGGTACCACGCCCTATGTTCTTGGCGGGGTTGCCGACGCAAAAGCCCATGGAATTTTAACAGTGGGCATTACAAACAATCCAGGTTCACCTTTGGCACAATCCACGGATATCCCAATTGAAGTGAACGTAGGGCCCGAATTTTTAACCGGGAGTACACGAATGAAAAGCGGTACCAGTCAAAAATTGGTGCTCAACATGATATCCACTGCCTTGATGATACGTGTAGGTCGGGTAAAAGGGAATAAGATGGTAAACATGCAATTGAGCAATACCAAATTAGTGGACAGGGGAACCCGTTACATCATGGAAGAGTTGGGATTAAACTATGATGATGCGGAAAAGGCACTCAAAAAATTTGGTTCGGTAAAATTGGCTGTTGATGCCCTTAAAAAGTAATTAGCTTTTGGGAACCAACCGGTAAATTCCTTTGCCTTCAACACTTATATAGATAAATCCGTCGGGAGCCTGGCGCACATTTCGCATTCGCCCCATGCCATCCAATAGTTTTTCACGGTAGACCACTTTGTTGTCCTGTACTTCCAAGCGTTCCAAATATTGAAATGCCAGTGAGCCCACCAATAAGTTCCCTTTCCATTTGGGGTATGTATCAGAAGTAACGAAGGTCATTCCCGAAGGAGCAATGGACGGTGTCCATTGGTAAAGAGGCTGTTCCATTCCGGGTCTGGAGGTTTCGTCGGTTATTTCCGTGCCACTATAATTTATGCCGTAGGTAATTACGGGCCAACCGTAGTTTTTCCCTTTTTCTATGATATTGATTTCATCTCCGCCTCGAGGACCATGCTCGTGTGCCCAAAGTTTTCCTGTTTCAGGATGTAGGGCGAGCCCTTGTGGATTTCTATGTCCATAACTGTAAATCGCTTTTTTTGCTCCTGACTCGTCAACAAAAGGGTTGTCGTTTGGAATACGTCCATTATCATGAAGACGGTATATTTTACCCATATCACGTGTGATGTCCTGAGGGTTCACATCCCTATTGCCTCGTTCGCCAATGGAGAAATACAGGTAACCATTGTTATCAAATTCTATTCTAGAACCAAAATGTTGTCCGCGGGTAGAGTTAGGGGAAGCTTTGTAGAGTTCTTCCACATCAACAAGTTGATTGTTGGAAAGTTTAGCACGCATAATCGCGGTGTTGCCACCTTTTTCTTCTCCCTCGCTAGTGGCATAGGAGAAATAAATCCAACCATTTTCATCATAATCAGGGTGTAGCTCAATATCCATTAAACCACCTTGTCCTCTGTTATAAACCTTAGGAGGGTTTTCAATTGTTATGGTTTTTCCTGCTTTGTGAAGCAATAGTTTTCCTGATTTTTCAGAAATCAATATGGCATTGTCGGGCAAGAAAACCATTCCCCATGCGTTCTGTATATCGCCAACTACGAGTTCCGTAGTAAAATCAAGGGTTTCGGGAGTATTTATCTCCTTATCGGAGGTTTGTGCGCAAGATGTACTAAGCAGTACAACGAAAAAAATGGGAAATAAGAGACTATTTTGCATAATTTTACGTTGAAATAACAGATTTCATAGATAAACGACCATTTTTTATGGTCGGGTGTTATTAAGATAAAGAGAATTTTTATAAGAACAGAAAATTACTATTAAGAATATTTAGGTCCCAAATCCAACATATTCTTCTAAACAAGACTTAACCCCTATGCTCCCACAAAAAACAAGGCATTTGCTATATGTCGTGTTGTTGGTGTTCATATCAATCTTCGGTTCCACGGTATTAGCAAAAACTCAAGTTGCCAGGATACTTACCCATATGGTGTCCAACAAGGCAGAGTCCGATACCCAGAAAGAGATTTCAGATGTAACCTCAAAGGAGGCATCCAACGAAGAAAGTGAACCGTTTGCAACAACCACCATGTTCGCTACCATTATAAATGGAGCGGATGATGAGGTTACTTGCCCCAACGATGGTAGTACCGTTGCAAAGTTTTTCTTGTGCGGTACAAGTGACGGTAGGACATTGACGTTGAGTCAATCCGGGAGTTCTTACCAATGGCAGCAGTTGGACCCTAATAGTTGTGCTCCCACAGTAGTGAGCGATTGTCCAACCATAAACAATGCCTGTACCTGGAATACGGTTAGTACGGATGCTACTTTTAATTTGTCAACCGCTGGAGAATTCAGGGTACGTGTCAATTCTGGCCAGTATTACTATTTTAAGTCCACGCTGAACCCATTGGACCCCCAACTGATCAAAGAGGATATCATTTGTGGGCAACCAGGTAGAGTAGAGGTAACAAATGTTCCTGCTGGATACGAGTATAGCTTGAACAGTGCTTCTGGACCTTATCAAGATAATCCTTTCTTTGATATTACAGCTTCGGGAGACTACCGTGTATATGTGAGATTGAAGAATGTTTCCGCAACAGCTTGTGTGTTCCCATCAAACTTGGTAACTGTTGATGATTTGGATATCAATGTGGATGTAACCGCAAATGATATTATGTGTAGTGGAGAGTTGGGCAGCATTGATGTAGCGGTGTCCGGTGTTCCTGGCTTTTATACTTACAGATTGGTTAAGAATGGTGTTACGGTGGATACTTTTGGACCAAACGGCGCGGATAATTACACCTTTGCCAATGTCAGTCCGGGAACCTATAGTATTCGAGTGGAAACAAATGCCTGTTCAGAGACCATTACCAACGATATTGATGGAGACCCTATTGTCATTGGTGGAGGAATAAGTCCCTTGGCTGTTTCGGCTACGGCATCCGATAGTTTTGGTTGTGGTGCCACATCCGTGGATGTGGATGTGACCACAAGTGGAGGTACCGCACCTTACCGATTTAGCGTGGATGGAGGTGCTTTTGGTTCCACATATTCCAGTTCATCCAGTTTTACCGTGAATACTGCAGGGACGTATAATATTTTGGTTGAGGATGCCAATGGATGCCAACGAACCGCTGCCGTGGATGTGGAAAATATTCCCCCGCCACTATATAGTTTTACCGAGGAAGATGCCAACTGTGGCGGAGCCAACGATGGTAGAATCACAGTAAACGTATCAAATGGGTATGGTTACGAAATACAGTATAGTGTAGATAACGGAGCAACTTTTCAAATAAGCAATACCTTCTCCAACTTGGCACCGGGCAATTATGATGTGGTATTACGGTACGAGCAGGATTCCTTTACCTGTACGACCACACCACAAGCAGCAACCATAGGCACGCCTTCTACCATTACGGCAACGGCCACACCCGATAGTGCACCAACCTGCGGGAATGAAAACGGAGGACAGATCACAATATCAGGGGTTTCTGGAGGAACAGCACCCTATGAATACAGTATAGGAGCTGGTTTTGGAAGTAACAATGTCTTTCCCAACCTAGGAGTTGGAACCTACACACCAATGATCCGTGATGCCAATGGGTGTGTGCAAACATTGCCGGATATTCCTTTCAATAGCCTGAACAAGCCAACTGATATCGATTTCAGTATTTCCAGTTTGGATTGTATTACGACCACGGCATCTTTGGAATTATCCGTAACAGGAGGCTCGGGGACTTACACCTATGAAATTATTGCCCCAGCAGGAAGTGTGGTTAACAATGGAAACAACAACACCTTCACAGGTTTGGGATTGGGGACTTATACGTTCAGGGTAACCGATGATGAAGGTTGTTCCTATGATGAAAACTACGCCATAACCGATATCAGTTCCATAGGCGTTGCAGCGCAACAGACCAAAGTAGTTACCTGCGTGGGTGATTCCGATGGCGAAGGACGGTTTTTGGTCGATGGATTCAATTCCACGTACAGCTATAGTATTGATGGAGGGCCTGTTTTTACGGGGCAGAGCGATAGCATTATTCCATTGACAGGATTGCCCGCGGGAAGCTATGTAATTTCCGTGACCGACGAAGAAACCAATTGTACTGACACAGCCACCTTGGAGATAGAAGAACCATCCACTGCATTTGCTATTTCGAGTTTGGATGTTACCGCCATGAGTTGTCAAAATGGAAATACAGGAGCCGTTCGTGTTAATACCGTTGGAGGATGGGGTGGTAACCGAAATACTTTGACCCAGCCCAATGGTTCCACAAGAGGACCAAAGAATGGAAGTACGTTCTCCAATTTGGCACAAGAAGGAATATATCAAGTAAGTGTTACCGATGCCAACGGATGTACCGTGACAGATAGCTTTACTTTGACCCGTTTAGAAGCACCAACATTGACCTTGGACAGTGGAGCATCGGATTTTTGCTATGATAACTTTACGGCTGCTACGCTTGAAGTGAATGCCACAGGAGGTTTGGCCCCCTATCAATACAGAATTAATGGAGGAGCTTTGGGTGCAAGTACCACTTTTAGTGGTTTAACACCAGGAACATATACCATTGAGGTAATAGACGCCAACGATTGTAGGGATACCGTAATCGCAACCATAGAGCCACAGGTAATGGCCAATGCTACCACAATACAAGAGTTGGATTGTGCAGGCCCTCCCGGTCAAATACAAGTGATTATTAGCAATGGTTACACATCTTCTGGTAATTACGATATCTACGAAGTAAGTGTGAATGGTGCAGCGTATACTTCAGACAATAACAACTTTACTGGAAACTCGTTTGTATACAATGTCCCCAACGACGGTTCCATTATTTCGGATACAACCTTCCAGTTCATGATTACGGATGCAAGAGGGTGTACCACGGAAACAAACACAGTGACCATTTCCCCACCAGAGACCATTGCAGGTAGTGCAGTGGCCACAGACACACAATGCGGAGACGACACAAGTGGTATAGTAGAGCTGATTCCGGATACGACACAAGGGGTCCCTCCCTATGAATTTAGTAATGATGGGGGAACGACCTTTAGCAGTCAAAATATATTCTCAGGATATGGAGCAGGCACACATACCGGATTCGTTATTCGCGATAGCAGAGGTTGTATCAGCCCAGTATATGATGTGACCATCGGTTCTAGTGATCCATTGGATGCCACGGCCACACCAACGGATGCCATATGTGCTTCGGGCTCTGTGAACGGATCAATTACCTCTACGGTAAACAATGGGGTGGCCCCGTTCGATTATGTTCTGGTCGATGAATTCGGTGGAACAATAGCTTCATCAATAGGAAACGCAAGTACAACCTTTGACTTTACTAACGTGCCGCTTGGGAACTACACGGTGGTTGTTACGGATGCACAAGGTTGTGAGGATCGTGATCAAGTGGTTATCGATCAAAACCAATTGGATTTAATTCCCAGTGCTGATCCAGCTTCATGTTCGGATACCTCCTTTCCTTATCAAGTACAGGCAACAGGAGGGACTGCTCCTTATGAATTTAGACTCGTAGGTGATCCAACCTTTCAATTGGGAACAGGGATTAACAACGATATTTTTGATGTAACAGGACAAGTGGTTCCCGGAGTCACCTATTTTGTTGAGGTACGGGATGCCAATGGATGTACTTATATTGAAGAAATAGACCCCATCGGCCCAAGTAATCCAGTTGCTGTGACCGCAACATCCTTGGCTGCATCTTGTAATGTAGCAGGTAGTGGTTCCATTGATTATGAAGTCTCTGGAATTTCAGCCTCTGGTAATTTTACCGTGACAGTTCAGAATACAGATACAGGCGCAACTGTTTCAATAGATACATATACAGGGGAAACCATTCCATACAATGGAACAATCACAGGATTGGCACCTGGAAACTATCAAATTATTGTAAATGATACCGATACAGGCTGTAGCGGAAGCACTCTGGCCTTTGTGGACATCAGTTCTGTTTCCATAGCTGTTGACAATTTTGTGGAAGCTACTTGTAATGCGGGCGCTTTGGTAACTCTAAGAGGTTTTGGAAGCACAGGGCCATATAATTATGCGTATGTTCCTTCTGGAGACCCGGCGCCAACAGCATTTACACCACAAACTACTTTTGAAATACCAGGACCGTATCCTAATGACTACGATTTTTATGTACAGGATGCCAATGGCTGTACCGCTATGACCACATTGACGGTGACCCAAGAAGCAGGGGTCCCAGACCCGGTAATTGATGTAGTGAACCAATGTACCGCGACCAGTGGATATCAAATCAATATAGTTTCTCCACTCACTTCAGGTCCTGAGCCGGAAAACACCTTTCAATATGATATTGGAAGTGGTTTCCAATCAGGGACGTCATTTGTTGTACCCAATCCGGGCAGCTACGTAATCACCGTAAGGGATGGCAACGGATGTACCAATACGGTAACCGCAGAGGTGTTTGATTTCTTTGCGATTTCTGCCGATGCCACCTCATATCCAACATGTAATGCTGGAGATGGTGTAATCACTGTGAATACCACGGGAGGTAGTGGTAATTTTAGGTATCAGTTAAGGGATGCAACTACATTGACTGATATTGGGCTTCCGCAGATAAATGATAATGTTTTCACAGGGATTGATCCGGGCGATTACAATATCTTGGTAACAGATTTGGATTCAAACACAAGTCCTTTGTGTTCCGATGAAGCAGAGGTAATTGTATCCACAGTGAATACACCCGTGATTACGGCTACGCCAAAAAGTGACATTACTTGTTTTGGAGCTGATGATGGAACCATTGCCGTGGAATTGGACCCTTCAAGTGCCACGGATACCCCGATAAATTATGTGGTGTATCAAGGCTCATCATCAACCATCGTCGCAGGACCACAAGTAACAAACCTTTTTGATAATCTCTCCCAAGGAACCTATCAAGTAGAAGCGGTTTCAGATAGAGGTTGTACCGTTCGCTCAGGGGACATCACAATAAATGAACCCACGGAAGTACAGATTAATGCAGTGAACACGGAGTTTAGTTGTAATCCATCGAGTAATCGATTCAGTAAGGCGACCATTACCATATATACAGATACCAATGGCGATGGAACCGGAGCAGCAACAGGTTCAGGTTCGTTCACGTACAGCATGAATGATGGAACCCCGCAATTTGATGGAACCAATTTCCAAACAAGTAATGAGTTTCCTGTAATCGACAATGGAACCGATCAGACTATCATTGTAACAGCTCGTGACCAAAATGGATGTGAAATTACCGATACGGTCTTTATCCCAGCTCCTACGGATATCACTTTTAGTTACAATGTCAATCCGATTACCTGTGATGTTTCAGGAACTGGCGTCAGTGCAGGTTCCATTGATATCATAGTAAATGAAGGTCCCGGTGATTACGAAGTGGAAATACTGCCTTTGGGCTCCGAATCAGCTCGTAGCTCTGGTGGAAGCGATAGGGTAACTTGGGACATTTCCACTCCCGGCAACTACATTTTTGCCGTTACCGATGTGGGAAGCGGCGGGTGTACCTATTTGACCAGTACCGTCAATATGCCGGAGTATAACAATATAGAAGCAGTAATCGCGGAAGTTGAACCCGTGACCTGTTTCAATGGTTCCGATGGCGTGATTAGTTTGGAAATCAACAATTACAGTGGTGCGTATGCTTATGAGGTGTTCAGGCGTGATAATACGGGAACAGAGACGACCACAGGAGTGACAGGTACTTTTGACACCAATGCACCCATCAACACCCCTGAAATCATTGAAAACGTTCCCGCAGGTAATTTGGTGGTCCGTATAGAAGCTTTGGATTCCCCATATTGTGATACCGTAAGTAATGTGACCACGGTACGATCACCCGATAGGAGTTTGACTGTGGATGCGGTGGAAACATCCCCTGTTACCTGTAATGTGCCTGGGCTGGGAGAGATTACAGCCTCAGGAGACGGCGGATGGGGAACCTATGAGTATCAATTGGTGGCATCCGATGGAACCATTTTGGTGGATTACCCCAATACAAATCCAGTATTTGAAAACCTTTCAACAGATACCTATACCGTAAATGTGAGAGATTTAAGAGGATGTGTATCTACAACAGATATTGATTTGCTTCCACCAATCGACATCACAGCGGATATTCGTATTGTGAGTCCTTTGGCCTGTAATAATGACAATGATGCTATAATAGAAGCCCATAATGAGGCTGGCGGACAAGGGCCCGGCAACTATCTGTACCAATTGAACAGAATCACGGACGGTACCAATAGTGGATTACAGACCACACCGACTTTTGGAAATTTGTCAGCAGGAGACTATAGGATTACCGTCTTTGATGGCTGGAACTGTAGTTTCCAAACAGACCTTATAACCATTTCCGACCCAGAAATCGTGGTGGCTGAGTTGGTTGAGTTACAACCACCGGGTTGTGGAGACCTCGGTAGAATGGAGCTTACAGTTACCAACCCGGAGCCTGGAGTGAATTATTTTTATAGAAGAGCGGGCACCAGTGGCGCATTCATACCTTTCGGAGCTGGTATGACCAGTGTTGAAATCGCTGCGGATATTAGTGTGGATGCTGGACCTTTCCAATATGAAGTGCAAAACTCCAATGGATGTCCTTACGAAAGATCTAACCAAGTTTCTTTGGACCCTGCTGCACCTTTGGTAATCAATCTTGATTTGACCAATGCTACTATCAACTGTGCGGGAGAAGCAACAGGAATCATTCGTTCCGAAGCTTTTGGTGGAATTGGTAATTACACCTATACCTTGGTTAATTCCAACATGTTGCCAGTAACGTCATCATCTATAGTGCGACCAGTTCAAAACTCTGGGATTTTTAGAGAGTTGAACCCAGGCACATACTACGTTTATGCACAGAGTGGAGGGTGTGAAGTCATATCAGACCCTATTGAAATTGAACCTAAAGATCCGTTGGTTTTGGATTATTTGGAAGCTGTACCCGTACTGTGCGCAGGGGATACGAATGGACAGATTATTATTGAGGCGAGTGGAGGAACAGGTCAGATCAGATATTCCATTTCCGATACTTTAAGTGAGTTTTTTGAAGGGGACGACCCGGATAATCCCAACAGAAAAACATTTTACGATTTGGCGCCAAGAACCTACGACATTATCATTCAAGATGATTTGGGTTGTACCATAACCAGAACAGTGGAAATCACACAGCCCATGGAACTGTTGGCAGGAGTTGTGGAAACCACTCCAGAAACCTGTATGGGCGATGGCGATGGAACCATGACGTTGGAAGTGACTGGAGGAACCGCTCCATATTATACCAGCGTCAATACTGCCGATGATGCCAATTTTGAGCAAAATGACAGTCTTTTCTTCGACAATCTTCAAGGAGGGGAAACCTATGTGGTGTTTGTTCGTGATGCCAATGGTTGCCAGACCAACGTGATTGCAGAGGTGGGAGTAGGCGTGGACATTGTAGCAGAACCGGTGGTGGAATATGGATGTGAGGGTATATTCCCCAATAGTACAGTAACCATCAACATTGAGGATAGTTCCCAACTGTCAGATTTATTGTTCTCGCTGGATGTAGACGATGTAATGACAGCAACCAATCAGCGGACCTTTGGGGATTTACCAGCAGGCGAGCACACGGTCTATATCTATCACTCGAATGGTTGTGTGACCTTTGTGGAGTTTGAAGTGGAGGCATACGAACCTTTGACGTTGGAAGCTTCAAAAACGGGTCCCGATGAGATTACTGCAATCGCGACAGGAGGGTTTGGTGGATATGAATACTTTTTCCAAGGCGAATCCTATGGAGAGGAGAACATTTTCAATACCACTCAAGACTCCAATATTACAATCATGGTGCGTGATCAAAATGGATGTGAGGCAACCCTGGTAATGCCATTTAATTTTGAAGGAATGCCAGAGATGCCGAACTTCTTCACTCCGGATGGAGATAACATGAATGATTATTGGTATCCAAAAAACCGAGAGTACTTCCCGTTTATTGATGTCATTATCTACGACAGGTATGGAAGGGTAGTGGCTCGATTGGACCAAGTCAAAAAATGGGATGGGAATTATGATGGCAAACCGCTGCCTACAGGAGATTATTGGTATGTTGTAAATGCGAACGATACTGATAAACAGCGTTTTGTGGGACATTTTACCCTGTATCGCGAATAGTCCCCATTTCTATTGTGCTGAATAAAATTAATGACTCTTGAACTGGAGGGTAAAAGTTTTACCTTCCCAAGGTTGAATTATCGTCAAAATTTATATTTTTGCAGTCCCTTTTCGGGATGTGGCGCAGTCTGGTAGCGTACACGCATGGGGTGCGT
>CETR01134183.1_pt1 | contig 11473 bp, 12 predicted proteins | sample 531281 | NCBI WGS metagenome assembly CETR01 (sample SAMEA2622568, study PRJEB7988) | marine metagenome | biome: marine biome (ENVO:00000447); feature: mesopelagic zone (ENVO:00000213); material: "saline water (ENVO:00002010), including plankton (ENVO:xxxxxxxx)" | depth 696 m
AATCTAAAATTTAAACAATTTGTTGTATTTACAACTTTTTGTTTTTTGATGTCCTGTAAAAATGAAACGGGAAAACTAACCGAAATCGAAGGGAAACAAATTCCGATTGATTCCACCATAGCCCAGACAGACTCCATCACAGACTTTGTGGAACCCTACAAAAACCGAATCAACGAGATCCTGGACAGCACCTTGGCCTACGCTCCAAAACCATTACTGTTGAATGATGGCGAACGCACCTCATCCATGGGAAATTTAATGGCGGACATCGTTTTTGAAGAAGCCGCTCCCATTTTCAACTCTAGATCGGGTAAGGAGCTTGATTTTGTAGTACTGAATGCCGGTGGGGTACGCTCGGTAATTTCCGAGGGAAATGTAAGCGCAAGGAATGCTTATGAGGTAATGCCCTTTGAAAATTATATCGAAGTGGTAGAGCTCAGCGGTTCCGCTACACGACAATTGATCAACTTTGTAGCTAAATCCTCCCGTAGGCATCCCGTATCTGGAATTGAAATCATTACTGACAAAGAGGGAGCTCTGGAATCCGTGAACATTCAGGGACAACCTTTTGATGAAAGTCGAAATTACTTTGTGGCCACATCAGACTATTTGGTCAATGGTGGACCCAGCGTTGGTTTTTTTGATGAAATTGTTTCAAGAACGGCAACCGATTACCTATTGCGCAATGCCATCATCGACCACTTTAAAAAAGTGGACACCTTGAAAGCTGTAGCTGATGAACGAATTAAACAACTTGATTAGACCATGAAAAGAAGGGATTTCATAACCAATACCACTGCGGCTTCCACCTTGATTGGTTTGGGAGGACTAAGTTTAAGCTCCTGTTCTAATTTGGGAAAAAAGCAGATTACCATATTGCACACCAACGATGTGCACAGCCATATCGACACCTTTCCTTCCTCCCACTCCAGATACCCGAATTTGGGCGGGGTTTCCCGAAGGGCCACTTTGGTGGAACAAATACGTAACGAAAACCCAAACACCCTGCTATTTGATGCTGGGGATATTTTTCAGGGTACACCTTATTTTAATTTCTATGGAGGCGAATTGGAGTTTAAGCTGATGAGCAAACTCAAATATGATGCTTCTACTATTGGCAACCACGACTTTGACAATGGTATCGATGGCTTGTTGGCACAAATGCCCCATGCTACTTTTGAGATGATCAGTGCCAACTACGATTTTTCCAATACCGTAATGGATGGTTACGTAAAGCCATACAAAATCTATATGGTGGATGGTGTAAAAATCGGCGTGTACGGGCTAGGCATAGAATTGGATGGTTTAGTAACCAAAAAATTGTACAAAGAGACCCAATATTTGAATCCGTACGAGATTGCGTTGGATATGGAGAAGCAATTGAAAGAGGAAGAACAATGTGATTTAATTGTTTGTCTTTCGCATTTGGGGTACGATTACAACGACCCTGAAAGGCCATGCGATACACGATTAGCGCAACAAACCTTCCACACGGACTTGATTATTGGTGGACACACCCATACCTTTTTGGACAAGCCCGATGTACGCACCAACCAAAGTGGAAACTCGGTACTCGTTAACCAAGTGGGCTGCTACGGCATTAATCTGGGTAGGATTGATTTTTACTTTGATTCGAATAAAAATGCCTCTGCTCAAGGGGTAAGTATTACGGTTTGACCTTGTTGTTTTAAACACCGTTTAACTCTCTACCCTATTGTCATCCTGAGCATATTTGAAGGCCGTAGTTTGATGGTTTCGATTGTTAGGTAATTCGATTATTCGATGGTTGGATTGTTGGAAATTGACAATTGCTTATCGAAAATTGATTACTGTTCATTGGACTGACACGCCTGCCGTAGGCCTGAATCCCATAAATTACCGCTAATGACTTTGTACTGAGCCTGAAACTTACTCTTGCGCTTGAAAAAAGGAATGCCTCATTATAATGGTCAAACCTTAAAATGGATTCCTGCTTTTTCATCCCGTTGAAGAACGGGGCGCGGGAATGACACATAAACTTATCATAAAACAGTGCCCTGAATGCAGTAGAAGGGGCTCAATCAAAAAACCATTCCTTGGTCTCTGCCTCGTAATGGTTTTGAACTATGTTTTTATCATCAATTTATGGGCAAGGTGCATCACCTATTATGTCCCAATTATGAGCTTCAACCAATAAGGCCCTATTGAACTCAGCCTCTCCCCCACAATACTCCAAGCCTTCGGCTCCTAATGTAATTCCATTGGGGAGGTCTGCTTGATTTTGACTGCTCCATCCGATGAGGGTATTGCTGTAATTGGTCGTGGACTTTCCAGAGCCATCCATCATGTTTTGCATACTGCTTACGCTGCTGATGTTCCAGCTTCCCAGGTCTTGATCAAAATTGGGTGCCAAGGCAAACAATCCTTCCATGTTTTGGACATTGCTTACATTCCAGTCCCCTATAGCGCCATCAAATGAGGAATCTGCAAACATCCCTTCCACGGAGATGACATTGGTTAAATTTGGTTTATCCTCAGCTTTGTACTCCATGCCCGAACATGAAGTAAAAGCCCCGAACATCGATTGCCAAGGAATAATACCCCAATGGTCTATGGAAACAAGAGCTTTTTGAGACTGCTCGTCTGAATAATACATGGAAATCGCCGGGAAGTCACCCCCAATGGAAACCTTATACATACCGGCCGAAGCATATACCGTGTTCAATATCTTGTATGGGGGCATCGGTTGTTATGTGCTCCACAGTACCATCCCCCCAATCAATCTGAAAATCATAAGCATAGTTTAAATTCTTTCCAATGGTCAACTTAGGGCTACTTGGTAAAATATCCCAGGTGGTCACAAAGGAATTGGGGTCTTCTCCTGGCCCCTCTATTTTGTTCAAAACACTGATTTGAACTTCAGCCGTGGCTTCTTCCACACCGTCGGTTACCATAACTTCTATAGTGTGTTCCGTGGATGTTTCAAAATCGAGTTCCTTGCCTTCTGCTACACTGAGTTCGCCTGCATTGTTGATGACAAATAGATCACCATCATTGATTGATATGCTAAATTCCAGCGCATCTCCATCAGCATCGGTGGCTACAACCACATCAATGACTTCACTTGGGGTAATATCCTCCAACACCTCAAAAGCTTGATTATCTATTACGGGGCCCGCTATGTTGAAGTTATTCACATTAATAGTGAACTCCGCTGATGCCTCATCCTCTCCATCCGTAACGGTAACAGTAACTTTATGGAGCTGAGCTTCGCTAAAGTTTAATTGTTTTCCTGCTTTTAGACTTAGTACACCCGTTGTCTTTCCAATCTCAAACAGGTCATTGCTGTTAGTAGTTATCTCGAAAGAAAGGGCATCCTCATCTTTGTCGTCTTCCGTTACCGTACCAATGATAAAATCAACACTAATACTTTCAATTACTGTATACGTGGCTACTTCAATTGTTGGCGCATTGTTTTTGGGTGGTGGTGGCGCATCATCTTTGCCACAAGACCAAATAAGAACTGAGAGTAAACCAAATAATAACAAATTCTTTTTCATCGTTTTTAAAACTTTTAGGGTTATTAATAGGTCTAAACTCCGTATTTATTGAATTCTTTGTAATGGTAAATTGACGGATGGGTGTTTTCAATTGACAGATGAGGCTTGTCAATTGACGGGGTTTTTCAACAACTCCGGATTTTGATGAATTCTTGCGATAATTGGATGATCAAGAGTAAGAGGATTGACACCAATTTCAAAAATGATCACAACTACTTTTGATTACACATCTGAAAAAGAGATTTTTCAGTCCCAACAATCATTCTTTACTAATAACAACTTTAAGCGCTAATCCTTTACCACTTGTTGATAATTGGGCACAGGTTGCCTCCTAAAGATTCGCTTCGACCAGCACTTTCAATTCTTCATCCAAACTGCATTCCGGAAAAGGTTTGTCCGCTCGGCCATACCAGTAGCCAGCGTTCCACTTGTCACCTTCTTTTCGGTGCAGATAGGCATGAATCCAACTACCCATTGGGGAATGGAGATCTTGGACAATATCGTGTGATGCTTCCCAGTCCCCTTTTGCATCAAACCAAAGCGACTGTAAAGGTTCGGACCACTCCTTCGGCGGTGCATTGTGACTTAATGTACATTCAAATTCTTCGAAGGTTTTGGGTATCATACTTCCAGTTTTTGTAGAAATTCCTGTTCTGATATTATGGGAACCCCCAAATTTTCCGCTTTGGTGCGTTTACTGGGGCCCATTTTGTCGCCAGCGACCAAAAAGCTAGTTTTTGAGGACACGGACGATGCCACCTTGCCCCCATTGTCCTCAATCAATTTCTTCAAATCGTTTCTACTGATTTCGAATACTCCGGAAACCACAAATGTTTGCCCCTTGAGCAATTCAGTTTGATTTTCCAATTGCTCTTCGGACAACGAGAATTGTAATCCATGGGATTTTAATCGATCAATAATATCCTGATTGACAGGTTCGCTGAAAAATTTGATCACACTTTGTGCAATTCGCTCCCCTATCTCATCCACAGCAACCAATTGCTCTTGCGAAGCAGCCATTAAAGCATCAATGTTTTTGAAGGCTTTTGCCAGTTTTTTGGCCACCGTCTCCCCTACATACCGAATCCCCAGAGCAAAAAGCACACGTTCAAACGGAATCGCTTTGGATGCTTGCACGCCATTTACCAAATTTTCAGCAGACTTCTCCGCCATACGCTCCAATGGCAATATTTGCTCCTTGGTCAGGGTATAAAGGTCGGCATAGTCATCAATCAAATCTTCATTGAAAAGAAGCTCCACCGTTTCGCTGCCCAAACCTTCGATATCCATGGCCTTGCGGGAAATAAAATGTTGGATTCGACCAGTAATCTGGGTAGGGCACCCTGTATCATTTGGGCAAAAGTGTTGCGCTTCGCCTTCTTTCCTTATCAATTCCGTTTCACATTCCGGACAGTGTGTAATATACTCGGTAGGTTTCGAATCGGGATCTCGCTTCGTAAAATCAACCTTTACAATTTTAGGAATGATTTCCCCTCCCTTTTCCACAAAAACGGTATCGCCTTCGCGAACATCAAGCTTCGCAATTTGATCGGCATTGTGCAACGAGGCTCGTTTTACCGTTGTTCCTGCCAATAAAACTGGTTCCAGATTAGCTACAGGTGTAATGGCCCCCGTACGCCCAACTTGATACGTAATCTTATTTAGCTTGGTAATCGCCTGTTCCGCCTTGAATTTGTATGCCATGGCCCATCTTGGCGACTTGGCCGTGTACCCTAGCTCCTCTTGATGCTGGATGCTGTTTACCTTAACTACTACCCCATCAGTCTCGTAAGGCAAGTCGTGCCGATGTACCTCCCAATAATCCGCAAACTGCATGACCTCTGCGGTGGATTTGCAAAGCTTGGCCACCGTGGGTACTTTGAACCCCCATGACCGTGCTTTTTCCAATACTTCAAACTGGGATGCAACTCCCAGATTATCGCCCGCGATGCTATACAACAGACATTCCAAAGGTCGTTGGGCCACCAAGGCACTATCCTGTAATTTTAAACTGCCCGATGCCGTGTTTCTTGGGTTCATGTAAGGGTCTTCACCAGCTTCAACACGCTCTGCGTTCATTTTGGCAAATCCTTCGAGCGTTAGGATAATTTCCCCACGAATATCAAATTTTGGTGGATAATCCCCTTTCAATTGCAAGGGAACTGACTTTATAGTCTTGATGTTGTTGGTCACATCATCCCCTTGAAAGCCATCGCCCCGGGTAACTGCTTTTACCAATTGCCCGTCTTCATACGTTAGACTGATGGAAGCTCCATCATACTTTAATTCACAAGTGAACTCTACCTCAACATCTCCCAAAATCCGTTGGATGCGCTTTTCCCAATCTTCCAAGTCCTCTTTGGAATATGAATTGTCCAAAGAATACATGCGATGCTCATGGGGAACGGTTTCAAAGTTTTTGGTAACCATCCCTCCCACACGCAAGCTTGGCGATGTTGGGTCTTGAAATTCAGGGTGTTCCGCCTCCAATTTTTGGAGTTCCTTGAGTTTCATATCAAACTCATAATCGGAAATGGACGGCTCATCGAGCACGTAATATTTATAATTGTGTTCCCTTAGTTCATCACGCAGGGAGATTATTTTTTGTTCTATACTCATTGGTTTTCTTTATCAGGATTAAAAAACACCCCTAAAGTCCCCTCGAGGGGACATTTGCTTTTAGCTTTCTGTCATTGCCAAACATATCTTTTCGCAGTTCAATTTCTGAAAAATTACGGGCATGGAAAAGTGCTTTGGTCTCCTCTCCCAAATATTGATTGATTTCAAAATACAACTTTCCCTTTTCGGAGAGATGCTTTTCTGCAAAATCGATAATTGCCCTGTAAAACAACAACGGGGCTTCGTCTGGTACAAACAAAGCCGTTTTCGGCTCAAAGTCCTTTACATTCTTTTGGATTCCCTCCTTCTCCAACTCCCTGACGTAGGGCGGATTGGAAACGATGATGTCAAAATCAAGTTCAAGTTCAATGTCAAGGATATCTTCGTGCAAAAATGTGATATCCACTCCATTTGATGCTGTATTTTTCCGAGCCACGTTCAATGCACCTTCGGATACATCCAAAGCAAACACTGTGACATTGGGAAGATGCTTTGCTAAAGCAATAGCGATACAGCCACTTCCTGTTCCGATGTCTAAAATTCGTAAAGAATGGTCGTTGAGCATAGTCGAAATGACGCTTCGGCTCCGCTCAGCGTCCGATTTAAACTGTTCTTCCATCTGACAATCATCCAAAATCCATTGCACCAATTCTTCCGTCTCAGGGCGAGGTATCAACACGTTTTCATCCACCTGAAGCTCCAAATCCATAAAATGGGCCGTGCCCAAAATATATTGAAGGGGTTTTTCCAACTTCAATTCGGACAATACTTCAAAAAGCGGTTGTTCCTCTTCCTTGGTCAAGGTAATTCCAGGCTGAATGGCCAGAATGAATCGTTCCAGGTTCAGGTAATGTTCAATACAAGAATAGAAAAAGGAATCAATTTCTTCCTTGAGATAGATTCCACCCAACTCTTTATGGTAAATGTCTTTGATTTCTTTTAGGAGCATTACAGTTTTTTAAGCATCCAAACGGGGCAGGAAAAATGTCCCGTATTTCCCATGGGGGCATCTATATATTCAAAACCGTTTCTTTTGTACAATTTTTGGGCAGCTTCCATGTAAGGCATGGTTTCGAGATAGCATGCTTCAAAACCGAATTCCTTTGCCTTGTCCAAACAAGCCTCAATCATTTTGGCACCAAGTCCTTTGCCCCGAGCCTCCTCCAAAAAGTACATTTTTTGAAGCTCGCACACGTTTCCCTCATAGTTATCCAATTGTGCTACACCCGCACAACCGATTACTTTGCCTTCTTGTTCCACTACAAAATATGTTGCTTTTGGCACATTATAATTGGAATACATATCATCCAAAGCTTTGTCGGCATAAGCGGTGCCAACTTTGGGCACACCCATATCCTCAAAAACCTTTCGTATTACCTGGGCTACCTGTGCATTGTCTTCGGGGGTTATTTCACGAATCACCGTATCTCCCATTCTTTTTTTATTGTTCTATTTTTGCGGTGTGAATATACATCAAAAATACATCCTTCGCTGCATGGAACTGGCCAAAATAGGACTTGGAACAACAGCTCCAAACCCTATGGTGGGATGTGTGATCGTGCACAACAATAGCATCATCGGAGAGGGATTTACCAGCCCCTACGGAGGTCCACATGCTGAAGTGAATGCCATTAACTCTGTCAAGAATAAGGACTTGCTGAAAGAAGCATCCCTATATGTTACCTTGGAGCCCTGCTCCCATTATGGCAAAACCCCTCCCTGCGCTGATTTGATTGCCAAACACCGACTCAAAGAAGTTTTTATAGGTTTGAAAGACCCGCATGATAAAGTGGCTGGCAAGGGCATTGAAAAATTGGAGAGTGCTGGTTGCAAAGTCACAGTGGGTGTTTTGGAAGCTGAATGCAGGGAACACCACAAACGGTTTTTGACCTTTCAAGAAACGAACCGTCCTTATATAATTTTAAAGTGGGCAGAGTCGGATGATGGTTTTTTGGCCCCCAATGCCTCCGAGCGAAGCAATAACCCTGAACCCTTTTGGATCACCAATTCCCATTCCAAACAGTTGGTGCACCAATGGCGAAGCCAAGAACAGGCCATTTTGGTCGGAACAAACACGGTTTTGGAGGACAATCCCAAGCTGACCACTCGCAACTGGGCGGGCAAAAATCCTATCCGTGTGATTTTGGACAGGAGTTTGAAGATTGATTCAAACTATCATGTTATGGACAAATCGGTTCAAACCATCATTTTGACAGCCGTCGAAGATGCATCACAATATATAGGAGGTATTGAATATGGAGTAATCGATTTTTCAGAGAATTTGGCCCATCAAATTTGCAGTGCGCTCCATCAACATAACATTACCAGCGTAATTATTGAAGGCGGAGCAAAAACGCTTCAAACTTTTATCTTTGAAAACCTTTGGGATGAAGCCCGTATTTTTAAAGGTGCTGTTTGTTTTAAAAATGGTTTGCCTGCTCCTAAATTCCAGGGAACTTTACAGCTTCAAAAAAAGATATTGACAGATACCCTATCCGTTTACAGCAATGATTAAAAACATAATTCTCGATTTTGGCGATGTGCTCATCAATCTGGACAAACCTGCGACGGCTAAAGCTATGGTGCAGCACGGTTTTACCGAAATAACCCCCAGTTTAGAAAGTCTATTTCAAAATTATGAGAAAGGACTCATGGCTTCTTCTGACTTTTTGGATGAAGTTTCCACTCACTTCCCCAAAGCCAGCAGGGAATATTTGACTAACGCGTGGAACTCCATTTTACTGGATTTTCCCGAACACCGTTTGGAATTCATTGAACAGTTTGCTGCAGAAAATGTATATAAAATGATATTGTTGAGCAACACCAATGACCTGCATATTGAACGTGTGAGGGAACAAATGGGCGCTGAACGATTCAATAGGTTCAAAAATGCATTTGATGTGTTTTACCTAAGTTATGAAATGGGTATGCGTAAACCAGATGCCGAAATTTTTGATTTTGTTCTCCAAGAAAACCAACTTACAGCGGAAGAAACCTTTTTTGTGGATGATGTAAAGGAGAATACCGATGCTGCAGCCACCTTAGGAATTAACGTTTGGAACCTTCAAGTGGGCCGAGAGGATGTAACCCAGCTAAAATCAAAATTATAAATGGTATATCTGATTCTGAGCGTTTTGAGCTCGACTTTGATTTTTGTGGTCTTTAAACTGTTCGATGTTTTCAGAATCCAGACGCTTTACGCCATCATTACCAATTATGTGGTAGCCTGTGCCGTTGGGTTCTTTTTGTATGATGGTCCCGTTGGCGTAAATGACTTCACCTATAAACCTTGGCTCATCGGTCCTATATTATTAGGTATACTTTTTATTGTCATCTTTAATTTGATGGCTCGTACCGCACAGGTCTCAGGTGTTTCCGTAGCCTCGGTGGCCACCAAAATGTCACTGGCCATTCCCGTAGTGATGGGAGTCCTTTTATATGGTGAGCATTTAAGTGCTTTACAGATTATCGGGATTGTTTTGGCGCTGGTCGCCGTGTACTTGGCTTCCATTAAAGAGAAGAGCATTAGGATAGACCGAAAAGCACTGATACTACCTTTATTGGTTTTTCTGGGCTCAGGTATTATCGATACGAGCATCCAGTATTTTGAGGAAATCCATTTGACCGATCAAGAGATTCCCGTGTTCTCTTCCATGATTTTTGGTTTTGCTGCCTTGACCGGTTTTATTTTTATCGGTATAAAGGCAACTAAAATCCCCTTGAAAATCAACCTGAAAAACATTGTGGGAGGAATTGCTCTTGGTGTACCCAACTATTTTTCCATTTACTTTTTGATTCGCGCCCTACGGGCTGACATTTTGAGCAGTGCCGCCATCTTTACCTTAAATAATGTTGCCATAGTGATGTTCTCCACACTTTTCGGAATAGTTTTGTTTAAAGAGAAACTAAGTCTTAAAAACTGGAGCGGTGTCGCCTTGTCCGTTTTGAGCATAATATTGGTAGCTTTGTTCTAATGGAGAAAAAAGAGGATGCTTATAGGACTGTTACCAAAACTTCACCCGAGATATTATATAAGGACAGAAAGAGCAAATTCTACGCTCAAGTACACCCCATTGCTTCAGAGGATGATGTAAAACCGATTGTAGAGGAGCTTCGAAAAAAGTATCATACGGCCAATCATGTTTGTTATGCTTGGCAACTGGGAACAGAAAACCCTATGTACAGGGCCAATGATGATGGCGAACCGAACAATTCAGCCGGAATGCCCATTTACGGACAAATACAATCCTTTGATGTGACCAATGTACTGATTACCGTTACCCGAATCTTTGGAGGCACCAAACTTGGGGTCGGCGGATTGATACAAGCCTACAAAACGGCTGCTCAAATGGCGTTGGAAAGTGCCAAGATTGTCAAAAAAACCATCAAGACGAAATTGCGGTTACAATTTGAGTATCCGGCAATGGATATAGTGATGCGTACCATCAAACAAAAAAACCTGGACATTGTGTCCCAGAAAATGGAATTGGATTGTGAACTGGTTATTTCGGTCCGATTAAGTGAATCGGAAGAAGTTTTTCAACTTTTCGATGAAATACATGGAGTGGATACGACTATGATGGATTAATTGAATCGAAAACCGCCTGGGTTGTTAAATCCAGGACCGCTTCGCTGAAAGATACAAGAACAAAGACTCACCAATCCCAGGACCTGACTTCTGACTTCTGACTTCTGAAAAAATTCAATCATCCAACTTTTCCAAAATATAATCTGGACATTTTATGGGCCTGCCGGTTTTTTTATCCATAAAGGCCAAAACTGTATTTGCGGTGGCCAATAATTCCCCCGCTTCGTTGATTAGTTTATAATTGAATTCAATTTTGACCAAGGGTTTGGATTTGAGTTGCGTCTCCACAGTTAACAAATCATCATACAGCGCAGACTTTTTGTAATCAATATGTAAAGAAATTACGGGCAGCATCACACCATTATCCTCCATACTCTTGTAAGTGATTCCCATCGCTCTTAACCACTCTACTCGACCCAATTCGAAGTACTGTGCATAATTACCGTGGTAAACAACACCCATTTGGTCGGTTTCTGCATAACGAACCCGAAAAGAATATGAATTTAGACCCATTTTTAGCTGAAAAATTATATATTTAGAGGCTCGCTTATTTTAAGGGCAACATGCGAAAAAAAAACAAAACTTTCAATGACAATTTCATTTTTTTTTTAAAAGATTTGTTCACATATTTGTCGCATCCAATAAGCATCCTATAATCCTTTAGATGCTTACTCTTAAGTTTAAAGCTAACCATTAAAACAAGGAAAAACTTCTATGAGTGCTACTG
>CETR01037254.1_pt1 | contig 11346 bp, 11 predicted proteins | sample 531281 | NCBI WGS metagenome assembly CETR01 (sample SAMEA2622568, study PRJEB7988) | marine metagenome | biome: marine biome (ENVO:00000447); feature: mesopelagic zone (ENVO:00000213); material: "saline water (ENVO:00002010), including plankton (ENVO:xxxxxxxx)" | depth 696 m
TAAAGTAGGGGTATCCAATTTTTTGACTTTCGCTGATAAACCTACCCGGCAAATACTAACATATCGGAAATTTTTCCCGATAAAAAGCAATGGGTTCAGATGATAATCTGGTAATCAAATTGTAGGGATTTTTGTTCGCCTGCGGCGAACGAAAAGGAATAGCAAGAGGGTAACACGCTGCGCGATGTTACGTATTCCTTTTCGTTTTCAACGTATTGAAAATCAACGCTTTAAAATGCAATTAATATGTTGATTTTCAATAATTTGCGACAAATGCCCAGAAAGCGCCCATTTTTCGGGAAGGATTTGCGACAAAGCATCAGAATGACGAACCAATCAGGTTATTGAGAGTGAGTGATTAATCAAAGTAATTTTTAATGTTATTAAAAGGTACAATACTGTGGAGAAAGTGAATTACATTACGCATCTCAATATCGTATTTGAGCAATTCAATATGGATGACCGTATCAAGCAAGGTCACATCACATTATATCTGGCGTTCTTTCAAAAATGGAATCGGAAGTTTTTTAAAAAAACCATAACCATAAATAGAGAAAGGATTATGGAGAGAGCAAAATTCAAATCTAAAACAACCTATCATAGCTATATAAAAGACCTTAATGACTGGGGCTACTTAAGATACTTTCCATCATATAGTCCTGCAAAGGGTTCAAAAGTACAGATGACCATTTTTTTTGCCTTAGATGGTCAGAAATTGGTTAACAGCGTCCCGGAACAAGGCCAAAATTTGGTACATTATAAAAAACATAAAACAACAGAGAAATTATATAAACTGACAAGGCCAAAAAATGAACAAGTTGTTTTAGAATTTTTTGAAGAAAATAAGTGGCCAGCGTTTGAAGGAAAAAAATTCTATGCGTATTACAAAGCTAGAAACTGGGAACTTAGTAGAGGTCTCAAAATTAAAAACTGGAAGACAGCTGCGACTAATTACATTGATAAAGGCCTCAACATAAAGGAGGAAAAAGCTTTTACAGATTCTGGACTGGAAGATAATTTAAGAAAATACGATAATAAAAATAAAGATTATACGATACCTCTATAAATCACAACTAAAATTTATTTCTCAGAATTGCCATATCCCTACTCACTTTCATATCTAAAATCTTTGCATAATGCTGAGTCGTTTTAAGATTAGTATGACCAAGCATTTTGCTTACAGATTCAATGGGGACACCATTAGTGAGGGTAACCGTAGTTGCGAACGTGTGGCGCGCCAAATGAAAAGTTAGATTTTTTGTTATCCCAGCTAATGTCGCGATCTCCTTGATGTACGCATTCATTTTTTGATTACTTAAAACGGGGAGCACAAGATCTTTTTCTTTCAACAGCTCGTTGTCTTTGTTCTTATCAATAATCGTTTTGGCAATAGGTAAAATTGGGATATTACTTCTGGTATCGGTTTTAGAACGTTTTGTCTTGATCCATTCCTCACCATCTGCACCAACACTAATATCACTTCTATTTAATTTTTTAACATCGGCGTAGGCTAGACCCGTAAAACAGCAAAAGATGAAAATATCGCGGACCTGATTAAGCCGTTCCATTTTCAAATCAAGATTAATGATTTTTTGAATTTCATCTTCAGTTAAAAATTCACGTTCTACAATTTTGAGCTTCGCTTTCCAGTGTAAAAAAGGGTCTTTGTCAATCCAATCATTAGCATGTGCAATGCGAATGATCTTTTTAAAATTGGTGATATATTTAACGGCTGAGTTGTGCGCACATTTACGTGTGGTTTTCAGATAGTATTCAAGACCCGTTATGAATTTATGATCTACTTCCTGAACGGGAATATCATTTCTCTTATATTTCTGTTTTATGAAAGCCTCCACATGTTTTTTACAGGTGCGATAGCGCTCTGCAGTTCCTGCGGCAAAATCTTTACCTATGAGACTTTCTACCTTGTCATTGTGCTCCTGGAAGATCTCGAGCAACATTTTTTGTGTTTTGTCCTTACCTAAGTACGCATCTCGAAGATTCAAAGCAGTATAAGATTTTCCTTCACGCTGAAACTGATGCTGAATAGCATATATTTTGTCTGTAATTATACTTATTTCTCTATTAATTTCTTGTGAGTTTTGAGAATTACCTAAAGCCCGTTGAGTTTTGGAATGCCAATCGTCAACTTTGACTTTTCTATGAATACTGCATTCAGCCCTCCGGCCATCGAGCGTAATACGAAGGTAAATAACAGCTTTGCCGTATTCATCGGCTTTACTTTTTTTAATGTAGAACAGAAGAGAAAGAGAATGTGACACCGAATAGTTTTTTTAATTCTCTTCAAGGTAATCAAAAAATCCTAATCAAATATGAAATTAAAACACTGAAATACAATATATTAACTCTAATTCGGTGTCAGTTGGTGGAGGTAAAAAAGTGACACCGAATTGGCCACCTTTTCTTTGCATTTATTTGATATCAAATGAAATCAATAAAAATAAAAAACCCTGTAAATCAACGATTTACAGGGTTTTTATTGCCTATTTTAGGGCTTTCCGCGGAGAAAGAGGGATTCGAACCCCCGGAGGTGTGACCCTCAACAGTTTTCAAGACTGCCGCATTCGACCACTCTGCCATTTCTCCTGAGTGTCTCATCAACTATTTGCTGATTGCGGGTGCAAATATAGAAAGTTTTTTCAATTTACTACTAAAAAATCAAACGGATTTTTAGACTAATTATTCTTTCCGGTTATAGGAATCTTATCTCCTTTAAAATGAGGCTCTTTGTTGATGAGTAATTCACCCCAGGCCTTTAAATTAGCTGCAATTTCGCGATAGCGGTTACGCGATTCCAGTTCATAAGCTCTTCGGTCTCCGATGTAACCGTAGTAATCGAGACCCATACTGCGGGCGATGTAAATGGCTCTGGGCAGGTGAAAATGTTGCGTGACCACTATCGCTTTATCCACATCAAAGATGTACGACGCTCTGTACACCGAGTCATAGGTGTCAAAGCCGGCAAAATCCATAAAAATAGCCTCTTCAGGTACACCGCGCTCGCGCAGGTATTTTTTCATAGCAACCGGTTCGTTATACTGTGTAGTACCATTATCCCCGGAGAGTAAAAAGCGCTTTACTTTTCCCTGCGAATAGAGCAGGAGGGCAGATTCAACGCGGTCGCGCAATATTGTTGAGAGTTGGCCATTACTGCGTACGCTGGCTCCCAATACCAAAACAGTATAGGCCTCGGGCAGCGCTTCCGTGCGTTCAAAAATATAATCTTTAGTGGTGTGTTTAATGTAAAGTGACAATCCGGAAGTAACCAGCAAAACAAGAAGAAACGCAACGACCAGCCAACGCAGCAGTTTTAAGAATACCAGATTGTTTTTAAACATAAATGGATCAAGGTTTTGGTAGGTTTGATAGGTCTTTTGGTGCTAACGCTTTTTGCATACTTATTGGTATCAGGACGTGCCTTAAAATTACTAAGCTTTTTGCAATAAAAGATTATAAAGAACATTTAAAAGGCATTTTAAAAGAATATAACTGCATAATCCCGCGAAGGTCTTAACTTTGGAAAAAATCTGTCTTATGAATGTTCTCAAAAGCCTCAACTGGCGCTATGCCGTAAAAAAGTTTGATCCAAATCAAAAACTTACCGCATCCAAGCTTGAGGTACTTACGGAAGCATTTAATCTTACCGCGACTTCATATGGTCTTCAGCCTTTGCGACTGGTGGTGGTTTCAGATAAAGATATGCAGGAACAACTGGTAGAAGCTTCTATGAATCAAACTCAGGTGCGAGACGCTTCTCATGTTTTGGTTATTTGTGTAGAAAAGGAGGTTAGGGCTCCCTATGTAGATACGTATTTTGACCGGGTACGCGAGGTGAGGGACACACCCGAAACAATACTGAAACCTTTTCGCGAGACTTTAAAAAAGCAATTTCATACTCAGGATGCTGAAAAAACCCGGCAGTGGGCGATCAATCAGGCTTATCTGGCTTTGGGGAATTTGCTCACCGTTTGCGCGCTTGAAGCAATTGATGCCTGCCCAATGGAAGGTTTTGTGCCTGAAAAATATGATGAATTGCTCAAGCTGGATAAATTGGGAATCACAAGTACCTTGGTTTTACCTGTAGGTTACCGCGCTGCAGACGATATGTTTGCCGATTTTGAAAAGGTACGCCGTTCGACCGAAGACACGATAATCAGACTTTAATCTAGGATTGATCACGTTGCGAGTTCTGAACCGGCTGATCGATGATACGCATTTTATATTCGTAAGCTTTGCTTGGTTTTAAGATGCGCATAGAATGATTGTAGATCTCATCAGGCCTATAGATAGGCATGGAGTATTCAATAGCAGGTGCTACAACACTATTTTCTTTAAAGTTTAAAAGCTCAGGATCTAATGGAAAAGCCTTAAAAGGTTTATTGATCGAAGGAAAACCGGGCTGCTGCAATTTTTGTAAAATGCTGTCCTGCTGTTTTTGCGGAAGAATTTGATTTTTTTGAGCAAGTACCGATACTGATCCGCTAAGAAGCAGAAGGCCTAAGAAGTATATTTGTTTCATAATGCGATGGATATATGTCTAATTACTTCAAAATAAGACCTTTGTTGCAGCCGGAAGCGAAAAAGATTTACTTAGTAGGTCACGCGCTCCATAATTTCAAGGCCATATCCTATCATCCCCACACGTTTATGGTCTTCGCTATTTGAAAGCAATCTTATTTTTGAAATTCCCAAATCGTGTAGGATTTGCGCTCCAATACCAAAATCTTTTAAATCCATTTTTGGCGAAGAATCCGCAGGTCTTCCGGTGGTTTGACGCTCTTTGAGATCTGATAAACGCGAAAGCAATTTGCTGGCAATATTTTCCTGATTGATAAAGACTACAGCTCCTTTTTCGGTTTTATTGATGAGCTCAAAGATTTTTTCCAACTTTTTATCGCTTTCCTGAGTAAGTGTGCTGAGGATGTCATTATTTACAAAAGACGAATTCACGCGTACCAAAACCGGCTCATCTATACCCCAGGTTCCTTTAGTGAGCGCGATATGCACCTGGTTATTGGTAGTTTGTTGGTAAGCCCTAATCCTAAAACTGCCATAACGGGTTTGCAGCTCAAAATCTTCTTTTTTGATAATCAGCGAGTCGTGTTGCATACGGTAAGCCACCAGATCTGCAATGGAAACGATCTTTAAATCAAACTTTTTAGCGACTTCTAAAAGTTGGGGCAGGCGAGCCATCGTGCCGTCTTCATTCATAATCTCAACGATCACACCTGCAGGAGCAAAGCCCGCAAGTCTTGCAAAATCTATAGCAGCCTCGGTGTGCCCGGTACGACGTAGAACACCACCTTCTTTCGCTTTAAGTGGAAAAATGTGACCCGGTTTTGAAAAATCCCAGGGTTTTATATCGGGATTGATGAGTGCACGCACCGCTTTTGCACGATCTGAAGCACTAATTCCCGTTGTAACCCCATGTCCCTTAAGATCTACTGAAACCGTAAAAGCAGTTTCCATGGGATCACTATTGGTACCCACCATCATCTCCAGTTTCAGCTCTTTACAACGATCTTCGGTTATGGGAGCGCAGATGAGTCCACGGCCGTGTTTGGCCATAAAATTGATGGTTTCGGGAGTAACCGTTTCTGAAGCGGCCAAAAAATCACCTTCATTTTCCCGGTCTTCGTCATCTACCACAATGATTACTTTGCCATTTTTAATGTCTTCAATGGCTTCTTCAATGGTATTCAGCTGAATATTTTGTGGACGGGTTTGCACGTGCATAAATTATCTTTAGGGAAACAAAGGTACAATTTAGCCTTCTTATTAAACTTTCAGCTTTGTAAAAAACAGGAATTGTTACTTAAAGGTTTTAAGCAGGGTTTCTGCTGCTTCTTTAAATTTTTCAGAATAACCATACTGCTCGTAATTGGCAACAATATCCTCAAGTTCCCGCTGGTTTTTAGTCTTAAGAATAGCTTTTTCCGAATTGGTAAGGTCAAAATCAGCAAGGGGCTGCTCAGGGTCAACGGCGTCCGGGTCTTTTTTATTAAATAATTTTTTGATGGGATCAAGAAATCCTTCAAGATCAAATAAGCCCTGATCTGTGGTAGCACGATAGGTTAAATAAACACCTAACGGAAATAAAATCAAAGTACTGAGCCAGCTTGCAAGCCAGGCCGAAACACTCCCGTCTTCGGCACTGTTTTTAGCAAAAATCCCGATGAAGTGATAGGTTAGGAATAGCGCCACCCCAATAACGATAGGTAGTCCTAATCCACCTTTGCGAATAATAGCACCCAAAGGTGCTCCTACAAAGAAAAGGATGACGCAGCCAAAGGCCAATACAAATTTTTCGTGAAGAGCAATTTCGTATTTACTGAGGGTTTTAATCTTTACCTGATTGTTGGTTTTTTGTCCTTTTATAGCCGTAATGTTGTTTTTTACACTGGTTTCTGCACCGCGTAAAACCTGAGCCTGAGACGAGAGGCTGAAGTTTTTAATAAGTTCGTCTTCTACTACTCGGGTTGTGTCTACCGGAATATTTGACAAATATGAAGTGTCTAGCGGGCGCAATTGCATCTCCCGGAGTTCTGTAGTACCACGTGACTTCAGGTAATTGCTGTAGTTTTTTGAAATATCTACCAGCGTATCGTTAAGTTGCGCTACCGTGAGCATGGTATACGCATTGTCGATACTCTTCTCATCCATATCTACATTGTCGAGTTCGCTAAGGTCAATATTGATGGTATAGGTCTCAAAATAACTTTTGACAAAAGGTTCACGGCGTTGCTTGCTGTAATCCTTTTGCTCAACTTCATCATAGTAGTTTCCATCTATGAGTTTCAGGGAGAGTACATTATCCCCTTCTGCACTAATCAGTTCGGCTTCACGTGCTTTTATTACCGTAAAATTCCCGGTGCGTGAAGGGTCTTTCTGGTAGATGATTACGTCTTTTAAAAACTGACCGTTTTCTCCTTCCTTATCGGCGATTTTCATCACATAGCTTTCACCAATGGTATTATACTGTCCTTTGGTAATCGCCATTGCAGGTTTTACCTGAGCGATATTTCGTCTTAAATTTAGGGATTCAAATTCTGCCGCCGGAATCACATAATTGGCAAAAAGAAAAGAGGTGCCGGCTAAGATTAAAATGAAAACGGTAAGGCTTCGCATAGCGCGTTGCAGCGAAATACCGGTTGATTTCATTGCGGCAAACTCGTAGTTTTCGGCGAAATTACCGAAGGTCATAATGCTCGTAAGCAACACGGTTAACGGCAGCACCAGAGTAACCAGGCGGGGCGAAAAATACAATAGGAATTTTACAATAATAACCAGATCAAGATCTTTCCCAGCAAGCTCTTTAATATAGAGCCATACCGTTTGCAGTACGAATATGAACATCAAAATGATGAACGTACTGAGAAAGTTCTTGATAAAGGTTATTAGTATATAACGATCCAGTATTTTCAATACCTGTCTAGTCTAAGCGGTTGATGTAATAATCGCCGTATTTTGATTCATCAAAGACAAAAAGATTGCCGGGAAGCGGCTGATTGGTCTTAAATGAATTTACGGTAATAGTAATTTTACTTCCATTTTTCTGAGTCATAATCAAACGGTAGATGTGCTTGGTTTGTACATCAACGCCCAGTAGCGCAGACTTCAGTTCGCTGTTAGAGTCAATAGGAGTAAGCTTGATGTACTGAATTTTACGACCGCTTACATTTTGCTCAATATCCCATTTATACGAATATCCCTTATTGAAAAAGGTCAGCATTTTTGAAGGGGTAATGGCATCATCATCCCCGGGGTCCTGAGTAGAAATGGTGATTTCTTCATCTTCGGGCACAATGGTATATAATTTTTTACCGTCATACATCTGGGTAGTACCCATCAGATTCAGCTTATATTTATCTCCATCTAAAGTGACATCTCCACGAGTTTCCTGGTTTATTCCGGCAGCATCGTTAGACAATCCATATTTGAAATCGATAAACATATTATCATAGCTTTTCACTTTAGCCGAAACCTGGTCTAAAAGTGTTTTTGCTTTGGTATCCTGAGCAAAACCCGTTGAAAAGGCTGCAAAACAAAATAGAAGGGCAGCGATTAAAGGTTTTTTATAAAAATTCATATTATTCATTATTTAGTTGTTGATGTAATGCATTTAAATCTGAAACGAGAACCTGTCTGGCTTTACTACCTTCAAAAGGACCTACAATACCTGCAGCCTCCAGTTGATCGATTATTCGGCCTGCACGATTATAGCCCAGTTTGAGTTTGCGTTGCAATAAAGACGCGCTTCCCTGTTGTGCGGTCACTATAACTTCAGCAGCTTCCATAAACAAAGCATCTCGGTCGCTTGCATCTATATCAAGACTTGTGCCACCTTCTTCCCCTACATATTCTGGCAGCAGGTGAGCGTCAGGATAAGCTTTTTGCGAACCAATGAAGTCCGTTATCTTTTCGACCTCGGGAGTGTCAACAAAGGCACATTGTACACGCACCAGTTCGTTACCCTGTGTAAAAAGCATATCTCCACGTCCTATAAGCTGATCTGCCCCCTGACTGTCAAGAATGGTACGGGAGTCAATTTTTGAGGTAACCCTAAAGGCAATACGAGCCGGGAAGTTGGCTTTAATAATACCGGTAATTACGTTAACCGAAGGTCTTTGCGTGGCCACAATAAGGTGAATTCCGATAGCACGTGCCAGCTGTGCCAGTCGCGCAATAGGAGTTTCCACCTCTTTTCCTGCGGTCATAATCAAATCTGCAAACTCATCAATTACCAGTACGATGTAGGGTAAAAACTTATGGCCATCATTGGGATTCAGCTTGCGCTTTTTAAATTTTGCGTTGTATTCTTTAATGTTACGTGCCATCGCATCTTTTAGCAGATCGTAGCGGTTGTCCATCTCAATACACAGGGAATTCAAGGTGTTAATCACCTTGGCATTATCGGTAATGATGGCTTCTTCTGTATCGGGAAGCTTAGCCAGATAGTGCCTTTCGATTTTATTAAAAAGCGTAAGCTCAACTTTTTTGGGGTCTACCAGAACAAACTTAACTTCAGCAGGATGTTTCTTGTATAACAGGGAAGTAAGGATCGCATTTAGCCCAACCGATTTACCCTGTCCGGTCGCACCGGCCATAAGCAGGTGGGGCATTTTGGCGAGGTCTACTACAAATGTTTCATTTGAGATGGTTTTTCCTAAAGTCAGTGGGAGTTCCATCTCGGCATTTTGAAATTTTGGCGAGGCAATTGCCGAGCGCATCGAGACAATGCGGGCATTTTTATTGGGTACTTCAATACCAATGGTTCCCTTTCCGGGAATGGGGGCAATGATACGTATTCCCAAAGCTGAAAGCGAAAGCGCAATATCATCTTCCAGGTTTTTGATTTTAGAGATACGAACCCCAGCTTCGGGCACAATCTCATAAAGCGTTACTGTAGGACCTACCGTTGCTTTGATATGCGCAATATCGATCTTGTAGTTTTTTAAGGTGTCTACAATTCGATTCTTATTTTCTTCGAGTTCTTCCTGGTCTATGGTTATGCTTTGACCCTGGGTGTAGTCTTTAAGCAACTCTATTGACGGAAATTTGTAATTGCTGAGTTCAAGAGTAGGGTCAAACTCACCAAAATCCTGAACCAGTTTGGTACTCAGGTTTTCTTCGACTTCCTCTTCTTCAATAGTTTCCTCAATTTCAATCTCAAAATTTTCATCTGAAGCCGGTTTTACGGCTTCAGTCTCAACAGGTTTGGGTGGGGTAGAAGTGGGGGCAGTTTTGAGAACAGGCTCTTCAACAGCTTCTTCCTCGACTTCAACCGGAAGTTCGATATTGTCTTTCTCAAAGGCGGTATCTTCAAAAGAAACTTCGTCGTCTGAATCCTCAAATTCAGTTTTAAAATCATTACGCTTTCGCGAAAGATATTGTCCTACCAGCTCTGGAGTAAGCTTGAGCCTTACGACCAGATAAACGATGGCTACAAAAGCAAGAACAAGTATTGTACCTATCAGACCCAGATAATCCTGAAGGAAATCATTGAGTTCAAAACCTACCATACCACCCAACAGCGCATTGCTTTCTGAGAAAAAACCAAAGAAAACCGAAAACCAGAGCATTACAATGATTCCCCAAAACCAATAGGCCTGAAGGCTTTTTTTAGGCCGGTCAAAAAAGTAGTAAAACCCGGTAAGGGTTACCAAGACTGCCAGCGCAAAGGCTGCAACACCAAATCCCTGATAGATGAAAAAATCACCCAGAGTTGCTCCAAATTTGTTAAGCCAGTTTTGAGCTTCTATACTGCGGTCGTCCAGACTGTTTAAGGTACTTTGATCTGCTTGCCAGGTAAAAAAATAGGATATAAACGAAAACATCAGCGCGATCCCGAGGAGGAATAGAAAACTGCCCAATACAATCTTCTGCTGCTTGGTCAGTTTAAAACTGATTTTTACAGGCTGTTTCTTGGAGGTAGTAGATTTTGTTTTCGCTTTTTTTCGGGCCATTAGTAAAACTAAGCTTAGTAGGTCTGCTTAAAATAGAGCTCACACAGGAGCTATTGTTAAATGAGTATTTTTATTCGGGCGTAAAAATACAAATATCAAACGGTACTCTGCCGATAAAATTTTAGAAGAGGTAAGGTATATAAATTAGCAAACCGATTATACCTGCAATCACCGCGGCAAAGGTCACCGCACCTGCCGATACATCTTTGATAATGCCTATTTTTTTATGGTAATCGGGATGCACAAAATCCGCTATTTTTTCAATGGCGCTGTTGAGCCCCTCAACTGCAAGCACTAAAGCGATTGCCAGCAATTGTATGCACCACTCGATAGTTGTGATTTCAAAATAAAACCCCAGTATACAAACTACTAAAGCACAGAAGACCTGCACTTTAATGCTGGCTTCTGTGCGTAAAAGATAAAAGGCCCCTTTAAAAGCATACTTAAATGCTTTAAGGCGATTAATGATGAATGGTTCTTTGGGTTGTTGCATCAGGCAATAGCGCTAAGAGCCGCTTCATAATCAGGTTCCTGGCCTATTTCGGGCACCTGCTCGGTATAAATAATTTTATGATCTTCATCAAGTACGATTACCACTCGACTGTGTAAGCCGGCAAAAGCCCCATCAGCTATTAAGAGTCCGTAGTCTTTACCAAATTTTCCTTCCTTAAAATCAGAAAGCACCTGAACCTGTTCTAAACCTTCCGCTCCACAAAAACGGGCCTGCGCAAAGGGAAGATCGCGGGAGATACACAATACCACAGTATTTTCAAGATCAGAGGCTTTTTCATTAAACTTGCGTACGGAAGCGGCACAGACCCCGGTATCTACACTGGGAAATATATTCATCACCACTTTC
>CETR01135790.1_pt1 | contig 11319 bp, 10 predicted proteins | sample 531281 | NCBI WGS metagenome assembly CETR01 (sample SAMEA2622568, study PRJEB7988) | marine metagenome | biome: marine biome (ENVO:00000447); feature: mesopelagic zone (ENVO:00000213); material: "saline water (ENVO:00002010), including plankton (ENVO:xxxxxxxx)" | depth 696 m
CACACCTGAAGGAGCTTTTCGTGCTGCCTTTGAAGATATTGAAACCTATGAAGCGTGGTCGACTAGCAGTTCCATAGGAATGGTTGATGTGGTCGTGACCAATCAGACTTCGTTAGTTATTGACCCTGCAGACGGTCGTATCCCGGCTCGAACGGCAGCTGCCCGGTCGCGGGAGCAAGCGGTAGCTGACGGCTGGCAATTTAAGACTGGACCTGAGGATCTAAATAATTTCCACCGGTGTATCACGACAGGAGTACCACGACTTGGTGGAAACTTTGGAGCTGGGCCATATACCTATTATCAAATCTTCCAGACACCAGAGTATTTTGTGTTTTTCAACGAGGCTTTTCATGATGCTCGTATCGTTCCGTTGGACAGGCGTGCTCATTTGTCGGAGCGGGTTCGCCAGTGGAACGGGAATTCTCGTGGGTACTGGGATGGTCAGACGCTAGTGGTTGAAACTAGAAATTTTTCGGTGCAGAGCCACTATCGTGGGTCGGCAGACGGACTTGTTCTGACAGAGCGGTTCACAAGAAGTGGCCCTGACACCTTGATGTACCAGTTGACGTTTTCGGACCCGGCGACGTGGGTATCTCCGTGGTCAGCTGAGACACCACTGTCACGTCGCGATGAATCGTTATACGAATTTGCCTGTCACGAAGGCAACGTGTCGATAATTGGTATGCTACGAACCGCGCGTCTTGAAGATAGTGCTACGCAGTCCGTTAAGCCTGAGTAGCTGACCAATCTCGACCAGATATAGCGTTTATTCTGGTTCGGTTGCGTCTCTACCATCTCTCGGTGCGCCGGTGCCAGACGAGCCAGCGAATAAGCGTGTGCCATCAGGAAAGGTCACATCGCGGCCGTTAGCGCGGAACGCATTGTCGATGGCCTGATATCCCTCAACCAAAACTTCGGTACCGGGTGTAACAGAATCTTTTTTCCATCCGCGGCGGACAAGGGCTCCAGGAGGCCCGGCTTCGATCATCCAACTTTGGACCGTACCATCTTCAGTCGTGACGTCGATGTGCATCCACGCGTGTGGATTGATCCACTCCATCTTGGTGATTTTTCCACGCAGCGCGACTGGTTTCGTCGCATCAAACTCGGCTGAGAACGCATGATGCGCCACGATTGGGGCTATGCCAACCAGAAGAAGAAGTGCCACGCCGGCCAAAGTAATCGATAGTTTCTTACTCATTAGTATTGTCCTCGTTATCGTGAGCCTTCGGCCCGTTCTCTGTCGAGTGCACGCGCACCACTAAGGATATTGGTCATTCCATAGTTTCCTTCGTGACAGGCATATTCGACGACATCGTACTGTTCATTATCAAGATTGAACGTGAAGACGCCCGTCCAGGGTTGTGTCCAAACCTTCGGGTCATCCACAGTGAATTGGTATTCCAAACGATTGTCAGCTGTACGCGTAAATCGTTCAGTCAACTTCATATCCGCACTTGACCCGCGGTAGTTTGTTCTACCGTTGAAATTATTTGTTTCAACGACAAGCGTATTGCCTTCCCAGTGTCCGTGTGGGTCTCCAAGGTAGGTCGTAAGTTTTGCATTAAGTGGGGCCCGTTCCTCTGTCGGGATAACTCGTGTTTCATGAATCATTTCTTTTTGGATCGCGACGAAACCAGGGCCTTGAACGATTTGCAGACCATTGTTGTAAATCGACGGCATCATCAGGCCTGGTAACCCTCGCGTAATGCACCTTACATACGGCGTCAGGTCTTCAGGGCCGGCTGACCTATTCTCTGTGTACAAGGAGCGTGCGCGAGCAGCGTCTTCCTCCATTCGCTGTCCTTCGGGTGTTCGCTCAGGTAAACGACCGGTTGGAGGGTCGATAATCATCGCAACTTGAGTGGACGGGACATTTTTGTCATACCCCAACGTTGTGTCTCTCCACTCACGCTCGTAGCCCCAAATACTGCCGAGTGTGCCACCCTCACGGCGAGCCGCTGCTTCTTCGGCCGTCAAGTTTTCAACGTCTCCCAGATCCGATGGTCGTTCAAGCGGAATGCCGTGAGCCGCATTGCCTGTCCACACGCCTTGCAGATCTGGTTCTCCCCATGGTGTCTGTGCCTGATCGTAGGGTGTTGAGTCTGCGATGGTTTCCTCGACGAAGGTTGAGTCGATACCAGCAAAGCCGGATTCGACGACAGCCAGGCGCACATTGTCAGGACCGTAAATGAATGCGCGGCGGGCAGAGGTACGTGCGTTTTCTGGCACGGTCGGTTCCTGTTGGAATTCTGCGCCGGCGCTGCGCATCTCGTTCGCAGCGTTACCAAGGTCATCAACGACGAAACCTATATGGTCGATCGCCCGACCTTCGGTTGTTGCCGGTATACCCTCTTCATGTTCCATGGCCAGTAGCCAGATGTCGCCGTACCGCAATCCGTCAATGCGGTCACGCAGACTGTCGCGCTCACCGCCGAGTACGCTCTGATACCACTCGAGAGTTTCGTCGGGGTTGGTCGAGCTCAGGTGAATGTGATGAAAACCAACGCGGTCAGGATCTTCGACCAGTTCGATTCTTGTGCCCCAGGGGTCAAAAATGAATCCATACTTGAAAAGACCTGGCGCCTCACGAATCATCTCACCGCCTTCAAACCGTTGAAGTCGCACACCGGATCCACGCGACCCGATGGATTCAAGTTCTTCCATTTTTGCTGTGAGGTCAAGATACGAGAAACTGATGTGATTGACACCGGTGCCCTGAGTGCCTCCTTGTGTCGCTTGGGGAACAAAGGTCACTTCGACGCCGTGACAATCGGCGGCATCGTCTCGATCGGCAATCGGTTGGCAATCGAGATGCTCCGTGTACCAACGGACCGAGACTGCGGGAGCAAAAGACGTGATGTGAACGTGGTGATATTCGGTATCAGCTGCGAGGGCATTGGTGGATGCACCAGGCATCGCAATAAGTAATGCCGTAAGAACTGGTAGCGTCAAAGCAACGCGTGGCAGATTTAGTGTCATGGTGTATTTCCTCATTCAACTGGTTGCCTTACCGAGTTGGGACCCTTCGTAAATGACCGTACAGTAAATCCTCAGAGTATTCGACGCATTTAAATTCAATGACACGTGCGTTGTCTTCAAGACGACGATAGAGAGGCATACGGATTGTCCACGGACGCGTGAACACCGTGTCATCGGTAAGCGTTGCCTCATACATGATTGCGTTTCGCCCCATCGGAGTGTAACGCTCTTCAACGCGGAGGGAAGCACTTGCATGGTTTCCCGCGCGGTCAAACCATGCTTCGCCGGTAAAACCTTGTGCGTCAACAACCAGAGTGTCTCCATCCCAGCGACCGTGTGAGCGTCCCATCCAACTGTCGATTGGCGGTGGTTCCGGGTTGTCTTTGTCCATGTGAATCGTTCGACTGGCTTCCGCAACGCCGTAAGCGATCTGGATCTTTTTGTCGCCCTGAATAATTTGGAACGGGTAGGGCAAATAGGTCGCTCTTGGGACTCCCGGCATGAAGCACTTAGCTTCGGGATCGTTAGTCATTCTGTTTTCAAAATTGTCTTGTTGTTGCTGTCTGGCTTCAGGTGTGTAGGGAATGTCACCTCCCTCAACAACACCTTGCCCGGGCGGAATGGCACCGAGGGCACCGAGGTCGGGATGGCCAGGACCTGCCGGATGGTCTTCTAGATTCCAGTGCGCAGTGCCGATTGCTTGCCAGATACCATTGAGATCAGGATGGTTGTCCCATGCTCGAGGAACCTCATCACTCTGAGCAGACATTGCGGCAGATGCGAAAAGAAATGCCGTGACCACAGGAACACAGAGATGCTTCATGTAAGTACTCCGAATTAATTACAGAAACGCTTAACTATTTGAGACGATCATAGCAATTAGAAGACAGTTGCGCGATGGTGTTTATATTTTACGGCGATATTGACCGGTAAATCACGCAAAGCTGAGAGATTGCACTTATGATGACGCTGTGATTTCAGGTAGGCAGATGGCCCCTCGTTGTGTCACCGGTTGTCTGTGGTTCTTCGTGGTTTTCGGCTTGGGATGCCAGGCTAGCCCAGGCCATCTTCGTGATGAGGGCACCGGGTCTACTCAAACAAAAAATGTTGTCTGGATAGTTGCTGATGCGATTCCAGTCGACTTGGAGCATCGGTTTGATGTCATTGCAGCACTACCGTCGACGCAGCATGGTGGGCCTAGTGCTCGTTCGGCTCTCCTCACTGGTGTTGACCCTGGGTTTCTGAAGCCGTTTCCGGAACCGGAGGTCGGTGTGTTGCCGCTGTTGTTTCGACAAGCTGGCTATTACACCAGTCGTTCGGGAGAGTCGTACCACAATCTTGGTGTTCGTAGAGTCAGTCGACCAAGGCACTCGGTCAAGAGTCCAGAGGCTTTACCAATAACACCTGACGGTTTACTTGGGGCTTGGGATGCTGTCGGTCGGGATGTTGACTGGAGAGGCAAAGAGAAGGATTGGGATTTGCCATGTACGGTGTCATTTGGGTGTGGTGGTCGTGGACGGGGGGAAGTTCCGTTTTTTAGTCTGTTTAATCTGGAACCATTATCAAATGTGCAGCTTCAGGTTTCGTCAATTCTGGATGCGCTTGATGAAGACGAGTGGGCGGCCGACACCGCGGTTTTCTTGATTGCGATGTCATCCGGTTCGGAACGCGTGGGAATCCGATTGCCACAGAATTTTCCACGTAGCCGGGTTATTGAAACGGTCGGTCTGCTTGATTTAGCCCCGACCGCTCTTGCGATGACCGGCCTTGCGGTGCCGCAATACATGAGGGGGCGTAATGTCGTAGTTGTAGATGACGGGGACGCGCGACCACCAAGAAAAGATCATTCCATTGAGTCGGTGAAGGCCGTTGATACGAACGCTACCGTAACACCGACAACAGCGACGCCGACAGGCTATCCAGCCGGCGGCTTGTTTCATGTTGCTCCGCGCATTGAACTTTCGTGTGAGACGCCAGGTTCGACTATCGTGTACACAACCGAACGAGTCCCACCGTTTTATTGGCGTCTGTATCGGGGGCCCTTCCGGATGCGGTTTTGGGAATTACGTGTGCAGTGTGGTCGGTTAGGTTATGAGAATAGCGATGTCGTAATGTATGAGTTCGATATTGAATAAAGCTGTACTCATTAGTATGGAGGTGGCGATGAGTCGACGACAGAAGGTGTTCGCGATAGCGATGGCGTTGCCGCTAATACTGATGGCGTTTCCGGTATTCGGTCAGTCAATAAATGATCCGGGAAGTCGAACGTCGTGGGGACATCCTAACCTACAGGGAATTTGGACAAGTTCGACGTATACCCCACTGGAACGTCCTGACAATTTGGGCGATCAGGCTTTTTTGTCTGAAGAAGAACTGGCGTCTCTAAATGAGTTATTAACTGAAGAAGGAGTTGACCCGTTACGGGCCCGGAGCGTGCTTGCGGCTGATTCTAATGAAGAACGCATCGAGCGAACACAGCAAAGTCAGGAAAATATTCACTACGACAATTCAGTCTGGTTACGAGAAGAACAACCCCGGCAACTGACGACAACACGAACATCACTAATTGTCGATCCGCCAGACGGAAGGATTCCAGGACTTCTTGCTGCGGCGAGGGAACGCGAAGCGATGCGGCAGCAGGAGAGCCGATGGTTGGTCTACAACATTTCTTCACCATCATTTGCCAGCCACCAAACCCGTACGTTGCAGGAACGCTGTTTGGTGTGGCGGCACGAGGGGCCACCAATGCTTCCGGCCTCCTACAACGACCTGATTCAGATCTTTCAGACCGAAGACCACGTGGTCATTATGCAGGAGATGCGTGCTAATAAAGTCCGTATCGTGCCGCTTGACGGGCGATCACATCTTTCATCGAAAATTCGCCAGTGGCCAGGTGACTCGGTCGGGCGTTGGGAAGACGATACGTTGGTCGTAGAGACGGTGAATTTTAATGAGAAGGTCACGTTTAATGGAGCCAATGTTGATCTGCATGTCGTGGAGCGGTTTACCAGAATGGATGACGATACGATTCGGTACGAATTCACGGTCGACGATCAGACAACATGGTCACGGGCATGGAGCGCCGAGTTTCCGTTAATGAAGCGTGAGGGGCCTCTTTATGAATACGCCTGTCACGAGGGGAACTACGACATTCGCCATATTTTGGAAGTGGCGAGGAATCTTGAAAAAGCTGCCGGTCAGTAATATTTTTCTGAGCGGCGGTCTGACAAGTTTTTGGGAGTCTCTATGAATCGACAACAATCATTACTAGCCGTGTTCATCTTCGCTGCCATGTTGGCGGTTTCTGCATGTGGCGCGAATGGGCCTGAGTCTGATGTGTCTCAACACGATAGCGATGTGGTAGTCGAGACTCGTCCGGGTTTACTTGAGGGTGAGTGGGTTAACGAACGTGTTATCGACTTAGACGAACCTAGCAGCCCTGTGCGCGTGTTTCGCGGCATCCCCTATGCTGAAGCTCCGATTGCTGGGCGTCGCTGGCAGCCGCCGGCAGCCGTTCAACCGTGGCAAGGTACACGGGCTGCCACTGAATTTGGTCCGGCCTGCTGGCAGCGACTGACACCAGACACCTCGGTCTACACCCGTGGGAACCTCGATCGTAACGAGGACTGTCTTTATTTGAATGTATGGACAGCCGCTGAGGAGGCGTCTGACTCTCGTCCTGTCATGGTGTGGTTCCATGGTGGTGGCCACACCGGTGGTTGGGGGAGTGCACAGGTTTTTGATGGCACGGCACTCGCAAAGAAGGGCGTGGTACTTGTCAGCATCAACTATCGCCTCGGTTCTTTTGGGTTCTTAGCGCATCCAGCTTTGTCCGAGGAATCACCACACGGGTCATCTGGGAACTATGGACTTCTTGATAAGGTTGCCGCGCTCGAATGGGTGCGAGACAACATCGCCGCGTTCGGTGGTGATGAGAACAATGTGACCATTTTTGGGCAGTCAGCCGGATCGTGGAGTGTCTGTTATCTGATGACCTCCCCATTGGCTCGTGGACTCTTCCACAAAGCGATCGGTCATTCGGGCGGATGTTTTCGTGGAGGACGTCCGGACCTTGAGGCTGCTCACAGTGACGGTCTTGTCGCGGCAAGCGAACTTGGGGTTGATGGTAATGATGTTGACGCATTGGATGCACTGCGGGCACTCGATGCGTCCGTCATTCTTGATTCAAGCCTTGGCTCTGGCGCGATTGTTGATGGTTGGTTTATGCCGAAGCCTGCGTCTACGATTGTCGCGGCAGGTGAACATAACAACGTGCCAGTGATTGTTGGAGCGATGGCGAATGAAGGGACGACCCTGTACGCCGATACGCCACTTCGTGAGTATGGTGAATTGGTTTCGTTGCTCGGTCAGCAGCATGGAGAACGGACAGACGAGGTGCTAGCTGCTTATAGGGATGACATTGACCGATCGACCAAGTGGGGAGCGCAGGCCATACGGGCTGATCGAAGTTTTGTGTGGGAGATGCGAACGTGGGCTCGGGCGGTTGAAGCGAATGACAATGATGCCTATCTGTATTTCTTTCGTCATGCGCCTCCGGTATTTCGGATTTATGTACCTGAGCGTGCAGCAATCGATATGCCTGATGGTCCTACCGGTTATGGGGCGTATCACTCAGGTGACCTCGCTTATGCATTTGGGAATACACGATTGGTCGGTGTTGGATGGACCGATTGGGATCATGAGATTTCAGAAACGATGAGTGACTTTTGGGTGAATTTTGCGAAGACGGGCGACCCAAACGGCGAAGGCCTACCTACGTGGCCACGATACGAGGCGGCAACTGATCCGTGGCTTGAGTTCGGTTCTGAAATCCGGGTCAACCACGATATTCGAAAAGCAAAGCTCGATCTTTTTGAGTAGCAAACAGTCGGAGACGTTGTAACCACACCGGGAAATTCAAAACTCGAGCTGCCACCGACTGAACAACTCGTAGAGGGTTGCGGGGGTACCTGGTGGCCATATGGTTGTTCCGGTGAGTATCGCGAGTGCAGGAAGTAATACCCGAGCTTTCATAAGAAGAATATTATGTAGGACATATGCCGAAGCGCGATTGTCGCTGAAGCAGAGAAAGCAGGAAGCCGCCTCCGGTCTATGGGTGGTATTTCCTGCGGGTCAGACTTGCAACTACGTGGGATCCCACCCACAATGGGGGTTCACAAAGGAGATCCTATGCGCGTTTTCACACTCTTCCTCGTGGCACTCCAAATTTTGACAGCGCCGGACCCGGCGCAGATGGAGGATGCCCCTGATCTTGGGTACCGCCCGGTCCCGCATGGCCTCGAGATTCCGGATGATGTTGAAATGGGTGCGCCGTCGAGTGTCGGATGGACCTCGACCAACAAGATACTGGTCTTTAATCGTGGGCCAAATCCTTTGATGGAATTCAATCCCGATGGCAGTTTTATTCGAGCATGGGGTCAGGGACAGTACGACCGACCGCATGGGATGCGCATCGATCGGGAAGGCCATATCTGGACGACGGATGTCAATGGCGACACGATTCGAAAAATGAACCCCGACGGCGAAGTGCTATTGACGATCACTCCAGACGACACGGCTCTTCTGGAAGAGCCCACTGACTTGTATGTGGGGTTAGAAGACGAGATCTTTGTGCTTGTTGGTCATGGGCAGGGCGTACCGCGAGTATTGAAGTTTGCGAGCGATGGTTCACTGATGAAATCGTGGGGAGAACCAGGCACTGGACCGAGCCAGTTTGACACACCGCATTCAATTGTTGTCGATGCCGATGGTTTGGTTTACGTGGCCGACCGCCAAAATCGTCGCGTTCAGATTTTCGATAGCGAAGGAACCTACGTCAAGGAATGGGCTTACAAGGGGTTACCGTGTGGGCTCTTTATTGACGCTGATGGGCAGATGTATATGGTCAGTGGTTTTGCTGGCGAAATTCTCAAACTCGATGAAAATGGGAAAGCGCTTGGTGCGAATGGGCAACCAGGTAAAGGGCTTGGAGAGTTTGGCGAGGCGCACTACATGACGATGTCGCCAGATGGAGATATCTATGTCGCAGATACTGTGAGGCCAGAGCTCCATAAATACGTGAAGAAGTAGGTCTCTCGTGGTCGGTTACGAGGCGAAGGTGAATCGAAGCTGTACAGCCTGTGTCGTCTTGCTCTTCTGCGTCGCAATAGCGCAAGAGAGTGTTGGACAAACTGTTTTGTCCATCGAACCACTTGTGTTGGACTGGCGACAGGCCGAGTGGGGACCACCCTCATCTGATCGGCCTGGGTTTCCTGTCGGTATTCGCAATGCGCCAATTTCGACAGACCCAGAGACTGGAGGACCGACCTACCTTGCGCGGTTTCCAGCGGGCTCGCAGTTTGTCATGCATTGGCATACGTACACTGAGACGGTGGTGGTCCTGCAGGGAACAGTGAGTATCACTCTTGACGGTGAGGAACATACGGCAACTGAGGGAAGCTACATCATTATTCCTGGCAAAGCGCATCATGAATGGCGCGTTCCGGATGATGCCGATGTTGTACTTCTCGCTCGTCGGGACGGCCCAGCAGATTTCTTTTTTGTCGAACCGTAACCGATGTCCTAGTTTTGCGAGAGGTCAGTGAGGCGCCAGAGATGCGACCGTGTTCGTATAAAGAGGTTGCCTCGCGCGATTGCCGGACTCGACATCGCAACTTCCTCTAACGAATTTGTCGCCAGAACGCGAAAGCTATTTTCGCTGTCAAGAACATACGTATCGCCATCTTCACTCAGTACAAAAATTCGGCCATTGTACGCCCATGGCGAAGCGGTAAATCCATTTGCGCCGGGGGCAACTCGCCGTCGGACTTCCTGTGTCTGAATTTGTTGTTCCGTGAAGTAGAGTTCCTCGCCCGTTCGAGCATCGTGCACGGTGAAGAAGCCACGGTCTTGAAGTGTGAAATAGTAGTCCCCATAGACCAGTGGCGTCGGGTGATACGGTCCCGCTGTGTCGTCGAACCAGGCGATATGGTTGTCTCGCTGCTCTGAGTCGTTGATCGTGATGTCTCCGGTGGCACCAGGCTTGATGGCGTAGACGGGACGGGTTGAGTCACCAACGTAGCCGGATGTGACGTAGAGCAGGCCATGTGCACTAAAGGGCTGAGGTATTGTGATCGAGCTCAGGCCGCTAAATCTCCAGAGTTCTTGTCCATTTAGATCATAAGACCGGACTTGGTCACTGCCGGTGGTGACCAGTTCGGTCCGGATTTCGTTTTGCCAGACGAATGGTGTGGACCAATTCGTACCTTCGTCACGGTCACGGCGCCAGCGTTCCTCGCCCGTTTCGGCATCGAGTGCAACGACAAACGAATCGTCATCGGTATCATTCACAATAAAGAGGGTGTCGTCATGCAGCACGGGTGATGCGGCTGGTCCCCAACCCAATCGTGTATCACTCGCGTCAAATCGTTGTTCCCATAGTTGGTTGCCATCCATGTCAAAGGTGAAAACACCGACGTTTCCAAAATAGGCATAGACACGTTTGCCATCTGTCACGGGTGTCGATGACGCGTAGGTGTTCTTGAGATGTCGGTCAAAGTTTGGCGTTGCTCGATTCACTTCCGACGTCCAGAGGACATCACCACTGTCGAAATCAAGGGCGTAGACCAACCAACGATGCACGTCGGCTTCTCGTTCCATGAGTTCGCCGGGTTCAGGGTCTCTGAAATCAGGAGAGGGTTCCGGCGACCCGTACGGAAAGTAGAGACCCATGCGTGGTTCTTCTATTTCACCATCGCTGATAACTGTTGTGAGAAAGATGTGGTTGCCCCAAATGACCGGGGACGACCAGCCCAGCCCTTCGATCGGTGCTTTCCAAACAACGTTTTCAGTGGCACTCCAGGACGTTGGCAAGCGTGGATCGTCTTCGGTCGTTGAGAGGGCATCGGCTCCACGGAAGGAAGGCCAATTCTCATTTTGGGCGGACAGTGGTGCTGCTGTACTGAGTAAGACACAGAGAACCGTTATGAATGTCGCCTTTGCATGCTGACTGAATGGCACATCGTGCATGGGCATCTCCAGATTGGTGTGGATAGGTCGCTCGTGATTATACGTGCCTGCGACCTTCGACCTTGCGCGGAAACGTAAGCGGGTCCATTATTGGTTGTCTAGTTAGTAGGAGGATTTGATGCGTAATCGATATCTCGTTACCGTATGTACGATTGCTGCGATGGTCGTGTCGGTGTCAGCTCTGGCGACCGCGCAATCGTCGACACCACTCCGGACGGCGTGGGGCGATCCTGATCTTGGTGGGGTATGGAATAACTCAACATTAACACCATTTCAGCGGCCAGAACGTCTTGGTGACCAAGAGTTTTT
>CETR01037428.1_pt1 | contig 11291 bp, 9 predicted proteins | sample 531281 | NCBI WGS metagenome assembly CETR01 (sample SAMEA2622568, study PRJEB7988) | marine metagenome | biome: marine biome (ENVO:00000447); feature: mesopelagic zone (ENVO:00000213); material: "saline water (ENVO:00002010), including plankton (ENVO:xxxxxxxx)" | depth 696 m
CGCAGGCCAGCCGCTCCACGGTCGGCGGCATCCTGTCCGTTGGTGCAGGCGGACCCTTGTCTTACGCCTACGGTCTGCCTAGGGAGTGGCTCATTGGCATCGGCGTCATGTCCACCCAGGGTGTGTCCACCAAGGCGGGCGGCAAGGTCGTCAAGAATGTCACCGGTTACGACCTTAATAAGCTGTATACCGGCTCGTTGGGCACCCTTGGAGTAATCGTCGAAGCCTCGTTCAAGCTGTTGCCCAACAACCCTCATTCTGGGATGTTGCTGGCGTCGTTTCCAACCCTCGCCGCATCGATTTCCGCCGGCCGGAAGTTGCTGCACTCCCCGGCCGCTCCTATGGGCTGCCACAGCGTTACCTCGGGCGTCTCGCGTCGGCTGCAGGACTCGGTCCAAGCCGCGTCACAAGACCTGGGGCTGAGTGAAGAAGACACCGCTCTGACCTTTGCCTTCTACTCGGGACGGGCCCAGGCCACCAGACGACGGATGGAAGAAGCGGCTGCCCTGCTGCTGGCGGAAGGCGCCAACGTCGTGCAACGCATCGACGATCCCGCGTCCAACGGAATGCTGCGCTGGTTAACCGACGCTCCGGCGGAGATCAACCCCAACTCCGTTCTGGTCATCAAGGTATCGGTCCAGTCGAAGTCGTCGGCCCGGACCTCCGCTGAGTGCGGCGAGATCCTTGTCTCTGGTGAGAAGCCGGAACAGATGGCCGATCCCGGATTCGGCAGCATCCGGCTGCTCTGGCCTTCTTCCACGGAAGGAGCTGCCGAAGTCGAGCTATCCATCTTGGACGCGGTCCAACAGACACGGCAGATCGCCTCCCGGTACAGCGGTTCGGCGGTGGTGGAACGCTGCCCTCTGTCGGTGAAGCGGCAGATCGACGTCTGGGGCGACGCTCCCGACAGTTTGGCCGTCATGCGGAGTATCAAAGACCGTTTCGATCCCAACGGGATACTGAACCCCGGTCGTTTCTTGGGAGGAATATAGATGGTCCAGCCGTTTGCTGGTTTCACCGGCCGCGACGCGCCGGCTGAATCCGACCTCTACCGCTGCGTCCACTGCGGGTTGTGCCTGAGCTCCTGCCCCACCTATGTTGAGACGGCGCTGGAGATGGAGTCGCCCAGGGGCCGCTTGGCCTTGATGAAAGCCGTCAATGAAGGCCGGGTGGAGATCACTCCCAGGATCGTCTCCCACTGGGAGGCGTGCCTGCAATGCCGCGCCTGCGAGGCGGTCTGTCCTTCGGGTGTCCCTTACGGCCGCATCATGGAACGCACCCGCTCTCAGGTCCGGGCCGCCGGTCTCCAGTCCCGCGAACTGAAACGGTTCAGCCGTTTCTTCCTGAACTCCGCGCTGCCAAATCCGAGGAGACTCCGGATGGGCGCGAACCTCATCCGACTCTACCAGCGGCTGGGGATCCAGAAGCTGGTCCGGCTGTCCCACCTGCTCTACCTGCTGCCCGGCGGAATCGGGAAGCTGGAGTCCCAGTTGCCTCCCTTGAGCAAGCGGTTCTTCGGGCCGTCGGACGCGGTCCATCCGGCCCAGGGCGCTAAGAAGATGACCGTGGCGCTGCTGTCGGGCTGCGTCATGCCGCTGATGCAGGGCCCGACCATGGAGGCGACAGTGCGGGTCCTAACCCGAAACGGCTGCGATGTGATGGTGCCTCAAGGCCAGGGCTGCTGCGGGGCTTTAAACACCCACGCCGGGGACCTGGAGAACGCCCGCGCCATGGCCCGGACCAACATCGACTCGTTGATGGGCGCCGGGGTGGAGCGGATCATCACCTCTTCTGCCGGCTGCGGTTCCAGCATGAAGGAATACGCCGAATTGTTGAAAGACGACCCGGAACACCGTAACAAGGCCATCCGGTTCAGCGGGATGACCCAAGACGTGACTGAGTTCCTGGTCGGCCTGCCTTTCCAAGCGCCGACGGCGACGGTCAACCGCCGAATCACCTTCCAAGATCCCTGCCACCTGGCCCACGCCCAGCGCATCACCGCCGCTCCCCGGACCATCCTGAACTCCATCCCAGGCGTTGAACTGGTGGAGATGGAAAATTCCAGCCTCTGCTGCGGCGGCGCCGGCATCTACTCATCGGTCCAACCTGCGCTATCCCAAAGGTTGCTCAAGCGAAAGATGGACAGCATCACGGCCACCGACACCCAGGAAGTCATCACCGCCAACCCCGGCTGCATGCTCCAGGTGGAGATGGGCTTCAAATCTCAGGGGACGAATGGTCGGGTCCGGCATGTGGTGGACATCTTGGATGAGGCATACGGGTTGGAATAGAGCCGCACCCGTTCGTAGGGGACATTTCCACCAATATCCACGGCGCACCTTCGTCATTCCTGCGAAAGCAGGAATCCACTGAGCCGACCTAACAGCAACTCCATTTGCTATTAGATCATCGGCATCCAGCCAATCAGAGCCTTTCATCCATTGGTGTCGTTGCCATGACCAACGTGGCTGAGTGGATTCCGGCGAAAGGCCACCCGCGTCAACCGGGCCCTTACATAGAAAAAGACCCGCCGGAAGCGGGTCTTTTTCTTCATTTGGCCTAAATCCTGAAATCTACCCCCTAGGCAACCCCAACCCCCGTCCGGCGATGATGTTTCGCTGGATCTCGGAGGTGCCGGCGGCGATGGTGCCGGCGAAGGCGTTCATCCAGTTTTCTTGGACTCGGCCCTTGAGAGGCGCCCACTTGTCATTCCGGCCAAGTGTGCCGTACATGCCCAGGATGTCCAACGAGGCCTCGGTCACCTTCTGGACCGTCTCGCTGCCGAAGACTTTGCTCATGGACGCTTCTTTGGTGGGAATCAGATCCTGAGACTGCATGTAGGCCACGTTGTAGGCCATGAGCCGCGCTACCTCGCAGTCGATGTACCGGTCGGCCATTAGGCTGCGAACCCAGGGAATTTCGATCAGGGGCACTCGATTGCGCTTGGTCTCGGTGGCGAATTCTTTCGTATCGTCCAGCAACCGGCGGGCGGAGGCGGAGTAGTCGATGCCGGAGCGTTCAAAGTCTAGCAGGGTCACAGCCACGTACCAGCCCCGGTCTTCTTCGCCGACCACGTTGGCCCTGGGGACCCTGACATCATCGAATGTCACCTGGTTGAACTCGTGGCCGCCGGCCATGTTGATGATGGGGCGGACCGACACTCCGGGACTCTTCATGTCCACCAGCACAAAGCTGATTCCACGGTGCTTCGGGGCATCGGGGTCGGTGCGGGTCAGCAGCATGATCCAGTCGGCGCGGTGGGCCATGGTCGTCCACACCTTGGCGCCGTTAATCACCAGATCATCGCCGTCGCGGACCGCCCGGGTGCTAAGCGAGGCTAGGTCCGAGCCCGATTCAGGCTCGCTGTAGCCTTGGCACCATTGAATCTCGCCTTTGGCCACCGCGGGCAGGTGAGTCTTCTTCTGCTCTTCTGAGCCGTGGATCATCAGCGTGGGGCCAAGCATGCGGACGCCGAAGATGTCCCGTCCGGGAGCCCTCATATAGGCGATCTCTTCGTTGTAGATGGCCGACTTCACCGGAGACGCATTCTGGCCGCCGTATTCCTCCGGCCAGTGCATGGTGAGCCAGCCCTTCTCAGCCATCTTCTGACGGATGACCCGGTTCAGGTCCCAGTCGTCGTCTTCAGGATAGCGTCCGGCGCCTTCCCAAGGGTCGGGAAGCTCGGCCTTCATGAATGCCCTAAGTTCTTTCCGAAAGTCTTCGTCTTCGGCCGTGAACTTGAATTCCACAGGAATCTCCTAAACAGGTCCTTCTCGGAACCAAGAAATTAGATCGGAAGCTAACTGGTAACGGCCACGCAGGTGACCGTGCGGACGACGCCGGTAACCGTATGGATGTGTCCGGTGACCAGATCACCGACTACCGTCATATCGTCACCGGACACCTCTGCGATGATGTCGTAGGGACCTGTAACCACGTCTACCGTCGTGATGCCCGGTAGGCCGCTCAGAGTGGTTGCCACATCGCGTGTCTTTCCAACCGCGGTTTCGATCAATAGATAGGCTTTGGTTGCCATGGTGTTACCTCTTCGATCCTGCCGGATACCGGGTTCGCCGAGTGTTGAACGTCATTTTACGGCTCGGCTTCTCGTGGTGTCAATTTGGCGCGAACGTGGTCTACGACTGCTAATACCCGGCTATAATACCGTCATATGTCTGAAAGAATGGGGCTACTAAAGGCGGGCGCGGCCCAGTTGAGTGTCGCCTTGTCCGAGGAACAACTGGACCAGTTCGAGACCTACTTCCAAGAGCTGGCCGACTGGAACCAGAGGGCAAATCTGACGGCGATCATCGAATACGAAGATGTCCAGGTCAAACATTTCTTAGACTCACTGACCGTCTACTTGACCGCCCGCGAATATCTGTCTGGGCCGGTGAGGGTCATGGACGTGGGCGCCGGGGCGGGGCTGCCGGGACTGGCCCTGAAACTGGCTTTCCCGGACATGAAACTTGCCTTGGTGGAATCAGTAAAGAAGAAGACCGCGTTCTTGCACCACATCGTGGAAAAACTTGGATTGGAAGATGTGTCGATCTACACCGGCCGCGCCGAAGACCTGGCCCGTGAGAAGGACCTGAGGGACGCCTTCGACCTAGTAACAGTGCGGGCCTTGGCCAAACTGCCGTTGCTTTTGGAGTTCAGCCTGCCATTCTGCAAGACCGGCGGCCGGTTGGTCGCATTGAAGCACGGGGGGGACTGGTCTGAGCAGGAGTCAGCAGCAAATGCCCTCGCGGAGTTGAGCGGGCATATCGAAAGAGTGTCCACAGTCCTGCTTGAGGGGCTGACCGATGATCGGATCGTAATCTCGGTGCAGAAGACCGGGCCGACACCGTCGCGTTATCCACGGGCGGTGGGAATTCCGGGCAAGCGGCCGCTGTAGCCATTCCCCAGACGACTAAAAAGAGGCCTCCGACATCCGGAGGCCTCTTTCATTTTAGCTAGCTAAGTGGACTGTTAGTTGGTCCAGATCACGTGCGTGAACAACTTGTTTTCGCCGCCCAAGTCCAACTCGAAGAGGTCAGGCCGGCCGTTGCCGTCGGTGCTGATTGCTTGACCCCATTGGCTGATGTCATTTCCAGGAGGACTGCTCGGCTTACCCTTTCCGTCTGGAGGGCCGCCACCGCCGCCATTCCCACCGCCTTCATCAGCACCGTACATGGCGTCTAACTGATCATAGTCATGTTGGTTCGGGTGCAGGTTGGACAGTGCACCACCCGTTCCGCCACCTTCAGGATAGTCTGTGTAATCCATACGAGTGCCAAGATTCGCGTTGTCGAACGTCTCGTCTTGGCGGGCCAGCCCGAAGATGTGACCCACTTCCTGGCACATCACCAACTGCCTCCATGGTGCGTTATTGTAAAAGTCTTGTGCGTAGTAGAAATCGTTAACCTTTACGTAGCCTTTGGTGATCTTCTTGCCTTTGGCGATATAGATCCCGGGCACTCCCAGCCAATTGTTATCGCCGTAGTCGTAGTTGCAGATCGCGACTGCTCCAGGATCGGGTGTGCAGTCCAGGTTGTTGGCAGCGCCGCCCGCGCCGATAGAATTGTCGATGACGCCTGAGACGTTCCGATCATCGTTGGCGGCCACTAGGGACGCGTCCCGTTCTACGGAATCGAGATTGTCACCGAGGACGAGAACAGGCCCTCCGTCCGTGGGCCAAGCGTATTTTCCCTATTCGTGGTCGGCGCTTGCTACCAGAGGCAAAGCGAGCGCCGCTATGGCTAACATCAAGAATGTTATCGGTAGTCGAAACTTTGGCATTTTATTACCCTCTAATCTGGCGCTTCGGCGAACGTCCAGTCCACTCGAACTACAAGAACCAAGCCCGTGGTGTGGCTTTAGTGTGCGGATCGTGCGAAGCCGTGTTCAGTATCGGCAATTCTGAACATCGTATTGATTACGGTCAGGGGAGTAGCAATGAATTATGTAAATCACTTCCGCCATTGCGGGGGCTCGCCCGCGCCATTATGATTTACGGGGTTCGCCCAGGCTGGCGAACTTCAATAAAAAGTAGATTCAAGGGGGAATCATGTCCGTCATGGTCACCGGCGGGACCGGATTCATCGGTAACCGCATCATCCGCAAACTTCTTGACGGGGGTGAAGAGGTGGTCTGCTTCGACCTGGCCCCGCCCCGCGCCAACCTGGAACCTTACATGGACCGCGTCAAGATGTACCGGGGCGACGTGACCCAGCTGCCCCACCTCTTGGAAGCCATCAACACCAACGGTGTGCACAAGATTATTCACATGGCGGCGCTATTGCCCCCGGACACCGAGGAACGGCACCACTACGCCATGCAGGTCAACATCGGCGGCACCAACAACGTGTTTGAGGCGGCCCGTTGGACCGGTGTCGAAAGAGTGGTCTACGCCAGTTCCATCGCCGTCTACGGCGTCCAGACTACATTCGGCGAGCGGCCGATCACCGAAGACGACCTGAACGACCCGATCAACGTCTACGGCATGACAAAGTCGGTGAACGACTTCTCGGCTAAACGCTACATCGACCGCCACGGGATGGACCTCGTCGGTGTGCGCATCTGCACCGTGTTCGGCCACGGAAGAGTCACCGGCATGACCGGCATGATCGGCGGGCTCCTGATGTCCCTGCCGGCCATCGGCAAGCCGGTGAGCATGCCCTTCCACCAGGAAGAGCGGTCGCCCATGATCCATGCTGAAGACGCCGCCGAGATCTTCGTGCGGGCGACCCTGGCCGAGAAGTTGAACCACCCGGTCTACATCAGCGGCGGCAGCATGTGCACCATCAAAGAGATGGCCGATATCGTCCGGGAGATCATCCCAGATGCCCAGATATCCACCGGCGACCAGTTGGTGCCCCACGTTTACAACGTGGACAACAGCCGGATGCTGGCCGATATCGGGTACGAGATCGCGCCTCTGCGGCAGCGCATACTGGACCACATCAACGACGCCCGTACCGAAGCGGGGATGGACCTTATCGATCCGTAATCGTAGGGGCACGGCATGCCGTGCCCCTACTACGTTATAATTGCTTCCGGCCTCAGACTAAGAGAGAACACCCGAGAGAGTTGAAATGAGTATCGCCATCGGTTACATGCCTGGAGCCTACGGAGAGGGCGGAGAAGACCCAACCTATCTTCGGAAGTTGGTGGAAGTCGGCGACAAGCATGACTACGACTCACTCTGGCTCAGCGACCGGATCGTCGGCGAGAAGTTCAGTCTTGAGCCGATGATGGCCTGCTCCATGGTCTTGGCTTACTCAGACCGCTTGAAGGTCGGCACCAGCGTGCTGGCCATGCCCCTGCGCAACCCGGTGGTGCTGGCCAAGCAGATCGCCACTCTTGACTACCTATCCCAAGGTCGCTTCTTCCCCGCCGTTGGTCTGGGCCAAGAAGAGCCCGAAGAGTACGAAGCCTGCGGTGTCAGCAAGGAACGGCGCGGCCCGCGGACGGATGAGGCTATCGAGCTGATGCGCCGCCTGTGGCAGGAGGAAGACGTCACCCACGAGGGAGAGTTCTTCAGTTGCCACAATGTGACCGTCACCCCCAAGCCGTATCTCCAGCCTTCGACTCCAGTCTGGATCGGCGGGAGGTCTCCTGCAGCCGCCAGGCGCGTTGGGCGGGTGGGCGACGGTTGGCTGGTCTCCAGCGCCACGCCCGAGGAGATCAAAGAGGGCTGCGAGATCCTATTTGAAACAGCCAACGAGTACAACCGGGAGATCGAAGACGACCACATCGGCGTCTTGATGGGTTACTACATCTCCGACGACGTGGCGGATGCGACGGAGAAGGCCAGCCGGTTCGTGACCCGCCAACGGCCCGACGCCCATTTCACCGAGTTCACAGCCGTGGGCCCGGTGGAGAAAGTGGCGGAATACGTCCAGAATTACATCGAGGCCGGCGGCTCCAAATTTGTCTTGCGCCCCATGTGCTCCGCCGAAGAGACCCTGGAGCAGCTCGATATCCTGGGCGAAGAGCTGCTGCCCATGTTTCCCCTAAAGAAGTAGAGATACCCGTGGTCTTCCCCACCGCAGTGAGTAGCTCCAAACTGTATCTCGCCGCCATCAAATTTGGATTTATCGGAGTAGAAGGTACAGATGGCTACTGGAGGAAGAAGACCTGGCTCCAGGTGATCCGAAGATTGCTGCGCGGCTGAGCGCCTATCGCCGTGCGGCTGAGCGCCGGAGCCCTCTTGGTTTGCCGGGTTTTCCCGGACGCGGCGGGCGAGGATTGAAAGAAGGTGCGCCTTGACTCGGGGACTTTCTGCGGCCGTTGGACGGATCAGGCGAGGAGCTTCTTCCCAATAGTTGACCCGACCGTCTCTGGCTTTCCGCCTCGCTGATGGGGGCTCGCCCCAGGATCTGTCCTGGGCTTCTGCCGTTGGAAGAATCGGTGCGGGACGTCCTGCCAACCGGTTGTTCGCTGCGCCGGCCGTTGGAAGAATCGGTCCCGGATGTTCTGCCGACAGGTTGCTCGAAGCGCCGGCCGTTGGATGCCCCGGTCCGGGGTGCTGGCGCGGCGGAACGGTTCCCGTTGTTCGAATCCGTACGCGGACCCGACGGGGCGCCCTGCCCAGCCCGGCTTCCGTTATTCGAAGCGCCGATTCTGCGATCGTTGTTCTTACGGCTGTTCTGCGCGTTGTTCTGGCCGTTTCTGGGCCTGGAATCGCGGGTGCTCCGGCCGGCTCTGCCACCGTTGCTCTGGCCCCCGGCGCGGTGTAGCCCCATGCGCTCTTCCCGGAATTGTTCCTCGGGGGTGAAGTCGCCGTAATTGAAACCGGGCAGACGCCGCCGCTCGATCTTCATGCCCAGCTCTCTCTCGACCTCGCGGACCATGTTGGCATCGTCGGCCCCGGCGAAAGTGAAAGCCTCTCCGGTCTGCTCGGCCCGGCCGGTCCTTCCGATGCGGTGTAGGTAGGTGTCGGCGGTATTGGGAAAGTCGAAATTGATTACGTGGGAGACTTCGGGGACATCGATGCCGTGGGCGGCGATGTCGGTGGCCACCATGATGTCGAATTTACCGGCGCGGAAGCCGTCCATGGCCTGCTGACGGGCATTCTGAGACATGTTGCCCTGGAGCGCGGCCACCCGGAACGATTTCTTGGCCAGCTCCAATGCCAGAGTACGGGCCCGGTGCTTGGTGCGGGTGAACACCAGCGCCCGGCCGGTGGGAGTCTGCTGTAAAAGGGCCAGCAAAAGGTCCCGCTTGAGTTTGTCGGGTATGGGGTAAATGGCGTGGGAAACGGTCTTGGCCGGAGCGATGGTCCCGATCTGGACCATCTCTGGGTCCTTCAGAATCTTCATCGCCAGCGTGCGGATCTCGGTGGGCATGGTCGCGGAAAAGAAGAGGGTCTGCCGTTTGACTGGGACTTGGTCCAATATGCGGCGCACATCGGGCAGGAACCCCATGTCGCACATAGTATCGGCCTCGTCCAAGACTAATACCTCAATTTGGGAGAGATTAATGTCTTTCTGGCTCACGTGGTCCAGCAATCGGCCAGGGCAAGCAACCACAATCTGGGCCCCACGGCGGATTCCGGCTAGTTGCGGCCCCTTGGAAACGCCGCCATAGATGGCGATGCTTCTGATGCCGAGATGCTGCCCCAATTCGCGGAAGGACTGCAATATCTGCTCGGCCAGCTCACGGGTGGGAGCAAGGACCAGGCAGCGGATACCGCGATTTGGGGGTGTCGTGGCCAGGTGGTGAAGGATGGGCAGGGCGAAGGCCGCGGTCTTGCCGGTGCCGGTCTGGGCTAGGCCCAGAAGGTCACGGCCTTGTAGCGCGACTGGTATAGCCTGTTGCTGGATGGGGGTGGGCGTGGTGAAGCCCACGGACTTAACGCCGGCCAGCACCTGAGGATGGAGGGAAAATTCTTGGAAACTCACTGAGAGGGTGTACTCCTTGACTGCATTACTTGACTGCTTTTCCGAGCCAAGTCACACTCTCAGGCCCAAGGTCACGGTCAATCAAAATATGGCGGCACAACCGCGCGTTCCAGACGCACGTGTTACGAACTTAGTCGTCGCCTGATTCAGTATAACAGTAAATCCGCCATACAGGCACGTCCCGGGAGCCTTCCTACCGCTCGTTTTGGGAAATCCGACCGGTCAAGGCACCCCACAGACCCGATTGAGTGTTAATATCAGTTCCGGCGACAACACTCTCCGGAGGCAAGGCATTGGCTTACTACATGTACGTATCCATTCAGGAAGAAGACCGGATCGCGATCTTCAGTATGACCCCAAAGACGGGGAAGCTGAAGCATCTGGGCGATGCGGAACTCAAGGGCCGTCCCGCGCCGTTGGCCATAGACCCCGACCGAAAATATCTATTCGCCGGCCGCCGCAAGGCCGACGATTTTGGAATGACCAGTTTCAGTATCGACCGCAAGACCGGCGGTCTTTCACCCATCGGCTCGATCCCCTTGCAGGGAGACCCGGTCCACATGTCCACCGATAAGACCGGCAAGTTCCTATTGTCGGCCTATTATTATCAGAAGACTGCCGCGGTCCACAGCATCGGAGACGACGGCGCTTTGGCCGACCCGCCCGTGGTCTGGCGGGAGACCGACATCGGGGCCCACTATATACAGACCGACCCGGCCAACCGATACGCATTCGTACCCCATATCGCAGAGGGTGCTATGACGGGCGCCAACGCCATATTTCAGTTCCGGTTCGACGAAAAAACCGGCACGCTGACTCCACTGTCGCCGACGCGCACGAACCCCAGGGAGCCCGACGGACCGCGCCATATGTGTTTCCATCCGAAAAAAGACATCGTCTACTCGTCCAACGAGCAGGGCAACAGCGTTACGGTCTATACATACGAATCGAACAAGGGCAACCTGCACCCCATTCAGACGATCTCAACGCTGCCAAAGGGGTATGACGGCAAGAACTCCTGCTCCCAGATCCAGATCACGCCCGATGGGAAATTCTTGTACGCTCCCAACCGCGGCCACAACAGCATCGCCGGCTTCCGGGTGAACCCGGACAACGGCCATCTCTCGGCCATCGGCCGGACCCCCACAGAGGCGGTGCCGCGGGCGTTCAGCATCGACCTCCAGGGAACTTTCCTCTACGTGGCCGGGTTGGAGACCGGTAAGCTGGCTTCCTACCGCATCGACCAGCACAACGGGAAGTTGGGAGCTGGGGATGTTTACGACGTAGGCAAAGGCCCAATGTGGGTGCTGATAACCGAGTTTTAGGCATCGCCTCCCCGAATTTGCGTTAGGTGATCGGAGGGTAATCAATGAATTTCGGGTTCATGTTGCCGTCCCGCGGTCC
>CETR01041451.1_pt1 | contig 11206 bp, 10 predicted proteins | sample 531281 | NCBI WGS metagenome assembly CETR01 (sample SAMEA2622568, study PRJEB7988) | marine metagenome | biome: marine biome (ENVO:00000447); feature: mesopelagic zone (ENVO:00000213); material: "saline water (ENVO:00002010), including plankton (ENVO:xxxxxxxx)" | depth 696 m
CGGGCCTCAGGAATATCTCTCACTAAGTCTTGGGCGGGAGAGTTGGCGAAATTTAATATACGTGTCAATACAGTATGTGTTGGAGTACTTAAATCCGGGCAGCACAGAGCCAGATGGGAGGCCGCCAATGCGAAAGATTCAAACTATTCCCTAGAAGATCATTGGAAAATAGTAGGCAAAAATGTTCCGTTAGGTCGAATAGGAGAGGCACATGAGGCGGGAGATCTAATGTGTTTTCTAGCCTCTTCAAAGGCGAGCTATATCACTGGGACAGCTGTTAACGTCGATGGCGGATCATCTCCGGTAGTTTAGGTATAAAGACTTTAAATTAAGACTGGAGTGTCTCTCCAGTCTTAATTTCCTGTTTGTCCCCGGTGTCTGAGAGTGTGATCTGCTAGAACTAGAGCTGCCATGGCCTCAACTATAGGAACCGCTCTCGGAAGAACGCATGGATCGTGTCGTCCCCTACCCTTCATTTCGATTTCGTTTCCAAAGACGTCCACGGTTTGTTGTGCTTTCATTATGGTGGCAGTTGGCTTGAATGCAGATCGGAAAATAATGGGTTCTCCGTTACTTATTCCGCCCTGTATGCCACCAGAATTGTTGGTGATAGTTCCAACTCTATCGCCCTTCATAACGAAGGGATCATTGTGTTGAGACCCTGTAGAGTATGTGCCGGAGAACCCAGATCCTATCTCAAATCCTTTACACGCTGGCAGTGATACCATCGCCTTAGCAAGTTCAGCATCAAGCTTATCGAACACGGGCTCGCCCAAACCGGTAGGTGCATTTCTTACTACACATTCGACAATGCCCCCAAGTGAATCACCATTTTTTCGGGCCAGCTTAATTGCATCGATCATTAACTCGGCTGTTGATTGATCTGGGCACCTAACTATGTTAGTTTCTACGTCGCTTTCCTGAACGCTTTCTGGGTCTATTTCGGCCTCTATGTCACCTACGCGCTTCACGTAAGCGATAATTTGAGTGCCGTGTTCTAGCTCCAAAAATGACTTCGCTATTGCTCCAGCAGCTACCCGCCCGATAGTTTCTCTAGCGGAAGATCTTCCCCCGCCTTTCCAATTTCTTATGCCATATTTTGCCTGGTAAGTATAGTCAGCATGTGAGGGCCTATAGAGAGACTTCATTTCATCATAGTCTTTACTTCGCGCATCCGAGTTCCATACAGCTATTGAAATAGGAGTTCCTAGTGTTTTGCCTTCAAACACCCCTGAAAGAATCTCAGCTTTGTCTCCCTCACGTCTCTGGGTGGAGATTTCACTCTGACCAGGCCTACGCCTATCCAGCTGACTTTGTATTAGTTCGGTTGTTAGATCTAGCAGTGGAGGGCAACCATCGACTGTAACTCCGACAGCATCACCATGAGATTCTCCCCATGTTGTCACCCTAAAAGCCTGTCCGAATGTATTTCCCAAGCTCCCTCCTCAACTGTTTTTTTCAATACGTTAGTCATACAGATTGTTACCACACGTATTATAATCGGGATATAACTTGTTTGGTGAAAACTCGGGTCCGGGTTGAACACCTGCGGGGACCTTCTGTTTATGACAGATGAGAGTGCTCCGCAGCCCGGACCCCCAATGTACTTCTTCTTGTAACCTGTACCCGTTGTTTGGATTTTAGGAAAGCCCCACACTATTAAAAGGACAGACACGACTGAATTTTTCGAGAACATTTGAATCATTGAGGTCCAGAGACTTCTTTTTCTTGTGGTTAGGGGTCCTGGCTCTAATGTCTGCTATGCAAATGCAGATGTTGTCACGAGGATATCTTGTATACGATATGGAGAGCTCTGGCTCTCTTCTTGGTTTGGTAAATGTAGGTGCCTCAATACCGATGTTGGTATTACCGTTATTTGGTGGAGTACTTGCAGACCGTATTAATCGCAAACGGATTATCCAGGCCGGTCAGATAGCGGCAGCCCTAATCGCATTTTCTGTTTTCGTACTAATCAGAACTGAACGGATTGAATGGTTCCATTTGCTGGTTTCATCGATTATGCAAGGAGCTATGTTTGCGCTCATGATGCCAGCTAGGCAGGCTTTGATTCCACAGCTGGTTGGTAAGGGACTACTTTCTAACGCGTTGGCTCTGAACACTGCGGCTATGAGCGCGACGACTCTCGCTGCCCCATCGGTTGCTGGTGTCCTTTATGGATATTTTGGGCCAAGCAATGTCTATCTTTTGATCGGGATTCTATCGTTGGGATCCTGCATCGCAACGTTGTTTATCAGGCACAATGGAGATATAGAGCCAGATTCAAAAAGTCACAATGTTGAGGGTAAGGGAGCTATAAATAACCTTTTAAGCGATATCTCAGAAGGACTCAAGTATGTTAAGAGTCAACGATTAATCATGGTTTTGTTGATTATGGCTCTTGCTACGACGGTTTTGGCCCAACCCTTCAGGTTTCTAATGCCAATTTTTGTTGTGGATGTATACAACCTCGGCCCTGAATCTATGGGGCTCCTCATGTCCGTAATGGGTCTGGGTGCATTAGCTGGATCAATATATATAGCTGCACACGGGAACAAAAATAGAGGCAGAATACTACTGGTTGGATCGTTTGTTTCTGGTTTGAGTCTGCTAGGAGTGGCCGTCGTTCCTATCTATATGTGGGCTGTTTTATTTATGATTCCTCTTGGGTTAGGAGATGCTAGTCGTAGAACAATCATTATGACATTGATCATGGAGAAGTCTGAAGAAAGATATCGAGGAAGAGTTATGAGCATTTTCATGTTAAATTTTGGCCTGATGCCCCTGGGAGTGTTGCCGGCCGGGGTCATATCAGATTTGTTTGGAGGTCAAATAGCTATAGGAATTCTTGCTGTTTTGTTGATAATGGTGACAAGCTGGGTGTGGTTTTATCAGGATGGGGTTCGCAATTCTCAATAGCCTGATATTCTTTACACCAAGAAAAGATACTAAATTGAAAGGTCTATTTTAAATGAAGCCTATAACAGAAATAGCCCAGACACTTGGACTGGCCGCGGATAATCTTATTCCTTACGGGAAATTCAAAGCTAAAATACCTCTTTCAGCAATGTCAGAGGGTACCAAGAAGGGGAAGCTAATTGTAGTTACTGGGATTACACCGACTCCCGCTGGGGAAGGAAAGACTACAGTGACAGTTGGTCTAGCACAGGGAATGGGGAGAATAGGTAAAAGCGTTTCAGCCACTTTGCGGGAGCCTTCCCTGGGACCGATATTTGGAATTAAAGGTGGAGGTACAGGAGGTGGTGCTTCTTTAGTACAACCGGAAGATGAAGTAAACATACACTTCACAGGAGATGCCCACGCAGTTGGCTCTGCACATAATCTCTTGGCAGCTCTTACGGATAACGTAGCCCAGAGAGGAGGAATAGACGGTTTCACTCCGACGGGTGTCACTTTGAGAAGAGTTAGTGATGTAGAAGAGAGGTCTTTACGCTCGATAGTAACTGGTCTAGGGGGCTCATCAAATGCTCCCGTCAGGGAGACCGGGTTCGACATAGTTACGGCATCTGAAGTAATGGCAATCTTGGCCTTATGTTCAGATTTGGCAGACCTTAGAGAGAGATTGAGTAAGTTGGTGGTTGGATACACTGACGCTGGTGCTCCGGTTACGGCAGAAGATGTAGGTGCGGTTGGATCTATGATGTCGCTGCTAAGGTACGCTATCCAACCAAATTTAGTCCAAACGACGGAAGGTCAACCTGTATTCATCCATGCTGGTCCTTTTGGGAACATAGCACATGGCTGTTGCTCTGTAATTGCAGATAAGATGGCTTTGGCCTATTCCGACTATGTGTTGACAGAGGCGGGGTTCGGCGCGGACCTGGGGTTTGAAAAATTCATGCATATAAAGACGAGGTTTAACGGACTACAACCATACGCGGCGGTAATAGTGGCCTCAGTAAGAGCCTTGAAATCCCATGGTGGTATACCCATTAGGGAATTAGGTTCACCCTCTCCCACGGCGGTACGCGCAGGAATGCCTAATTTGAAACATTTAATTACTGCTATAAAAAGTTTTGGGCTTCCAGTAGTAGTTGCTATCAACAAGTTTCCTGATGATACTGCCGAGGAGCTTTCAATAGTGAAGGAGGAATCGGAAAATGCAGGGGCCGAAGCGGCCGTTGAATCCGATGTGTTCACTCTGGGTGGTGAGGGAGCTATTGAACTTGCCGAGGCTGTGGTAAAGGTCACTGACAGAGAGGCTCCGGATATAACATATATGTACGATATATCAGATACTCTCGAGCAAAAAATACAATCTTTAGCCTCTAAGATGTATAACGCGAAGGATGTGACTTTGTCTCTAGCAGCAAGACGCGCTTTGCGCAGGTTTGAGGAGAACGGGTGGTCAGATTTGCCCATATGTATGGCGAAAACGCATCTATCGTTATCCCATAACAGATCTCTGAAAGGTTTACCGCAGGACTATACATTTATGGTTTCGGATGCCAGGGCATCAAGAGGTGCGGGTTTTATATATCCGATAGCGGGAAATATCATGACAATGCCAGGTCTTCCCGGGAGGCCTAGACAGTTAGATGTCGATTCTGAAGGTAATATACTCGGTCTATAGTGCTCTCAACGTGGAAACGTAGAATTTGGTGCCGTTGTCGGGCTAAATGAACGGTGGATATAGCATATGACTCAATTCTTAAAGGTTGTTTCGCCGAAGGATGCGGTGGCAATTGTGTCGGATCACCTTTCGAAAATTACTTCGGAATTTGTTTCTACAGAGAGTTCACTTAAGCGCATTCTATACAGAGATATAGTCGCAGAAATCCAACTCCCGGAGTTCGTAAGATCATCGATGGATGGGTTCTCTGTAAAAGCTTCCAACACTTTTGGTGCTACCGAAGATCTTCCGGCATATCTCGAAGTTGTCGGTGAGATTGGTATGGGGCATCAACCTGTTCCTTCTATTTCGGCCGGACAAGCTGTCACAGCTTATACAGGAGGCATGCTTGCTGATGGGGCCGATGCTGTCGTGATGGTAGAACATACTGCTATGACAAACGATGGGCTTCTCCAAATTTTCCGCCCGGTTGCAGAAGGTGAAAACACGATTCGTCCTGGAGAGGATTTTGATTTGGGAGATAGCGCAGGTGAAAAAGGGGACGTTATAACCACTGGAACGCTGGGAGCTCTTCTGGCACTCGGAATCGACAAAGTAAAGGTTTTTAAACAATTAACAGTGGGAGTCATATCCTCAGGGGATGAGCTTGTAGCTCCGGATGCTACAACAGAAATGGGCCAAACAAGAGATATCAATGTCCATACGATAGCAGCTCAGATACAAAAACTGGGCATGAGATATGCTAAATTTCCTTTGATAGACGACAATATTGAAAGTTTGAAATTTGCGGGGACAGAAGCTCTTGGGCGGTGCGATGCGCTTCTCTTTACGTCAGGAAGCTCTCTAAGTAACAGAGATCTTACTTATCAAGTCATACAGTCTTTAGGAGAACCAGGGGTACTGGCTCATGGTATCTCTCTTAAACCAGGGAAACCCACGGTACTAGGAGTGACGTCAGGCAAGCCAGTTATAGGGCTACCTGGAAACCCAGTTTCTGCTCTAACGGTGTTCGATTTTGTAGTGGATCCCATATTAAGGCACATTTCGGGTCGTAAAACAGTACCTGCATTAACTGCGACTGCTATTCTTCAAAATGACCTGCCGTCTGAAAGGGGACGCACTGACTTCGTTAGAGTTTCACTCCAGGAAACAGAGAATTCATTAAATGCGGTTCCTGTGTGGGGAAAGTCTAATTCCATTTCAGTTTTCTCAGAAACTGTTGGATATGTGCAGATCCCATCTGATCAATCCGGTCTTTATAAGGGCACCAGCGTAAAGGTTCGCCTAGATGAGTGACGGGTTAGGTAAGGACAAACATGCTCAGCATTCCAGAAATTACTTTCTCAGTGATATTCCTTTAAAAAGGGCCCAGGAAATTCAAGTGACTATGTTGAAAGACATAGGGTTTGTTGATAGAAGGAGGACCGAGATGGTGCCTCTGGATTTGGCTTCTGGAAGGATAGTTTCCCGGAACATCGAGGCGAGGTTTTCGTCACCAATCTATAACACTGCAGCGATGGACGGGATTGCCATCACCTCATCGATTTCAGTGGGAGCCTCTGAATCAATTCCCATAACCCTGCATTCTATTGGTCAGTACGAATGGGTTGATACCGGAGATGCTCTACCTGATTGGGCAGATTCTGTTGTGATGATAGAGGACATAGAGGAAGTTGAAGGGGGTGAGATCCTTCTGAGAAGTCCTGTTGGTCCCTATCAGCATGTTAGACGTGAGGCGGAAGATTTTGCAGCTCCTGAGCTCTTATTGCATGCTGGAAGCAAGATCACGGCTCGGGATCTCGCTTGTTTAGGGGCGTCTGGAATCGGTCAAGTTCCTGTAACAACCAAGCCCAGAGTATCGATAATTCCAACCGGCAATGAGCTTGTTCCGTCGGGTCAGAAACCCCAGCCAGGACAGGTAATTGAATTCAATTCAGCCGTTATATCAGCATTGTGTAAAGATTGGGGTGCCGAAGTGGAGGTTCTTCCCCCAGTATCAGATGTTCTGAGTGACATAACGAACGCGATCATTAGTCAATCAGACGTCAGCGATATAGTTTTGATTCTGGCTGGATCTTCTGCGGGAAGCGAGGATTTTACGTCAGCGGCAGTTCAAGCCGTGGGTAGTGTGGCCTTTCACGGAGTGGCAATCAGACCCGGCCATCCTATATTGCTAGGCAATGTAGGGAGTGTGGCCATAATGGGAATACCAGGCTATCCAGCATCGGCTGAATTAACAGCCGATCTTTTCCTCAAACCAATGCTTCAGCTATTCGACGGCAGAGTTATTGAAATGAGGGAGTCAGTTACAGCAGAACTTACAAGACGACTTTCTTCCTCAATGGGCGATGACGAATTTATAAAGGTCATTCTGGGTCATATAGGCGAAAGGTATGTTGCAACACCTTTAAGCCGTGGTGCTGCCATGACGCTATCTATGTCCAAGGCAGATGGTCTTTTGAAGATACCGGCCGATAGAGAAGGTTTTGAAAAGGGAGAAAAAGTATCCATTGAGCTTATTACTGGTAGGACAGTTATTGACAAGACTGTACTTATGTCAGGCAGTGATGACATTGCGATACGGCTTTTAGAGGGAGAGGTTCAGAACCAATTTCCAGAAATTCGACTGAGAAATTCTAGTGTGGGAAGCGTTGGGGGTCTTGTTGCCTTGGGAGACAGATCAGCTCAAATTGCAGGAAGTCATCTGCTTGACCCTGAAACAGGGACGTACAATATTGCCGCTTCAAAAAGATTATTGGCAGGCCGTAACTTTAAATTAGTAGATTTTGTTGGGAGAACCCAGGGATTGATTTTCAGGCGGGAAAGCATATCTGACATCGAAAGTATTGAATCTATTTCTGAAAACAACCTGAATTTCATCAATAGACAAAGAGGGTCTGGGACCAGACTGTTTTTTGATCATCTTCTTGGAGTTCATGATATAGACCCGTCCGAAATCGTCGGATATGAAGTTGAAGAATACACTCACTGGGCGATTGCCGCTGCAGTTTTATCTGGAAGTGCTGACGTAGGGGTGGGTATTTATGCTGCTGCCGAAGCTAATGACCTACAGTTCATACCTCTAGGTCAAGAGCGGTTCCAATTTGTGATACCTTCTGAAGAATCCGATGATACCAGGGTGAAGGCTGTGTTATCTGTATTAAAAAGCAACAGGTTAAAAGAATCTATAAAAAAATTAGGAGGATACGACGTTTCTTTAATGGGAGATGTATCCTACGAAACATGATTGTCAAAGTAGAGTTAGATTCTATGTTGCTTGAGAGTGTCTGGACATAATGATCCCTATATCTTGCGTCTTACTTGCCGGGGGAAAAAGTAGCCGGTTGGGAAGGGATAAACAAAAGGAGATTGTAGGAGGAATGCGGGTTGTGGACAGGGAGATTTCTGTCCTGACTCAGCTAAGCGATGATATCGTCATGGTTGGGGATACGTTGTTTAGACAAGCGGAGCTTGGGATTGTAGGTGGAATTCGGTGTGTTACAGACATATATCCGGGGTATGGGTCCCTCGGAGGTCTTTTTAGTGGCCTGTCACATTGTAAATATGACTGGGCTGTAGTTGTAGCTGGAGATATGCCGTTCTTAAACCAGAGATTATTTGAAGACCTAAGCTCAAAAATTTCTGATGATATAGATGCAGTTGTTCCAAAGTTTGAGGGTAGGATGCAGACAACTCATGCCTTGTACAGTAAGAACTGCCTACCGCATATCGGAGATTCGATAAGAAATGGGAATCTCAGGATGAACTCCTATTTTGACTCCATAGGTCTGCAAATTGTTGAGTTAGACAATGTAATGCCTAAAATAATCAATTCATTTTTGAACATAAACACCGAGGATGATTTAAAGGAGGCAAGGCATATTGCCCTTGTGAACCAATGCCTCTGACTGTAGTTGTGGAATTTCACGGCGTTCCAACCGTTCCAATTACGTCAAAAACAATAATTTTTACTTCTGAGCAGGGAAATAGAATAACGGTTCGAGATGTAATCGAGGAGTTATTGATTATTGAACCGCGTCTGGGAGGCACAATTATAGATTCAGATAATAATTTATTGCTATCCTCTTATTTGGGTAACATAAATGGGGAAAAGTTTATAGAGGGAAATCTGGATGAAATGAAAGACGGGGACTCTTTGATAGTTATCCCCAGGATGGCGGGAGGTTAGGAAGTTTTGAACGGTTATCACGGCAAAGTCTTAGTTATAGATTTAGGCATAAAAAGTTGGCGTCGTGTAGAAATACCTGAAAACGTTCTCCGATCGTACATCGGGGGGACCGGGCTAGCTGCCTGGTTGCTTTACCAGTTATGCCCTGAAGGAGCCGATCCATTGGGAGCTGACAACCCCCTCATATTTTCAACAAGCCCTCTCGTTGACACTAAATTGACGACATCTTCAAAGTTTGCTGTTACTTCCAAGTCTCCTCTAACCGGATATATCGGTGACTCAATGTCTTCGAGCAAAATAGCCGTTTCTATGAAGAGAACCGGTTGTGATGCCGTGGTTATAAGAGGCCAAGCTACGGAATGGACATATTTAGTTGTTTCTGATGAAGACGTTGACTTTTGTTCAGCGAAGGGCATGGTTGGTCTAAGTAATACCGACACAGAAACCAAACTTAAGCAATTGGTTGGATCTGGGGTGAGTGTGGCTTGCATAGGTCCGGCGGGTGAAAACCTCGTTAGATATTCCACTATCTCAAACGACGGCGGCAGGCAGGCAGGCAGAACAGGCACCGGTGCAGTTATGGGTTCGAAGAACTTGAAGGCAATAGTTTTCGAAGGAAATAAAAAAGTAGAAATTAGCGATAACGAGACTCTGGATGACATCAGAGTTGACTTGATGAAAAAGAGCCTAGGATTTGCAACAGCCAAATACAGGGATACAGGTACCATTGCCAATGCTTCCGTGTTTAACCGTTTGGGTTCACTCCCATCAAATAATTTCAAAAGTGCTTCGTTCAAAGACCTAAGCGAGATTACCGCTGAGACTATTTATCAGAAAACGGATGTGAGAAGCGCGCATTGTGCTAACTGCACAATTGGTTGCGAGAAGCTAATAACTGAACCAGGTACCGGCAAACAAGTGCGACTGGAATACCAAAGTCTTTTTGCACTAGGCCCTCTCATAGGTAGTGGTAACCGATCCATTCTCCTACAATCGACTAATTATTGTGACGAAGTGGGTTTAGATACAGTAAGTGCGGGAGCGACCATAGCCTGGTATTTTGAATGTATTGAGAAAGGTTTGTTGGACGATGAATTTGCTAACTCTTCAAATAAGATCTTGGATATACTTCGTGCAATCGTGTCAAGAAAAGGTATAGGGAATCTTTTGGCGGAAGGGACTAAATTTGGTAGTTCTATCGTGGAAAAGGGAAGTTCCGACTTTGCGATGCATGTTAAGGGTCTGGAAATGCCTGGTTATGAGCCTCGCACACTTAAGACGATGGCGTTGGCTCTTGCGGTGAGTACAAGGGGTGCTTGTCATAATCGTTCTTCTGCCTATGAATATGATTTCTCTTCAGTTACTGACCGGTTCAAGGCCGATGCTGAAAAGGGTGCCTTGGTGGCTAAGGGCGAAGATTATAGTGCTGTGATGGACTCGATGATCTGGTGTAAGTTTGTAAGGAAGGTTTTTTCAGATTTCTATAAAGAGTCTTCTGAAATATTGGCAACAGTGACCGGTTGGGATATCGACGCGGAAGAACTAGAAGCCTGTGGGGAAAGAATAAATAATTTGAAAAAAATGTTTAACATGAGAGAAGGATGGTTAAGGAGGGATGATACCCTGCCCCACCGCGTCCTAAGTGAAAGTCTGGAGGACGGGAATTCTCTGTCTGAAGAGGAATTGAACTTAATGATCGAAGCCTACTACAAGGCTAGACATTGGAATGAGGATGGAACCATACCTTTTGGGACACTGAAAAGACTAAATCTCGAACAAGCACCGGAAGTCGTTATTTCGTGAGCGAAAACCCTATGGATGTTGAGACAGTAAGCAAAGAAGCACGGTTGAATTTCCGCAAGGAATTGGTAAATCTCTTCCAACGTTCCAGAGAACAATTACTGCCATCTCTCCATTGGATTCAAGAAAAACATGGATATTTACCGGAATGGGCGTTAGAAATATTAAGTTGGCATCTGGGAGTACCCGCTAGCGAAGTTTATGGTTCTGCAACTACATATCCTGAACTCACTATGCTGGCTCCACAATCCCATGAAGTAGCGGTTTGTACAGGGTTGGCTTGCAGGGAATCTGGAGGTCAAAACCTCTTAGCAGAAACAAAAAACCTATTTGTTAAAAATGGTGTGAATGCCACTATGCATGAGGTTCCATGTCTGTTTTCATGTTCAGTTTCCCCAGTTGTTTTGATTGATGGTGTTCTAGTTGGTGCCGCGACAGAAGAATCAATAAACAAAGAGGTGGGTTTTGAGTAAGCATAATTCACTGGAGAAACTTACGGAAATACACTCTTACCTGGAAACTGATGATCAGCGGGATCGCATCGTGGTCCAGGTTGGGCAATGTAGCGCATCTACTGGTGCATATGATGAGCTAGAAAATATCAAGAGCCGATACTCAGATACTCA
>CETR01135816.1_pt1 | contig 11183 bp, 9 predicted proteins | sample 531281 | NCBI WGS metagenome assembly CETR01 (sample SAMEA2622568, study PRJEB7988) | marine metagenome | biome: marine biome (ENVO:00000447); feature: mesopelagic zone (ENVO:00000213); material: "saline water (ENVO:00002010), including plankton (ENVO:xxxxxxxx)" | depth 696 m
CCGTAGACTGAAGAAAATATTGTTGGCCAGCTTGTAGGATGCACCAATACCAAAACCGATATCTAGATTTTTGAATTGGTCTTCATCGGCGTTAGAAGACACCAAAAAACCTACCACAGGACCTGCTTCTGCGCTCAATCCCTGTAGAATATGGTACTTACCTAAAATGGGCAGGTTAACATAGTCTAACTTTAGGTTATCACCATTACTATCATAATCCCAGTTGCTACCCTGAGAGGAATATAATAATTCGGGCTGTACAGAGATTTTATCGGTGATGGGCACCTCTACAACACCTCCTAAATGAAAGGCAACTCTAGACCCCAAATTTCCTACACCTACATAATAGTCGCCCCCGAGATTAGAAATATTGACTCCGGCCTTCACCCCAAAACCAAAATCTTGGGCACTTGAACAAAAGGAACCAACCGTTAGAAAGAATACGAATAATAGATTTTTCATGTGTAAAAAGTATTTGATTGTTTCCTATTGGTGACTTTCTAACCAAAAGGTTAACATTCACATGAAAAAAATTCCTAAAAAAGTTTTAACTGCCCTTCTTTGAACTGTTCATGCAGCTCAGTGTTCAGTTTCGGAAAAGTTTTGTTTTTAAAATAGGTTCGTTTAGCGAGATTGACCAAATCATGAATCTGCGTTGCAATCTTACCTTCCCCTCTATTCCTAATTCCAAAGCGGCTATCGTTCAGGGTACCTCCGTGGCACTCTTGAATTTGGTGTAAGACTTTATCGGCTCGATCCGGCAGGGCCTTTTTAATCCAATCTTCAAAAATCTGACCGATTGCCCCGTTCAATCGAACTACCGTAAAGCCAAAAGAAAGTGCCCCATTATCTGAAACGGCTTTCGCCAATTTCATAATCTCATGGCTATTGATGCCCGGTATAATAGGAGCCAGCATGGCATTGACGGGAATGCCATTCTCCGATAGAACGCGAATAGTTTCCAATCTTTTTTTTATGGTGGTCGTTCTAGGCTCTAGAATTCTTCTGGTTTCTTCTTGAAGAGAGGTTACTGATACGTTTACGCCTACCAGATTATAATGGGCCAATTCTTTAAGCAAATCAAGGTCTCTAAGCACCAAGGCGTTCTTGGTAATGATACCGACCGGATGACGGTATTTCAGAAAGATGCCCAAACAGGCCCTTGTCAATTTAAATTTCTTCTCGGCTGGCTGGTAGCAATCTGTATTGCCCGAAAGAACAATCGTTTGGGCCCTCCACGACTTGGTTTTTAGTTTTTGTTCCAATAAAGAGGGAGACGCTTTTTTGATAAGAATATTACGCTCAAAATCTAGACCGGCACCGTAACCCCAGAACTCATGCGAATTACGGGCGTAGCAATAAATACATCCGTGCTCGCAACCTTGGTAAGGGTTCATTGAAAAGGTCATTCCCACATCAGGACTGGTGACTTTATTGACTATAGTTTTCGGAAATATGGGAATATAACTGGTCTTATTCTTATCGGCTTCTTCCCCTTCTATACGGCAAAACTCAAGAAAATCGTCTCGGGTTTCATATATATGTTCAAGAAAGCGGTTAGGCATTTTCTTTTGAGCCCCCCTGCCTTTAACGTAATTCTTATCATTCACTTATTTAGGATTTATTCCAAATTTATGGAATAAATCCAATTTCAATAAATGAATTAAATCAATTAACAGTTACTTGAACCATTTGTTTTTTAGAACCTCTTTTAGCATAAAATAGTAGGGTATCGGTACCGTTATTAATCAGTGGTCTCGATACCATAATAGGAAGGCGAACCTCCTTATCATCAACCAGTTTTTTATAGGAAAGGTCTCCGGAAGCATCTACTTTGATCACGAACATATTCGGGTTTCTACTAAAACCTTGTTTAAACAAAATTCGTTCTTTACTTATTTTTTGGGGGTTCTCACCAGAGTTGATAAAGAAGTACATATCCTCACCATGCCCATAAGCCGTATATGAGGCATAAGAAGCATCGCCCTGGGTCACTTCGGCTTTGTTGATGTTTCTGGCCCAAAGCATCTTACCGTTAGCGTCAAGTTTTGCCAATACAATATCGTTGTAATGATAGCGCTCGGTAATTTGGGTACCTCCTGAGCTGATATCTTCTCCTTTGGTCACAAAATATTCCTCTGCACTAAAAAGAATATTTTTCTCTGGAGTGATATGCACACTTTTAAAGATGAGGTTCTTTATTTCGGCGTCAACTTCGCGACCGAACTTATCAATCATAAATTGTTCGGAAAACGGATTGTATTGCTTCGAAGAAATGTTCAATGAACCTTTATCCAAATTAAAATAGACTAGACCATTGTAACGATTGTCTTTTCTATCTGCATAAAAACCCACCACTTTCAATTCATTATCGACTAGAATTGGCTTTAACGATTCAGGAAACCTACCGGCATCGGTAAACTCTTGAACGGTATGACCCGCAGCGGAAACCTTTACCAGCTCATACTGAAAACGGCGTTCTTTTAAGTCAGATCTTCTTTTCTTGAAGTAGGCCTTTCCCATCATATAAAGGGATGTAAGACCTTTAGAAACCTCAATATTCTCAAAAGCATAATTCTTCTCTTCGATTGCCTGAGTGAAGTCGTACTCCAATCTTTTGTTCAAATCGGTACCGTACAGCAATATTTTATACTTCTGGTCACGGCCTTCCCTATAGTGCACTGTGATAGCAAAAGCCGAACGCTCATCATTGAAATGGGTAGCTGTGGAAAAACCGTTACCAAAATTTCTATTGTATTTATTTACCGCTAGCGGATTGATAACCTCTTTGGAGGGAACGGACAATAATTTACGTTCTGTAAAGTAAAAATCACTCAAGGGTGTTTGATGCACCATATAGGTATACGCTTCGGCATCAATATCATAAGTAAGTTCCAATAAATAAAGCTGCCCGTTTTTTACAAAACCGTCGACCATATGGGCACCTGAATGTTTATAGTTAAAATCGGCCTTTAGATTAAGGTTTTCGTCATAAACCTCGACAAAGTAACCTTTGGGCCTAAGTGGAAAACCACCATAATACGTGCGCACCAAAACGGTTTCACCGGCCGTGGAACTTTCGATTGATAAAACCGTCGAATATTTATACCTATCGGAATAATTCTCGCCAAGTTGATAATTTACGGGAATTTCTTGAGCAAAAGCAGTCAAAGCCGACCAGAAAAGGAAGGTCGACAATATAATTTTTGTGCGCATAAGTAGGTTTTTCGCTTTACGCTACCTACCGGGAAAATCTGCTTTTCTTTTTTCTAAAAATGCAGTGGTTCCTTCTTTAAAGTCTTCTGTGCCAAAGCAGGCGCCGAAGGCTTCGATTTCGGCAGCATATCCGTTACTATTCTTAAAACCAGCATTTACCGCTTTTATTGCATGGCTAATGGCCACAGGGGAATTATTCGATATCTTGTCGGCCAACTTCTCACAAAACTCGATCAATTCCTCTTGAGATACCACATGATTGACCAAACCGTAACTCAAAGCGCGGTCGACATCAATCATGCTCGCAGTCATAATCAGCTCTAATGCCCTACCCTTACCTATTAATTGCGGAAGGCGCTGGGTACCCCCATAACCGGGGATAACCCCTAGAGAAACCTCGGGCAAACCCATTCTGGCATTGTGGCTTGCTACCCTAAAATGACAGGCCATGGCCAATTCAAGACCACCGCCCAAAGCAAAGCCATTAATTGCAGCAATGACAGGCTTTGGTAAATTTTCGATGTAATTAAAGACCGCTTTTTGACCTTCAGCGGCCAATCGGCCACCCTCCTCTTCCGAAAAATGCGCAAATTCAGAGATGTCGGCACCAGCCACGAAAGCCTTCTCTCCGCTTCCGGTAAGAATAATTGTCTTGACCTCATCATCTTCCTCTAAGGCAGAAAATGCTTCATGAAGTTCTTGCAATGTTTCTTTATTAAGGGCATTTAATTTTTTCGGTCTGTTAATGACCACTTGACCAATAGCCCCGTTATAAGTAACTAAAAGATTATTGAAGTTCATATATCTAATTTAAGTGTATTAATGTTATGCGCCGGCCTTCGGTAGTTTTACGCTGAAAACGGTGCCCTTGCCAATCTGCGATGTAAACTCAATGGTTCCCTTATAGGTTTCAACAATATTCTTGACCATACCCAAACCAAGACCCATTCCGCTGGTCTTTGTGGTAAATTTCGGTTCAAAGATTTTATCACGGTTCTCGTCTTCAATACCGACACCATTATCGGCAACACATATTTTCACGAAATCATTATCCGCTGTAACCGACACCAGTATTCTTGGAGATTCTACTTCAGGTACTGCTTGAATGGCATTCTTCACCAAATTGGTCACCACACGAATCAATTGTGTTCGGTCCATCTTGGCTATAATCTCATCTTCATCTGATATGAAGTGAATGTATTCTTCATTAAATATATCGAGGGCCAGCTTAACGATTTTGACCACATTAAGGGTTTCGTTCTGTTGAGCGGGCATTTCGGCAAAATTTGAAAATGCAGAAGCAATGCTACTCATGGTGTCGATTTGTTGAATCAAGGTTTTAGAAAACTCCTCAACTTTTTTACCAATTTCAGGGTCGTTCGGGTCAAACTTTCTTTCAAAACTTTGAACGGTCAATCGCATGGGTGTCAGCGGGTTTTTAATCTCATGCGCTACCTGCTTGGCCATTTCCCTCCACGCCTGCTCTCTCTCACTACGTGCCAATTTTACCGCACTTTGCTCCAATTCATCGATCATCGCATTGTAGGAGGTAATCAATTTTTTGATTTCTTCACTAGGGTTTTCTATCAAAATCTTTTCATTTCGTTTGGTCAAATGGGTACGGCCCAACATATCTGAAACCGTCTGCAAAGACCTGGTAATGAAGGTGGAAATGAAATATGCCAACCCAATCGCTATAAAAAGCATTAGTAAGTAGACCGCGCCAAGACGACCCAAAAACTCCCTTAACTCCATATTATTAAAGGAATCATCTTCATAATAGGGCAAATTCAATATACCAATCGGTTTGAAGCTTTTGTCGTTTATATAAGTATAGGAGGCTTGATAATTATCGCCTGCCAATGCCTTTTCTTCTACGTATCTTTTGGTAGGGCTGGCCTCAAGACTGTTCAATACTTGTGCATCGAGACAATTGGAGACCGAATCTACCTCGAATTTGGGCCGTGAACTTTTTAGAAGCTGGCCCTCCAAATCATAAATATTGAGACGTTGGTTTTGAACATTTGCAATGCGATAAATTTCCATTTGAAAAATAAGGTGCAAATTTTCAGTAGTAACGGGATAGGTAGTTTCTCTAAGCACATAGTCGACACTTTGCCGAACCTGTTCTTCTTTTCGCTCTAACCTGCCCACATGATAATCTTTTGATTGCTCATTATACTGAAATACCGTAACACCGGCAATCAACACAGAGGCAATGACCACCAATAGGATCATAGAAAAGAAAATACGTGACCTTAACGATAATTTAGTGAGCAAAGGGCTAGGGTTTGCTATCAAAGGTAGCAAATATCAAACCAAAAAATAAGGTCTGATGTAAGCATGACCAGCGCCCAAAAGCAATTGACCTAGAAATAAATGGATAAGAACTAAGCGTCCGGATTTTTCTGCCGAATTCGCTTATAGAGCTTGATTCCCAACATCAACAAAACTCCGAGTACGATGATGCCGACCACCCCAAAAATCCAGTTGATGGTACTTTTCAAGATAACCAAAAAGACAATGGCAAAAAGAATGAGGGTCGCCCCTTCGTTCCAAATACGCATGTAGTTAGAGGAATAACGAATCTCGTTTCGCTGTAGCTGTTTAAAAATAACATGGTTTCTCAAATGATAACCGATCAGCAGAATAACGAACCCCAATTTAATGTGCATCCAGCCCTGCTGAAGAAGCACTGGTGAAAGTATTAATAACCAGATCGCAAATAAAATGGCCAGTACGGCGGAGGGCCAAGTTATAATGTACCAAAGCCGTTTCGTCATTAGTTGAAATTGTTTGGTAAGTATCTCTTTCTCGGGAGCGTCTTTTTTAGATGCCTCGATGTGATAGATAAACAGTCTGGGAATATAGAAAAGCCCCGCAAACCAAGTGATTACGAAAATGAGGTGAAGCGCCTTTATATAATTGTAATAATTCAAATCGTTTGGACCAATTTTCGCCCAAAGGTAGCGAAACGATGCTATTTTAAACTGACATCACTTGAGCATTTCATAAATCTGATAATTGATCGGATTCAATGGCAAGGTTGTACTTTTCTTATCAGGAAATTGCTGAAAGATATATTTCAAATTTCCATTTTCATCTAACACTAAGAATTTGGGGTCTTCGGGTACAGAAATATTCTTGATATACCACGAGATACACTCATTCAGCACCGGAAATTCTGCCTTTTTTGCAACTACTGTGGTATTGCCTTGTTTCGCTATCAACGCCAGCGCATTATAATTGCCGCTTTTGACCAATTTGTTCATGGCTTTTAGGTGGTTGCCCTTTACCTGCGTAACATCTTTATAAAGGCCCACTAAGCTATATTTACCTAAGATACCTTGTTTTGACACCTTTCTGCCACTACCATCTTCAAATTCAAAATCGGGCAAAGGCTTTTCCAAAAAATCAAACACGCGGTATACCTCGTTGTCTTCCTCTTCTTGCATGACCACAATAGCAATGTTCTCAATAACGGAATCTTTGGCAATGAAACGCTCGAAGGTTTTATAAGTGACTATTTGAGGATTATATTCTTGCGCAATTTGGGCCAAACCTCGGTTAAATGTAGGCTCATCAACTAAAGCGTCATCGATTTGAAAATATTTCTGACCCACAATTAGGTGGGTTACCGACAAAGAGAGAAAAACGAAGAAGAATTTTAAGGCTTTCATGCGTTCAAAATCATTACCTCAAGTTTTTTAAAATTACATAATTTTTTGTTTTGCCAGTCAGTACCATAGATTACCCCCTGCATCTAATTCAACCTATTTGATGGAGTTAAAAAAAAGACCTGCAAAACATGAACGTAACAAAAGCCATTGCTATCTTACCAATAAGAAAATAGTTGTGCCATGACAATTGCAGAAAGTAAAATACATTCAGACAAGATTACTGCCGAAGACCAAGCGACCCTGTTGCTTGCTAAACAAAGAATGGAACAGGTCGGCTGGGCCATGCAAGGTCTCAACCAAGTGGGAAATTTAATCGAAAAACGACTTGAGTTGCTCCCAAAAAAGCAACAGCAGTGGCTACAAAAGGTATCGTACAAAGTTCTTTACAATGTGGTAAGGGCCAACCTTTTGTCAATGAAGAATGACCAACCTAAGAAAGTGCCGTTAAATATGGCTTACAAAGCCATGGTCACTACATCGGGAGCGGTGGGGGGTGCTTTTGGAATAACTGCATTTGCCGTGGACTTAGGTCTTACTACCAAATTGATGATGCGTTCGATTATGGATATTGCCCGAAGTGAAGGTGAGAACCTTGGTGAATTGGACACACAACTTGCTTGCCTACAAGTTTTTGCCCTAGGCGGAAAGACGAAACATGATAATAGCCTCGATACGGGGTATTTTGCTACAAGAATTGCCCTAAACGCAGCTGTTAAAGGGTCTTCGACCAAACTAATTGAAAGCCTGTTGGTCACTTCTAGCAGTCCGCTTCTTAAACTTATATCAATTGTGGCCTCGAGATTTAGCATTCAGGTTTCAGAAAAATTTGTGGCGCAGGCAATTCCCGTGGTCGGAGCGGTAGGTGGTGCCTCAATCAATCTCGCTTTTATTCAACACTTTCAGAATATGGCCCAGGCCCATTTTAGTATTCGCAGACTGGAAAGAAAATATGGCGAATCGCTTATTCGTAAAAGCTACGAAGGTCTAATTATATAGATCAAAGCATTCTATATTCACCTTAGCCAAATTAGCTAGTAAATAATTGGCTGGGCCTTTGAAATGCCAGTTTACTGAATTACTAAAGCGCTCTTTATTTCTCTTCGTAGATAGACACCAGTGACCACAGTAGCCAAAACATCAGCGAATAAAAAGGATAGCCAAACCCCGAGCTCATCAAGATATAATGGCAAAATTAAAATGAGCGGTATAAAAAAGAAGCCTTGCCGTGTTAAAGTCAGCAACAAAGCAGGAACGGCCTTTCCTATAGCTTGAAAGTAGGCCGCGCCAATGAGTTGTAATGCGATAATCGGGGTAGCGCCGAAAACCAATCGCATGGCCAGGGTAATATTTTCTAAAACAAATGAATTGGCAGCCAGACTTTCTGCGGACTGATCTGGTCGATCACTCAGAAACATCGATGCGATTTCTTGCGGAAATACCATTAAAAAGATGAATACCAGTGCTGCCAAGAGAGAAGCATATCGAATGGCAGTATTAATCGACTCTCGTACCCTTTGGTATTTTTTAGCACCGTAGTTGAATCCAGCAATTGGCAAGAAGCCTTGTGTCACCCCGAAAACTGGGAACAAGGCGAACATTTGCATTCGCCCTATTATACCGTAAACGGCCACCAATGGCTCCCCTCCAAAACCGAATAGTATATTATTCATTAAAAGATAAACAATACTTGTTGTCGCCTGTCTCGCCAAGGTCACCACCCCTAAAGAACCAATTTCTTTAATAATCATTGGGTCGGGCACCAAACTGGACCATGTGAGTCGCAGTTCTGAATTTTTAGATATAAAAAAGTAGGTGATATAGAGAAAGCAAAAGATATAGCCTGCCGTCGTCGCCCATGCTGCACCGTGCATTCCCCAGTCAAAAATATAGATGAAAACGTAATCAAAAACCAAATTGGCAATGGAGGGAATAATCATCGCTATCATAGCGAACTTAGGTTTACCCTCCGCACGTATAACGGTATTGCCCATCATACTGAATGCCAAAAACGGTATACCGTAGAGAACAATGATATAATACACCTTGGCAGGTTCGAAAATGGCGCCCTTTCCACCAAATGCCGGTATCAGTTCATCAACATAGTACAGCCCTAAAAGAGCCATGCTAACCGTAATAAAAAAAGTAAGGGTTATCTGGTTACCAAAAGTTTGAACAGCTTTCTTGTGGTTATTGGCCCCGAGAGCTCTAGAGATTATGCTCGAGCCTCCTATACCGATGGCCATACCTAAAGCCCCAATAAAAAAGGATACTGGCAATACTACATTGATGGCAGCAATGGCAATGGCCCCAATCCAATTTCCTACAAAAATGGAATCGACCAGAATATTGAGTGACATGACCAAAATTCCGATGGAAGCCGGTACCGCTTGTTTCACCAGTAGTGTTCCGATGGGTTCCGAGCCTAGCTGTTCCGCTGAAACTTTAGCCATTTAAAAACTAAATCTTATGCTTTCAGGCCCTTTAAGACCTATTCATTTAATGGGGCAAATTGCCCGTTTCTTCCCAATTATTGGCCCATTGGGCCATTAGAGACACCCAAGCATCATCATCGTTCAAGCAAGGTATGTGCTTATAATCGGTTCCACCCGCTTCTAGAAATTGATTTTTACCTTCCATGGCAATTTCCTCAAGCGTTTCCAGGCAATCGGCTACAAAAGCGGGTGTTATAACCGCCAAACGCTTTTTGCCTTCTTTGGGGAATCGCTCAAATTCATAGTCGGTATAAGGCTTTAACCATGGGTCGCCCGCCAATCTTGATTGAAAAGACGAGCTTACCTTCTCTTCCGGTAAATTCAGCTCGGCCTTCACCAATTCGGTCGTATCGTAAACCTGATGTCTGTAGCATGTATTGTGTGCTACGGAATTGGTAAAACAGCAGCTACCATCAATCTTACAATGGTATTTGGTAGGATCAGACTTCTTTACATGCCTTTCAGGAATACCGTGATATGAAAACAGGATATGATCGTACTCAAAATCTTTTAATGAATCTGCTATAGAGGCAGATAAGACTTTGATATAATCAGGATTTTTATAAAATGCAGGTAATGTGGTCAATTTGACATTGGGGAAAAACTCTTTTTTAACTTCCATAACCTTTACCACTACCGTTTCAAACGAAGACATCGCGTAATGCGGATAAAGGGGTACCAAGAGTACCTCATCGACACCCTGTTGGTATAACTCATCCATCGCTTTTTTAATAGTCATTGACCCGTAGCGCATACCGAGTGCCACCGGCATTTTAGTTTGCTTCTTCAATTTTTCGGCAAACCTTTCGGAAATAACTATAAGCGGAGAACCTTCTTCCCACCAAATTTTTGAATAGGCTTCCGCTGATTTTTTAGGCCTGGTCTGTAGAATAATGCCCCTAACCAAGATATTGCGCCATACTTTATTGACATCAATAACACGCTCATCCATCAAAAATTCATCTAAGTAGGGCTTAACATCCTTCGGGGTAGGGCTATCTGGCGAACCTAGATTAACGAGTAAAACTCCTTTCATTCAAATTTTCATTATCGGCCCTATTTTCATTTTTTAAAAGAGATTTCTCTCGGGCCGTAGATTTTCAGATGCAAAAATAAGGGTTGATTTTGAGCATATTGTCAGTTTAAAGAAATACTTTTTGATAATACTATAGTTTACATCAATTTTAGCACCATTTGCACACCCTACTCAGTCGGTTTTTAGTATCATAAGAATACTAAAATCTATTGCTATGATCAATGAATTCATCGATTTGAACAGTCGTTCTTTCTTCGTTCTCTTGGGCGCGCTAGCGGCACTTTTCATCGCCTATTTTATCTTACTTTTTATCATTCGAAGATTGGGCAATGACCCTAAGTACTTACTACCTCTTGAAACGGTAAAAAAAGTTAGTGCCCCTATAGGACTGATCTTATTTTCTATATTTCTTCGATTGGAATCACTAAGAAAAATTCTTCAATTAGAAGATTACGCATACTACTTTAGAAAAGCAAGCACCCTGCTCTTTATACTGGCTTTTACATGGCTAATTTTAAGTGCCATTAAAATTGTCAAACATCATATTGTGGGTAAATACGATATGCAGGCTACCGACAATTACCGCGCCCGAAAAGTAACTACCCAGTTTAATATTCTAGAACGCATTGTAGTTTTCATCATCATTATTCTCGCCGTCGGTATTGCCCTTATGAGTTTTGAGGGCATACGTGAAATCGGGGTAAGTATTTTTGCCTCCGCCGGTGTCGCAGGTATTATCATCGGCTTTTCAGCCCAAAA
>CETR01065344.1_pt1 | contig 11164 bp, 9 predicted proteins | sample 531281 | NCBI WGS metagenome assembly CETR01 (sample SAMEA2622568, study PRJEB7988) | marine metagenome | biome: marine biome (ENVO:00000447); feature: mesopelagic zone (ENVO:00000213); material: "saline water (ENVO:00002010), including plankton (ENVO:xxxxxxxx)" | depth 696 m
AAAAATAATTGAAAATAAAAAAACTGTTAATTCTTAATCATATTCATGATATTGATCAAATTAAATCTCTAATTAAAGAGAATGAAATAGAAATTTATTCATTAAATTTTTCTGTGCATTCAATTTTAAATGAAAATAAAATTCCTCATGTAATGAGCGAGGAGCTTCTTACTGAAGATGATTTAAATAAAATTTTCGATAAGACTGCAGCATTATATGGTTGGCATGACAATATAGAAAAAAATAAGATTCCTGCTTATGAAGGTGTTAATGTTTCTGCATTATTGGATACCGAAGAGTTTCATGAGTTAGTGTTGGATTATCTTTATGAATTTTTGATAATTAGGAAAATCATTACTAAACAAGCAACAGCTAGTATTATTGCAAACTCCTTAATTATAGAGATCATACGTTTATTTAATAATAATTTAAGCTTAGAATCCTTAGATGATGATTTAATTGATGATAAATTACTTTATGATGATATACAGATTAAATTTAATTTAGGTAAAACCCCTAAGTCATTTTCTCTTTCACGTAATTTCTACAATAAATCAAAAATTGTTTATGAAAATATTATTTGTGCCAAGAACAATCTATGGTTTAAAGGATCTTCCCGTGATATTGTTCTACTATTAGAATTTAATCCAGCCGAATTTGAGAACTTATTTTCAGAATTTAAGAAAAAAAATCTAGATATTGTAGTTTTTAATCGTAGGCGTTCTGCAGTATGGAATAGAAAATCCGTCAGTATACTAAAAAAATATAATGTTAAAGTATTGAATTTTGAAAAAATAGTCTCAAAAAAAGGAAAAAAGAGGCTAAATACCTATGCAAAAAAAATAATTCCTGAAATCCATGACATGTTTGCAAATAAAATTTTTTACGAGATTTTTTCTTTTGATAATGTTTCATTTTGGTTACATATCAAGAAAAAACTAGAAAGGGTCATTGGTGATAGAATTAGTGAATACGTGTCATTAATCCATGTTACAAAAGATCTTTTTGCGCATTCAAATGTTAAATGTATTTTATCATTAAATGTTGTTGGTGAAACCGAAAAAACAACTCTTGCATTAAAACCACCCAAGACTGCATCAATAATGTTAGAACATGCTTTTGCTAATTATTTACCTGAATTTTCCAGATATGATATACTTAGCATGTATTCACTGTTTCCTGAAAAAATTGCAGTTTGGGGTCCAATTCAAAAAAAATACCTCCTGGAGCAGTGTAATATTGATGAGAAAAGAATCATTGAATGTGGTAGTCCAAAACATGATTTATTTAAACAAGATTACAAATTTGAAACAAAAACCAACAAGACAATTTTACTTTGTCCACGTCCTATAATTTCGAATTCTGGGCACAAGGATTCAGTGCTTTATGAAAAGTATTATGACTTACTAAAAAGACTAATAAATTTTTTAAATAAAAATAACCACTTTAATGTTTTAGTTAAGATACATCCAGCACAAATTCCTCATAATCAACTAATAATAAAGAAAATTCAAGAATTAGCACCTGAAGTGAAAATTTATCAATCAAAACCTATTCAAGAATTAATTAAAATTTCTGATCTTGTAGTTAATATTTCACCTGAAGGATATGATCCGTCAACAATAATGATGGAAACTATGTTGTTACGAAAACCAATTATGAATATTATTCTAGACGAGAAAATTTTTGATTTTGAATTTCAAAAACAAAACGCAATAATTGCTTTACGCTCTTCAGAAGATTTTAAACCATATTTTAAAAAAATTCTATACGAACCAATTTTCCAAAAGGAGATTTTAAAAAATGAACAAATTTTCATCAATAACTATCTCACGAATTTGGGTAATGCGTCATCATTTTTGGCACAATATATACAGAATCTATAGTCTATTTTAGAAAAACTCACTCAAATTAGGCAGTAATTAAAATAAATCACAGATTTTATTCTTCCAAGAACCATCTGATGTCTTTTCCCACATATTACCTCTGAATTTTTCAACTGTTGCCCAAAATTCATCCAGAGTAATTTCAATGTAATCACAAAATTTTTTAATATATTTTTCATCACATTTTCCATCATATTTCAAGACTAGATCAATAGCTTGTTCTCTTGTAAGGTAACCATCTCTCATGTCGTAGCAGGTTTGGTCCATACATTGTCCAAAACCAAATTTAATATGTTTCAGCATCTGATTTACTGGATTTAAATCAGAATCAAGTGATGTAAATGCCTGATAAGATCCAATTGTGTTAGGATCAAAATTTTCGTCTCGCCATTGCATACCATGTTTTTTTGAAAATTCTGCATTGCCTCTATATGACCATTCTTTAAGATAATATTGTAACCATATTCCTTTAATCTCCATATCTTCTAATTTTTTGCGGTTATAATGAAATAACAAAAGATCATTATCCTTAATGTCTTCGACTTTAAGGTATCTCTGCCATCCTTCTGAAAGAGTTTGTAGGTGTTCAGCCTTTAATGCATTAGAATCCTTTCCTACTCCTGTAATACTAGTGCCTAACGTTAACCCAGGATTTTCACCCTGTATAATGAGTGGAATACTAAATTTCTCAGCAATTATGTACGTTGATGAGTATAAACTAAATTCTGTAACCTTTATTGGATTTAATTGATCAAAGAAGTCGTATCGTATAAGATCCTTCATGACTTTTGGATTAGGCCTTATTGTAATGACATCAAATCCTAACCTCTTTAAATTCTCTATGTTGTTTTTCCCTATATCTGTAATATTTTCTGGCTCACAATTTACAAGAAGGCATTTCAGATCCAATTCATCTCTTGCTGTTATTGCTTGCTTTGTGCTATCCTTTCCCCCACTTACACCAATTGCACAGTCATAACCATCTTTGGAATTCTCCTTTGCCCACAGAGCTATTTCTTGAAGCTCCTTATAGCGTGAATCCCAATCAATTTTCTTTTTTTCATCCGTCCATAAACAAGCTCCACACACTCCATCACCATCAAAAAATATACCAGGTCTTGTATCTGCCTGAATACACTTTTTACAAACCTTCATGTCAAACTTGCTATAATTTCCTTGTTTACATGTTATATCTTTTTAACATCAAAGATGCATAATTTTTAAAAGCCATAACTAGGTTAGTTTTGAGCAATTTAATGGAAAAAAAACCTATAGGATGCATTATACAGGCTCATATGAGTTCATCTAGATTTCCCAAAAAAGTCATGAGAGAAGTATATGATCATAAAACTGTGTTGGATTGCGTTATTGAGCAGCTTTCTTCCAGTAAATTAATTGATGATGTTGTTGTTGCAACAAGCCAGGATAAAATAGATGACACCATAGAAATGCATCTACAAAAAAAAGGGATTTCTTGTTTTCGTGGAAGTGAAACTGATGTACTTGATAGATATTATCAATGTGCTAGGGAATACTCCTTTCCAACAATTATTCGTATACCTGCCGACAAACCCATTATAGATCCATTTTTTGTTGATAAAATTATTCAAGAATTCCTTGACCATGATTTTGATTATATAACAACATTCAATCCCCCTTCTTTTCCTCGTGGAAGCGAAGTTGAAATTTTTAATTTTTGCTCATTAGAAAGAGCATGGAAAAATGCACGTCTTCCTTCTGAACGTGAGCATGTTACTCCATATCTATATACGACAAAAAAATTCAAAATTATGAATTTTGCTAATAACAAAGATCAATCAAATATACGATATGCAATTGATAGACCAGAGGATTTATTGTTAGTGCAAAAAATATTCTCAAAAATACAAAGAAGACCTATTTTAATGCAAGATATTTTACAATTATTTGAACGGGAACCATCTTTGTTTGACATAAACAAAGATGTTGATCACGATGAAGGATACAAAAAATCTTTACGAGAAGATCTTAGTTTAAAATGATTTTATGATTAACTTTATAATCAAATCATTATGATATGCAAGAAATCTATATCTAATGGTAATTATTGTGTTATATGTGGCAAGGTTTAGTACGCTCAAAGAAATTTTTGAATTGTACATCAATAGAAAAAAATTTTACATGTTTCCCATAATAATTGTTTTAATTGCGCTAATTGGTGTAACTGCCTTAGCTCAAAGCGGTCTTGTAGCATTTATTTATCCTATTTAGCATGAAACTATCTTCTCCACGATTTAAGGCACTTGCTGTAACCGCAGGATTTTCTTTTTGGTTTTTTGTTATTACTAATTCTATTGGGTTGTTTTCCATCGAGTTAATGCTATCATTTATTGCAATTTTGGGTTCATTTACTCAAATTTTTTCAAAAAAAATATCTAGAATTCTTGATGTATTTGCAATTTTTAACACTAAAGTTTTCCTAGGAATACTTTTTGTATTTTTAATATCACTTTATGGCCTAATTTTTAAGATGTTAAGGATAGATCTTCTACGCTTGAGAAAAGAAAAAAATACGTATTGGCTAGAAATGGAACAACTAACAAGTGCTCGAATATACAAGGGATATTAAATTGTATAATCTGGGTATTTCGTGTTATTATCACGACTCAGCGGCCGCTCTCTTAAAAGATGGGCATGTAATTGCAGCAGTGGAAGAAGAAAGATTTTCTCGAAAAAAGTTTGATGACGAATTTCCAGAATTAGCGATTAACTGGATTATTAAGGAGGCTAATATTACTCCTAACCAAATTGATTCTGTAGCATTTTATGATAAACCGGTTCTTAAATTTGAGAGATTATTAGATAATTATATCGCAGTATCGCCTCGTGGGCTTTATAGTTTCTTAAATGTAATTCCGAAATGGCTTCATAAAAGACTGTGGATTAAAGATGAAATCAAAAAACATCTAAAGGGATTTTCAGGTGAAATAATTTTTCCGGAACATCATATGTCGCATGCAGCACACACATTCTTCACATCTCCGTTTAATGAGTCAGCTATTCTTACGATTGATGGTGTTGGAGAATGGTCCACAACATCGTTTGGTACTGCAAAAAATAATTCAATTAAATTAACTAATGATATTAGATGGCCACACTCATTAGGACTATTTTATTCTGCATTCACGTATTTCTTGGGATTCAAAGTAAATGAAGGAGAATACAAACTAATGGGATTATCATCTTATGGAAAACCAAAATATTATGATCTAATTTTAGATAATTTAATCGATGTTAAAGATGATGGCAGTATACATCTTAACATGAAATATTTTGCATTTACATATGATAAAGTGATGACAAACAACAGATTCTCTGAGCTATTTGGAATTTCCCCTAGAAAACATAATGATGAAACACTTCAGATTCATTTTGATATAGGCGCTAGTGCACAAAGAGTTCTTGAGGATGTATTATTAAAAATGGCTAAGCATATTCATAAAAAAACTGGAATGAAAAATTTGTGCCTTGGTGGCGGTGTTGCATTAAACGGCGTGGCGAATTATAGAATACTTAAAGAGTCCCCGTTTGAAAATGTGCATATACCTCCATCTCCAGGCGATGGTGGAAGTGCAGCCGGTGCAGCTCAATATTTGTATTATATTCATCATAAAAATCCCAGAATGATTACGGATTATGAAACAGAGGCAGTCAAAGAAAATATCTATGTTGGTCCATCCTATAGCGACACAGAAATTATTAGTTTTTTAAAATCTGAAAATATTAGATATAAAACTTTTGAAAGAGAATCACTTGTTGAAACAACTGCCACTTTAATTTCTGAAGGAAAAATTGTTGGATGGTATCAAGGTAAAATGGAATGGGGACCTAGGGCTTTAGGAAACAGAAGCATTCTGGCAGATCCTCGTGATCCAAAAATGAAGGATATCCTAAATGAAAAAATCAAACATAGAGAGCAATTTAGACCATTTGCACCAAGTATAATGGAGGAATTTACTTCAGAATATTTTGATATCTCTGTATACAGCCCATACATGTTGATGGTAGCAAATGTAAAACAACCGGAAAAAATACCAGCAGTTACACATGTTGATGGCACAGGTAGATTACAAACAGTTTCAAAGAAGACTAATCCACTCTATTATGATCTTATAAATGAATTTTATAAAATTACAGGAATACCTGTGCTTATCAATACATCCATGAATGTCATGGGAGAACCAATTGTAAACACTCCTTCACAGGCATATGCCATGATTACAAAAACTGATATGGATTACTTAGTTATGGGTAATAATCTGATTTCAAAAACTGGTTGATTCAATTGTCGGTTCAAGTTCCATATCGTAAACAATTTGTAGTGGGATTAATTCTAATCTCAGTATTTTTACTTGCAATTGAATTAATTGCTCAAATATATCTAAGCCAGAACGATTCTTGCTATCAAGAGTTGGAACAAAGTGAAATTTACGCTGGAAAATCAGAAAAATTCCTTAAACAGATTTGTGATTCTTATCATTCATTATTATATTATAATACTGATCAAGGGCTGAGATTTCCAATAAAGTATTTTGAACCTAATCAATATCTTGAAAATCTATCGATAAATAACCAAGGAATACGTGGTGAAGAAATTAGTAACGAAAAACCTGATAATGTATTCAGAATATTTGTTGTCGGTGGTTCTACTACATTTGGGAATTATGCTTCATCAGATTCTACAACCATACCTGCAAATTTACAATCCATGATGAAAAAAATTGAGACGGACAAAGAAATTGAGGTGTATAATCTAGGTGTTTTTGCGAGAGCATCATTTGAAGAGGTTTATGATTTAAAGCAAAATTTTCTCAAGTATGAACCAGATTTGATTCTAGTCTATGATGGATGGAATGATCTTTATCAAAATTTTAATCAATTTGAAGAAGGTAAAACAACGTCTTATCTAACAAATCTGTCAAAATTTTATAATATTCTTAAACGAAATTATGCCACATTTGGGATGATTAATGGTGTAATTGAATCATTACAAATGCAAAATGGAATACATCCTGATGCGATACCTGATTCAGAAAATATGCAAATTAAGGCTGATGCATGGGTTGAAAATTGGAATGATATGTGTCAAATTGGCAAAGAACAAAATTTTGATGTGATAATTTTTCTCCAACCAGTTTTGGGCACTGGAGATAGATCGTTATCTGAATGGGAAAAACACATTTTAGAAATTAAGGGATATACTAGCGTTGCACAATACTATCATTACATGCAAGAAAAAATTCCCATCCTGGATGAAAAATGTACGGCTGCATATGATATTTCTGAAATTTTCAATTCTGTAAATCAGCCACTCTACATTACGATGGGCCATACGGGAGATTTTGGATATAAAATTGTCGCCGACGAAATTTTCAACTTAACTGAATATTACTTACCTAAAGAATTGTCTAATAATAATCATAAACAAATTTTCTTAAACAGTATTGGAAATATAGGAAATGACGAGGTAAGATTTAATCTTCCACATGGAATTGATTTTTTTGAAAATAAATTATTTGTGGTAGATACAAAAAATGAACGAGTTCGAATATTTTCTAGCGACGGGACACCATTATCTAAATTTCCTATAGGTACAAATCATGCACAGGGAATTGCAGCTACAAGCGAAAAAATTTTTGTCGCTGACACCTATAACTACAAAATAAAATCTTTTGATCATAATGGAAATTTTCTTAATGAATTTGCGGTTAGTTGGACTCGTGATCTTGAGGCTGACGAAGAGTTTGTCTATGTGATGGAACCTCATCAGGGTGCAATACAGATATACAATCACAATGGTGAGCTAGCAGGCGGATTACGGGCACACAATAATCTTCATTATCTAAATTCTTATGATAATAAGCTCATAGCATCTGGATCACATCCTACTGTAAGTATATCTCCAGAAATAATGATCTTTGATAAAGAAAGAAGGATAGTGGATTCTCGTTTTCCCACATCAGATAATGCATACGGTGCAGATATATTCGAAAACCATGCCTTTCTTGTAGATGGAGATAAAATTCAAATCTTTGATCTTAAGGGAGAATTGTTGTCAGAATTTAATCTAGAAAAAAATAGTGAAGAATCTAACACATTTACTCAAATTGAAGTAAATAACGGTATACTTTATGTTTTAAACACTCATGGCAATAATATCCAAATTTTAGAAATGATTTATGAATGAAGTATTTATTTAAGAAATTTTTTAAAAAATTATGAAAACTCTTGCTGTAACCCTAGAACGCTGTTCAGGTAGCGCGCTTTTCATTGATGATAAAATCGTATTTTCATCAAGTGAAGAAAGATACACCAGAAAAAAATCTGATTCTTTATTTCCCAAGAATTCCATTACAGAAGCTTTGAACTCTTCGAATGTTAAATCTGATGAATTAGATCAAGTAATCATTTGTGGTAATGAATTAAGTTTAATACCATCAATTTTGCGAGAATATTCCACATTTTCTGTTAATGATCAAATACGTACAATGGAAGAATATTGGTATCCAAAATTAGTTTTAAATCAAGAAAAATCTTTTGTTGAACTTTTCAAAGAAAAAATTGACCTTGAACAATATCCGTTTAACACTGAATGGGGAAAAAAATTTGACTATTTTAAATTAGAAAACCCTTATTCGGTCGACGATGCAGAAAAAGTTTCAGAATTCTTCAAAACAACATTGTCCTCATTTCTTGATATTGATAAATCAAAAATATCACATATGGAACATGATTGGTGTCATGCAGCTTATGCATTGTATGGAAGCCCAATTAGGGATCCTGACACTCTAATTGTTACTGCAGACGCATGGGGAGATGGTCTTAGTGCAACACTATCAATATTTGATGGAAAAAAAATAAGTCGTATTAAAGAATATAACCATAAAGACCTGCAACTCGCTCGCATATATCGCTATACAACATTAGTACTTCGAATGTTAGCGAATGAACATGAATACAAAGTTATGGGATTAGCACCATATTATTCTGGACCAAAAACTAACGAGGTTGAAAAAATTTTTGAAGAAATGCAATCCATAAAAAACTTGGATTTTTCATTTAATTCAAGCATAAAAGATATCTATCATTATCTAAATACGAATCTAAAAAACTTTAGATTTGATCATATTGCATCTGGTTTACAATCATTTACTGACAAATTATTGGTTGAATGGATTGGAAATGCCATGAAAGAATTTAACACAAAAAATCTAGTCTATTCAGGTGGCATATCTATGAATGTAAAATCAAATCTTGCAATTTCGAAAACCCCTGAAATAGAAAAATTCTTCGTATGTGGAGCTGGCACAGATGAAACTTTACCTATTGGTGCATGTTACAATTTTGCAGCAATGTCCAACATATCTCCAAAACCATTAACAGATCTGTATCTTGGCGATGAAGCTTCTTATGCTTTTGACGAACTTGAACAAAATGCGGGATTATCCGTTTCAGATTTTACTTCAACAGATCAAATACTTGGACAAATCCTAGACAATAAAATCATTGGGGTGTGTAGAGGAAGAATGGAGATGGGTCAGCGGGCTTTAGGTAATAGAAGTATTATTGCAGATCCCAGAAATACTTTCACTGTTGACAAAATTAATACATCAATAAAAAATCGTGATTTTTGGATGCCATTTGCACCAGTAATTCTATATGAATACCAAGACATATTGATAAAAAATCCAAAAAAAATTGAATCTCCCTACATGACAATCGCATTTGAGACAATTAGTGGAAAAGAAAAAATCCCTGCAACTGTACATCGTTCAGACGGTACTGCACGACCACAACTACTAAAAAAAGATGTTAATCCAGTTTTATGGGAACTAATCTACAAATTTTACCAAAAGACAGGAATTCCTGCATTACTTAACACTTCGTTGAATTTACATGGATTTCCAATAGTTAGAACTGTCAGCGATGCAATTCACGTTTTTAATAAATCTAAATTAGATGTTTTATGGCTAAATGATCATTTAGTTACAAAAAACTTCTAAAAATCTTGCCACTTTAATGGTGAGAATGCAGAGTAATTCTTTTTTGACTTTCTTTTCAATATTTTTCTAAATTGTGATGCTGGTATTCCTAAATTTGGCCTAAGTACATCAATATTGGATCTAGTAAATTTTTCACCTTTTTCTATTTTTTTAACTGTCCATATTCCCCTTCTTTGAATAACATTAGTCTGTGATTCACTCTTCTCAATTTTCTTTTTATGACTTCCTAATACAATTTCCATTTCCCTAATTCTTTTTACCATCTCGGCAAATTCAATAGGATCAAGTGAATGTGAATGATCTGGACCGCTTGATGATTTGTCTAAAGTAAAATGTTTTTCAATTGTACATGCGCCTAATGCAATACTTCCCATAACACCAGTAAATCCTGGAGTGTGATCAGAATATCCTACATTAATCTTATACTTGTTCTTAAATGTGTCAATGACTCGTAAATTTGCATCTTCAATTGGTGAGGGATATTGAGTAGTCGCTTGCATGAGTATTAGTTTTTTGTTTAGCCTTGAAATTGTTTTTACAGCAACATCTACCTCTTTTTGAGTACTAGCCCCTGTAGCTAATAGTATCGGCTTTCCAGTTTTTGCTATATGTTCTAAAAATTCCAAATTTGTAATTTCGCCCGAACCAATTTTTATAGCTGGTACCTTACAACGGATTAATTCATCAACAGCTTCAATATGATAAGGAGTTGATAAGAAATCTATTTTACATTTTTTTGCAAACGCTGATAATTTACTAATCCACTCTAGTGGGAATTCAGCTTCTTTATACACCTGCCAGACTGGTTTTTTCCATTTAGCTTGAAATGAAACTTTTTTCTCAAATCCTCTTTTTGAAAGTATTTTGTCTACCTGAAAAGATTGAAATTTTGCCGCATCCGCACCTGTGTCTTTAGCTTTTTTTATTAATTTTTTTGCCAAATCAATATCATCATTAAAGTTTGAACCAATTTCTGCTATGACATAACATGGTTTTTTCTCTCCAATCCATTTATGGCCAATTTTGATGGGATTTATCCTCAATTTCATTTTTGACTGTTCTCCAAATTGAAATGTTGTATTATCTTCGTCTTAGAAAAATCTAACCATTCCTCAAAATCTATCGATTTATGTTTTACAATTGATTTTGATAATGAATTATCTAGTGATGTGTTTTTTGGTCTTTTTGCAATAAAATTAAAGTTATCAATTGATTCTTCGATAATGTTGAAATTTT
>CETR01135631.1_pt1 | contig 11164 bp, 7 predicted proteins | sample 531281 | NCBI WGS metagenome assembly CETR01 (sample SAMEA2622568, study PRJEB7988) | marine metagenome | biome: marine biome (ENVO:00000447); feature: mesopelagic zone (ENVO:00000213); material: "saline water (ENVO:00002010), including plankton (ENVO:xxxxxxxx)" | depth 696 m
TGTTGGATGTGGTTCAATTGAGCCAACAAATTACAATCTTAACGCTCCAAAGTCCATGAACAACCAAATTTTTCGATGAAATGCATAAATTTTTTAGAATTTTACAAATTGTATGGCCAAGCACAACACATTTGGAAAATTGGGAGAGCAAAAAGCAGTCGACTTTTTGAAGGCTTCAGGTTACGAGATCAGAGCACTCAACTATCGGTACCTCAATGCCGAAGTGGGTATTGTTGCCGAGAAGGATGGCTTCTTGATCATCGTGGAGGTAAAGTCAAGGAATATAGGCTTTCTGGAAGATATATCCCATGCGATCACACCCAAAAAAGTAAAACTTTTAACCATGGCAGCGAACCATTATGTGGAAGAATTGGATAGGGATTTCGAGGTTAGGTTTGATGTGATTACCGTAGTAAAAAATGTAGATAAATTTGACATTGAGCACTTTGAAAATGCATTTTATCATTTTTAACCATTTGTTTGTTTTATAACAATATGTTAGTTTTGTTCAAAACCAACTGGAAAAAAATGAAAACAATATCCGCGGTAGTGGAGCACTACATCAAGAAAAAGCCCTTTTTACAAACGGCTTTGGCACAAGGAATTATCAATTTAACTTCTTTGTCCAGACAGATAAAACCTGAAATCGCCGAGGAATTGGGTAAAGATGTGAAAGATGGTGCCATTGTGATGGCGCTCAAGCGTCTTTCCGATGATCTGGAATTCAGGGCGACCCATAAGATCGTAAAAGTGCTCAAGAACATCGGCGAAATTACCGTGCGTTCCAATCTAACGGATTATACCTTTTTGGCCTCGGATACCATATTGGGGCAGCAGGCAAGACTTCTGGAGGAAGTGAATGCCAATCAGGATGTATTTTATACTTCTTCGCGTGGGGTGAACGAAATCAATATTGTGATCAGTAATGTGATGGACGGGGTAGTGGAAAAGTACTTTAAAATGGAGCGCTGCACCCAAAAGGCAGAGGGCCTTTCCTCCATTACCGTAAAGTTGCCAGCGGAGAACGTTTCAGTACCCGGAATCTACTATTTCATCTTTCAGCGATTGGCCTGGGAGGGCATTGTGCTTTATGAGGTAATTTCCACCACCAACGAGTTTACGATTTTGGTAAACGATGAGCAAGTGGACGTTGCTTTCAAAACAATAAAAGACCTGAAATCACTGTAAATCGGTTTTCCTTTTATGGACCTAAACTAAAAAGTCATCTTCTTCGTTGTAGAAAGAGACACTTTTTGGAAAAATGACCAAAAAAAGGATTCTTTTCGGTTTGCTGGGCCTATTAGCGCTGTACCTGTGCTACTTGGCCTATATTTTTATACTTTCTCCCAAGACCAATCTCCAATCCATTTACCTGATTCCGAAGGATGCGGTTTTCATCATTGAATCGGAACAGCCCGTGGAAAGTTGGGAAAAAATCAGCCAGAGCGAAGGATGGCGCCATCTTAAAAAGAACGACTATTTTTCAGAGCTTACCGAGAACATTCAAAAAGTGGACACGGTTTTCAACGACAATCATAAACTCTTCGAGTTTTTTGACAACCGTTCCCTGTTCATTTCCATCCACATGATTTCCCCTAAGGATTATGGGATATTCTATGTGCTGGATTTGAAGCGCATTGCCAAATTGCAACTGCTCAAAACTTATTTGAACACCTTACTGGATGATGGTTATGTATTGAGCAAACGGACCTATCACGATCACGAGATTTTGGAAGTCCACGATCGGGAGAGCAAGGAAACGATGTATTTGTCCTTCATCAAAAACCAATTGGTGGCTTCGTATACCCATACCTTGGTCGAAGCTTCCATAGATCAGTACATGGAACCTGTATTGGGTCGTAATCTTAATTTTTTGGAAATCAATCAAAAGGTGGGGCATGAGGATTTGTTCCGAATGTACGTCCAGTACCATTATTTTGATGATTACATTAAAATGTATTCCGATAGACCTTCCGATTGGGTAAAACGCGTGAGCGAGAACTTTTTGTTCTCTGGCTTTTATTTTGATTTGGACGAAAACAGCACCTTAACGGCCAACGGATATACCAACATCAGCGCCGTGAACGAATACTATTTGGAGGCTTTGCAAAAATCGGGTAAGGCAGAACGTTCCATTCCCGAAGTGGCCCCTAACAGTACAGCACTCTACATCAGTTATGGGTTTGATAGCTTCGCTGAGTTCTACAAGAACTTTGAGATGGTGCAGCAGAACGACCCAGAGCAGTTCGAGAGTTATCAAGCGGGAATAGCCAAGGTGGAGAAGTTCCTTAAGATTGATGTGAAGGAGCATTTTGTGAGTTGGATAGGGGACGAAATCGCCGTACTCCAAATCCAATCCCATATTACCAAAGGTAAGAATGATGTAGCACTCGTCCTCAAGGCCAATGATGCCGAGGATGCCAAGACCAATCTGGATTTTGTTGTGGAACAGATTCGCAAAAAAACACCCGTAAAGTTCAAAGCGGTAAATTATAAGGACTACGAAATCAATTTCCTCTCCATCAAAGGTTTCTTTAAGATGCTCCTGGGTGGAAGGTTCGATGAGTTTGACAAACCCTATTTTACCCAGATTGATGACTTTGTTATTTTCAGTGATAGTCCCAATACCCTAAAGGGTATCATTGATAAAGTATCGGAGGGGGATATCCTGGCGACTTCAGAGGAATTCAAAAATTTTGATGGAAAGTTCGATTCCGAATCGACTGTGTTCGTCTACAGTAATGTGCCTTTGCTATTTGATAATATGTATGTTTTGGCCGATGCCCCGACCAAACAAAAAATGCGCAAGAACAAGGATTTCATTATTTGTTTCCCACAGGTGGGATTGCAGTTGACGCCCGAAGAAGACCTGTTCGAAAGTCGATTGGTCCTCAATTATCAGGATGTGGAAGAAGTGAAAAAAGCGACAGGTCTTCCGAAAAGCACCAATACAACGACTCCAAAAAATCAAAAGACGACCGCATTGGAAATCACAGACGCCGTTTTTAACCTGAGCCCCATCTATCCAACGGATTTGAATGCCAAATCCTTCAGTAAAGAATATGCCAACGGAAACACACGGTTTGAAGTGGACCTGAAAGACGGTCTAAAACATGGTCGCTACGAAGAATTCTACACCGACGGCACCCGAAAAATCCGAGGCCGCTTCCGTAATGACGAGCAGGTAGGCACCTGGCGCTACTATGATAAAGAAGGGGAACAAGTGCACAAGAAACGGTTTTAGATTTCTCGTCGCTTCTCTCTGTCGAAATGACCACGAGTACTTAATTATCATTTCGAACGAATGTGAGAAATCTCTTGGAAATAGACTAAGCCGAAACGTTTTCTTTTTGAGGAGTAAAGGGTTCCAGAACCCTTAACGCCTTATCCACACTAGTGATTTTATCAAAAACCAACAATAATCGAAGCCCGTTCCGCGTCTGTTTTTCTTTGAGTTTTACCAGTTGCGGATGTGTTTGCGCATATTGCAATATTTGAGTAAACACCGCACTTTGGTAAAAGCTGGATTGCTGGTCGGCAATAAAGTAACCGATGAACTTATCCTTTTTCATAATGACTTTTTCCAAACCAATATGCGTGGCGATCCATTTAATACGAACGGAATTCATCAAATCCAGGGCAGGTTCTGGTAACTCCCCAAAACGGTCCACCAGTTGTGCTTCAAACTTTTGAAGGCCTTCCTCATCCTCTACATCGTTCAATTGGGTATAGAGGTTCAGGCGCTCGGTAATATTGTTGATGTAATCATCTGGGAACAACAATTCAAAATCCGTGTCGAGTTGCATCTCCTTAACGTATACTTTTTCCTTGTCGCCTTCCACTTCATCATATAATTCCTTGAACTCATTTTCCTTAAGTTCATCAATCGCCTCGGACAGTATTTTTTGATAGGTCTCAAACCCGATTTCATTGATGAAACCACTCTGCTCCCCTCCCAACAGGTCTCCCGCTCCACGAATTTCCAAATCCTTCATTGCAATATTGAAACCACTTCCCAAATCCGTGAATTGTTCCAGGGCCTCGATACGTTTGCGAGCTTCGGTGGTCATCACTTCGTACGGAGGGGTAATGAAGTAACAGAATGCTTTTTTGTTGCTTCGGCCCACACGACCGCGCATCTGGTGGAGATCGCTCAGCCCAAAATTATTGGCATTGTGAATGAAAATGGTATTGGCGTTGGTCACATCCAGGCCACTTTCAATAATGGTGGTGGAAACCAATACATCAAACTCCCCGTTCATAAAGGAAAGCATCAAGGACTCCAATTTTTTTCCTTCCATTTGTCCGTGGCCGATTCCAATTTTGGCATCGGGCACCAAACGTTGGATCATCCCTGCCACCTCCTTGATGTTCTCAATACGGTTATGGATAAAGAACACCTGTCCACCTCTTTGGATTTCGTAGGACACCGCATCGCGGATAATATCTTCGTTCAACCGAATGACCTGACTTTCGATAGGGTATCGATTGGGTGGCGGTGTGTTGATGACCGAAAGGTCCCGAGCGGCCATCAAACTGAATTGGAGGGTCCTCGGGATAGGGGTGGCCGTTAAGGTAAGCACATCCACATTTTCTTTGATGGAACGCAGTTTTTCCTTGACCGAAACCCCGAATTTTTGCTCTTCGTCCACAATCAGTAGTCCCAAATCCTTGAACTGAACGTTTTTGTTCACCAGTTGATGGGTACCGATGATGATATCGATTTTACCAGCGCCTAAGCGCTCCAATACATCCTTTTTCTCTTTGGCGGTACGGAAACGGTTGAGGTAATCCACCGTTACGGGCATTTCCTTTAAACGTTCCCTGAACGTTCTGTTGTGCTGAAAGGCCAAAATGGTGGTCGGTACCAAAACAGCGACTTGTTTACCGTTGTCCACGGCCTTGAATGCGGCCCGAATGGCAACCTCTGTTTTTCCGAAACCAACATCGCCGCAGATCAAGCGGTCCATTGGGCGTTCACTCTCCATATCCTTCTTGACCTCTTGGGTGCTCTTTTCTTGGTCAGGGGTGTCCTCGTAGATAAATGAAGCCTCCAGTTCGTGTTGTAGGTAGCTGTCGGGAGCGTACTGAAACCCTTTTTCCAATCGACGCTTGGCGTAGACTTTGATAAGGTCGAAGGCAATTTTTTTGACCCTTGCCTTGGTTTTTTGCTTCAGTTTTTTCCAGGCAGCGGAACCCAACTTGAAGATTTTCGGGGGGGCACCGTCCTTGCCATTGTATTTGGATATTTTGTGCAGCGAGTGGATGCTGACGTAGAGAATATCCCGGTCGCCATAGATCAGTTTGATGGCTTCCTGTTTTTTGCCCTCCACATCGATTTTTTGCAGTCCGCCGAACTTACCGATACCATGATCAATGTGCGTCACATAGTCCCCAATTTCCAGTTTGTTGAGATCCTTCAGTGTGATGGCCTGCTTTTTGGCATAGCCATTCTTTAAATGGAACTTGTGGTAACGTTCAAAAATTTGATGATCTGAGTAGCAGGCAATTTTTAAATCTTGATCTACAAACCCTTGGAACAACGGAAAAATGATGGTTTGGTAGTGCACCGTCTGATCCACTTCATCAAAAATGTCGTGAAAACGCTTGGCCTGCTGCTCCGTGGAACAGAAAATATAGTTGCTGTAACCCGCATCCCGATTTTCGTTGAGGTTTTCAATGAGCAGGTCAAACTTTTTATTGAAGGAAGGTTGTGGTCTGGTGTTGAATTGGATTTCGTTACCCTGAACTTGTTTCAGGGTCTCACTCGAAACTCCGATGTGAATACACAAATAATCATTCAACTGCTCTTTCAGCAAAGCCGAATCCAAAAACAATTCCTTGGGTTGGGCGTGCTTGATTTCTTTGCTCAACTTATCAAAACTTTCCTCTGCTTTTTCAAAAAAGGAATCGATGCGGTCGTAAATCAGCGCAGGATTTTTGGCAAAGACCACCGTTTTATCTGAAATATATTTTAAGAAACTTTCCCTTATTTCCTCCGTGAACTTATTTTCCACGTTCGGAATAATCGTGATTTTCTTCACTTTATCCGTGGAGAGTTGTGTTTCCACATCAAAAGTTCGAATACTGTCCACTTCATCCCCAAAAAACTCGATCCGGTAAGGCTCATCGTGCGAGAAGGAGAAAACATCCACAATACCGCCTCGAACCGAAAATTCTCCAGGCTCGGTCACAAAGTCCACTCGCTTGAACTGATATTCAAATAACACTTCGTTCAAAAAGTCCAACGAAATTTCGTCGCCGATCTTTATCTTTTGCGTGTTCTTGTCCAGTTCCTTTCGCGTGACCACTTTTTCAAAAAGCGCATCGGGATAGGTAACAATTACGGCAGGTTTTTTTCTGGAATTGATGCGGTTGAGCACTTCGGCACGTAGCAACACGTTGGCATTGTCCGTTTCTTCAATTTGATAGGGCCTACGATAACTTCCAGGGTAAAAAAGCACATCTTTTTCTCCGATTAACTGCTCCAGATCGTTCAAGTGATAGGCAGCTTCCTCTTTGTCGTTCAGAATCAATAGAAATGGAGATTCAGCTGATTTGAAAGCTTCTGAAATCACAAAGGAAAGTGAAGAGCCCACAAGTCCTTTGATGTTGATTTTACGTGAGGCTTGGGCGTCGTTGTGTTGAGTTTGGGCAATCCTGTCCCTCAGTTTCCCAAGTTGGGGAGACTGTTCAAAAAGTTGGGAAATCGGGGTTTTGGTCAATCCAAAAAACTTTGCGGCAAAGATAGACCGCGAAAAGTTTTACTAAAAATGTTTTTTGGGGTTTCTTTTCGTTATGCCGAACTTGTTTCAGCATCCCACTTATAGGTAATCGTGTTAATCGGCAGTGTCATTTCGAGCGGAGTCGAGGGGGCAGTCGAGACATCTAAACCTTAATAACACTGTTCTCCACAATGGCATATACCTCGTCTGAATCCTTAGGGTCGAGGGAATGGGTTCCTGTAAATTGACCGAATGCGGGAAGAATCATTTGATTTACAGATTTGAAAAAACAGGGCAACTTGATGCGTTCCCGGCCAAAACCTCTCAGTTTTATGGACGGATGTATGTGTCCGCAAAAGGTAAAATACCCTTTTCGTTCCTCGGGATGATGAGTCAATAGGAAAGAATCAATGACCAACTCTGGAAATATGGAAACCACTAGTTTCTCAAATTTTTCTGGGGCAATGATGTCGTGGTTGCCCGCTACCAAAAGTATTTCGGCAGGTGTCTTTGCCACCCAATTTTCAAACAATTCCCACTCCTTGTTCAACGATGAATGAAAGAGGTCGCCCAAAAAACAGATTTGAAAAGGTTGAAAATCGGACACGATTTTATCAAGTAGCAAAAAGTTTTGGTGAATGGCCTTTCTCGGAACGGCCGCACCGAACTTTCTGAAGTGGGATACCTTGCCCAAATGTACATCACTGATCAGCAAGAGTGATTTCTCTTCCCAAAATAACCCGCCCAAAGGGTGGAGTTGAAATTTTTGGTTGTGTATTTGAATATTTTGCACCATTAATATCAGATACCGCAAAGGTAGTTCAATTGTTATTTCGAACCGAGCGAAGCAAGTGTGAGAAATCAAGTTTTAGATTTCTCAATCGTCGTTACCCTCCTCATATCGAAATGACCTTCTTGCGTCATGCTGAACCTGTTTCAGTATCCCTGTCGGATGAGATTCCGTGGCGGGGCACGGAATGACAAGAGGCTTGGGTTCGATGGTTATTTGGTCAACTTGGCCATCATTCGTTGAATACGGTCCGCCAATTTTTCGTTGGACAGTTTTTCCCGCAACCTATCCGTGATAATGGGGAAGGAGAGGGGCGTGGGTTGGGAACATTGTTTCCAAACGATTTCTTGTTGTGCGATTCGCTCCAAGGCCAATCGCAAACGACCTTCTTCCAGTTGATGCTCAAAGGTTTCGGTGTAGGCTTGCTGATAGAGTAAATTATCATCCTCAAAATCACGAAAAACATCAAATAACAATTCCGAACTGCTTTGCAGGTGTTTCATTTTGATGCCTTTTTCGGGATAGCCCGTAAAAACCATACCGCTGATAACGGCAATATCACGGAATTTTCTACGTGCCATTTCGTTGGAGTTTAAACTTTTTTGAAGGTCGGACAACATATATTCGGGTGTAAAAAGGTTGTTGTCCAAAATTTCCTGAATGTCGATTTCTCTATCTGATAGCAGTTCAAATCCATAGTCGTTAAAGGCAAGTGAGCAAGTTATCGGTGCCAGCAAACTGATACGATAGGCCAACAGACTGCTCATACCCTCATGGATGGCCCTGCCTTCGAAAGGGTAGAACATGTGGTGGTAGCCATCCCCAGTCTTAAAGGTCTCAATTAAAAATTGATGGGGCTGTGGGACAATGCTTTCCTCCCGTTGTTTGGTGAACATGGGACCCAATGCCTGGATTTCTTCAGACTGTTCCGAAAACTCCAATTCGGCGGTGTACAGCTCTTGACGCAACAGTTCCGACATCTTTGCGGAGAAGCTCAAACGTCCACCCATCCAACTGGGCACTTTATTGGTCCTTTTTTTGGAGTTGCGTACATGGGCCGCCATTCCCTTGATCCTTATAAATTCCAGGTTTCGACCAGCGAAGGTAAAAACATCGCCCGGACTTAACTTGGAGATGAAGTATTCCTCGATACTGCCAATGTATCCTCCTTTTTGATAGCGCACAGAAATAGTGGCGTCGCCCACTATGGTGCCAATCTGAAAACGATGCCGCATGGCCACCGCCCTGCTGTTCACTTTGAATTTGCCATCTTCTTCGACCTCTATTTTTTTGTATTCGTCGTAGCTCTTCAGACTTTGACTGCCCATCACCAAAAAATTAAGCAGCCATTGCCATTGTTCCTCGGTCAAGGTTTGGTAGCAAAATGTTTGTTTGATCTCGGGGTAGATGTCATCAGGATAAAACCCATCGGAAACGGCCAAGGTGGTCAAATATTGGATAAGTACGTCAAAGCTGTTCAAATAGGGGATGCGGTCTTCCACAGCGCTGTTCAACACCGCTTTTTGCATAGCGGAAGCTTCGACCAACTCTATGGCATGGGTGGGTAAAAAATGAATCACACTTTCCTTGCCCGGTCTGTGACCGCTACGTCCGGCTCTTTGTAAAAAACGGGCTACGCCTTTTGGACCGCCGATTTGGATTACCGTTTCCACAGGTGCAAAATCCACACCCAGGTCTAGGCTCGATGTGCAGACCACTGCTTTTAGACTTTCGTTACGGATGGCCTGTTCCACCCAAAGACGGGTTTCTTTGTTGATGCTTCCATGGTGCATGGCCATTTCCCCGGCAAATTCCGGATACTTCTCCAGTATTTTCTGAAACCAAATCTCACATTGGCTTCGGGTGTTGGTAAAGAGCAAGGTGGTTTTACTGTTATTGATGATGGGTACCACCTGATCCAAAAGGTGCAGCCCCAAATGTCCGCGCCAAGGAAAGGTTTCCATTTCCTTAGGAACAATACTTTTTACCGTGATTTTTTTATTGAGGTTGGCCTTGACCAAAACCGAATTTTCCAGTTCCGGCGATGTTGGGCCCAACAAGACTTCCCGGGCTTGTTCCAGATTCCCAATGGTGGCCGATATGCCCCAAATTCGTAACTCCTTGCAGATGGTTTTTAATCGGGAAAGCCCCAATTCCATTTGAACGCCCCGCTTGGTACCCAAAAGTTCGTGCCACTCATCCACAACAACGGCGGAACAGTCCTTGAAGGTTTTTTCGTAACCTTTGGAGGATAGCAACAACTGTAAACTCTCTGGAGTTGTGATCAATAGGTCGGGCATATGGGTACGCATTTTTGCCCGTTCTTTTGCCGAGGTATCCCCTGTACGAATTCCAACGGTCATTTGTGTTTCCAAATCTTGGGTGATGCGCTCCGCCGATTGTTTTATTTCTTGTGAAAGCGCTCGCAATGGGGTAATCCAGATCGCTTTCAGCCCTTTTTTGTGTTTAATCTTATAATCGGGATGGTTTTTGATGTAATTGAGCACGATCGGAAACCAAAGCGCATAGGTTTTTCCGCTTCCCGTGGGGGCATTCAAAAGGCCGTGTTTGCCATCCAAAAAGGCGTTCCAACTCTCTTCCTGAAAGGGAAAGGGTTTCCAATTTTGTTCTTTGAACCAATTTTCGGCAATATGAAACAATTCAGAATCTTGCAGGGCTGTAGTGCTTTGGATTGAAAAATACGAATTTCTTTATTGGGTTTGTACCCACTATTTTGTGATAAGATTTATATTTGTGCCACAAAATTTGAGATATGCCGATTTTAGATCTATACGAGCACGGAGACCATAAGAAGAATTTGGCCCATTTTGCCACATTGGCAAGTTTGGCTGCGGTGGATGGGGAAATCAATCCGAAGGAGATGGCCGTTTTGGAAAAATTTGCCTTCAAACTCAATATCAGCGAGGATGAATTCAAGGTGGTCATGAAGAAGGAGAACAAATATCCCATCGAGACTCCGCACAGTGGCGAGAAAAGATACAAAAGGCTATTTGAATTTTTCCAGATTATCTTCTCTGACCACGATATCGATGATGAAGAGCGTAAGATTGTGGAAAAGTATGCCGTGGGCCTTGGTTTTTCCCCAAAGTCGGCTGCAGAGATCATCGATAAGTCCATAAAGATCTTTACGGGTAACATCCCATTTGAGGATTACCATGAATTGGTAAAGCGGGAAGGCTAGGACCTCGCCATAAATTCTTCCGCTTTTTCCACCATTTTTTTACTTCCGCAGAAAAAAGGAACACGTTCGTGCAACTCGGTTGGTTGTATGTCCATAATGCGCTGGTAGCCATCACTTGCCTTGCCGTTGGCCTGTTCGGCCAAAAAGGCCATTGGATTGCACTCGTACAATAGGCGAAGTTTACCATTTTGGGCTTTGCTACTTTTGGGATACATATAAATACCTCCCTTTATCATATTACGATGAAAATCGGAGACCAATGAACCGATATATCTTGAGGTGTACGGTCTGTCCCCTTCTTCCATTTGGCAGTACTTGATGTAATCCTTCACTCCTTGCGGAAAATGGATATAGTTCCCTTCATTTACAGAGTAGATTTGACCTGTTTCTGGAAATTGCATATTGGGGTGGGATAGGTAAAAGGTCCCCAAAGCGGGATTCAGTGTA
>CETR01126520.1_pt1 | contig 11159 bp, 9 predicted proteins | sample 531281 | NCBI WGS metagenome assembly CETR01 (sample SAMEA2622568, study PRJEB7988) | marine metagenome | biome: marine biome (ENVO:00000447); feature: mesopelagic zone (ENVO:00000213); material: "saline water (ENVO:00002010), including plankton (ENVO:xxxxxxxx)" | depth 696 m
CCCACCCGGCGCAAGCCAGACAGGGCGCTGCTGGCCGACCCTACACGCAGCACCGCGCGAGAGACGGGTGGGTCTACTGCCCCGCCGTGATCGACGCATACTCGCGCCGGATCGTGGGCTGGTCGATCTCTGACCGGATCACCGCAGAGATCGTCGTCGATGCCCTCGAGATGGCCCGCTGGCGACGCCGACCCAACCCGGGACCGTGGTTCATGCGGACCGCGGAGCGCAATACACCAGCTGGCTCTTCGGGCACCGGCTGCGCCAAGCCGGGCTGCTCGGATCGATGGGCAGAGTCGCCTCCAGCGTCGACAACGCCCTCATCGAGAGCTTCTGGTCCACGATGCAACGCGAGCTCCTCGACCGCACCGTCTGGGACTCGCGGGCACAGCTCGCGTCGGCGATGTTCGAGTGGATCGAGGGCTTCTACAACCCCCGCCGCCGGCACACCAGCCTCGGCAACATCAGTCCCGCCGACTACGAAGCACTTCACACCGCCGCAGAAATCGCGGCATGATCAACACACAAGAACCGTCCGGGAAACCGGGTCAGGCTCCCGTCCCTCGTGGACTATTCCGCATCGTTGCACGCCCTCGAATCTCATCGTTACTCGGGTGCGGTGTCCATCGAGATGCGATCCGCGGCGCGCGGCACGAACCTCCGTCGAATGTCGGCGGCAATTCTCACGACTCGTCGCGCAGCGAACGCAGCGGGAGTCCACCTCTGAACCCGTGCTAGCCCGGGGGGACAAGCTCAAACGCGGGGGCGGCGTAACGAGACGTACTCGAATGGATCCTCCCGGGGCTGCCAGGCAAGCGAAGCCTTCGCGTACGCCGGGTCGGCGACGCTGAACGACCGGATCGAGGCGTCGCCGTCCACGTAGCGATCCGGACACGCCGCAGCCAACTGGGAGTTGTCCACTCCCCTGCCGCTGCCAATGTTCACCGCACCGATGACGTCATCCCGCTGGGCGGCGAGGAGCAGCGCGCTCGCGACGTCGTCGACATGCACATAATCACGAACGAAGTGCGGCGTCACGGCCAGAACAGGGGGCGGCCCTTCGACCAGCGCGTTGAGGAGGGAATCCCGACAGCCAGGCCCGAAAACGTTGAAGATGCGAGCGCTAGCGGCAGATAGGCCGCGATCGAGCGCGAACCTCTCGAGTTGACGCTCCGCCGTGATCTTCTCCGTTGCGTAAGCCGACACGCCTTCGGTGGGATCCGATTCTCTCCTGGGCGCTCGATGACGATCACCGTAGACAGCAGCAGAGGATGCCAGAACGAAGCGGCTCACACCTGCCTGGACTGCAAGTGAGGCAACCCGAAGCATCTGCTCCACGGCGGTGCCGATCTGCCGGTCACTTGCCCCTCTCTGTGCCCGCACAAGATAGACGAGCGCCTCGGGACGCACGCTCCGAAGGATCGCCTCCACCTGAGCGGGAATCGCCACGTCAACGGTCAATGATCCGCTTCTGCTTGTCGCCACAACGGGGAGATCGTGAACCCCGGAAAGGCGTGACACGGCTCGTCCAATCGGGCCGCTAGCACCGACGAGAAGCGTGTGCGGAAATACGGAGGCCCTCAATAGATCGCTCATTGGAGAGCTGAGAACCCGAAGGCTCGCAATCGAGCCCTGAGCTCCTCGTCCGTGATCTTGTGCTGGAGCGTGGCAGCGAGGGTCTCGTCGACCCAGGCGAGTGTTTCCCCCCGACCGTGATCGTCGTGCTCCGTCAAGACAAAGATCTTGGGATGAGTTGTCGCATCCACGGAGCTTGCCTGGTACGAGAGCTCCTCGAACATCTTCTCGCCGGGGCGCAAACCGACGATGTCGATTGAAAGTTGCGGATTGACGGCGTTGATCAAGCTCTGCGCGAGGTCGAAGACCCGGATCGGGTCCCCCATATCGAGGACGAAAAGCTCGCCGTTCTGCCCGGTCGTAGCTGTCTGGATGACGAGTTGCGCGGCTTCGTCGATTGTCATGAAGTAGCGAGTGATATCTGGATGAGTGACCGTCAGGTTTCTTCCAGACTGGAGTTGCTGCCGGAAAGTCTGCATAACACTTCCCTCGCTCTCGAGGACGTTCCCGAATCGAACGCCGGAGAATCGCGTGGATGTGCTCTGGCGACCGAGATCAGCGACGATGAGTTCTCCGATACGCTTCGTTGCGCCCATGACGTTCGTCGGGTGCACCGCCTTGTCGGTCGAGACATAGACAACCCGTTTCGCGCCGTGCGCCTCGGCTTGCCGCATGACGTTGAGAGTGCCCCAGACATTGTTGTTGAAAGCCTCGACCGCGTTGGCCTGCATGAGCGGAACGTGCTTGTAGGCAGCAACGTGGAACACAAAATCTGGAGCGTGCGCGGCCATGAGCTGAGCGACTCGCGACTCGGACTGCACGTCCGCGATCTCGAGGCGGACCCGGGGGTCGCTGCCCAGCTGCTGGCCGAGCCGGAAGATGGCCGGCTCCGACCTGTCCACACACACCACGAGGGCGGGATCGAGGGCAACCAGTTGCGAGACAATCCGCGACCCGATAGACCCGCCTGCGCCGGTGACCAAGACGCGCTGCCCCTCAATGAGCGCGCGAGCATGCACCATGTCGTGCTTCACCGGCGCGCGACCAACGAAATCCAGCACATCAACGTCGGTGAGATCCGATACCGAGACCCGCTCACGCGACATGATCCGATAGGTGCGGGGGATGATGGCGAGCTCGACGCCCGCTCGCGTGACACGTGACGTGAAATCGCGCACCACGTCCCCGGAGGCCGAGGGGATAGCGAAGTAGACAGCATCGACGTCGTAGTCGATCACGACTGCCTCGACATCAGAGAGCGTCCCGAGAATCTCGACTCCCTTGAGCCGGTCATCGAGGTATCCGACGACCGAATCGCCTGCGCTGGATACGTCCTCCGCGAGGCTTCTGCCCGCCGTTCCGTGTCCCGCGATCAGTATCCGTCGACCCGACATCCGGTCCCCTCAGCTCAGTGTATGAACTCGAGAATCCTATCGACCTCGTGCCCCTCGCCTGGGAGCCCGCTGGGGAGTCGCCGACGTTCCCTCATGCGGCGCTATGAGAGGATGATTCGGCCGGCCGGTACAGGGGGAAGCCGGGAGCGTATGCGCGGCTCTGCGCTGCGCGCGGGTGAAGAGGAAGGGTGTCGAGCAATGACCGTCACGCTGACGGCCATCGTGACTGCACACAGCGAAGGGCGACTACTCCGCCCAACGATTCGGTCAGTACGCGCGGGCTTGGAGAAGGTCGTATCCGACGGCTATTCGGCAGAGCTTCTCATCGTCGCGGACAACGCAAGCCCGCATACCCAGATGCAGATCGGTCGCGAGCTGAAGACGGGAAGCGCAACGGTTCCAAGCCGTGCGATTAACGTCGCCGTCGGCGACGCTGGCGCGGCGCGCAACGCGGCGGCGCAGGCAGCTCAGGGCAAGTACGTGGCGCTGGTGGACGGCGACGACATCGTGTCCTCCGACTATCTCGTGAAGGCCCTTGAGCTACTGGAGGCGACCGATGAACGCATGATCGTTCATCCCGAGTACGTGATCAGCTTCGGCGCCCGCTCCCTCCTTTGGCACATTAGATCCGCCGTGACCGACGACGTCAGCTACCTCGATCTCATACGCCACAATCCCTGGCCCGCATGCAGCGTCCTGGAGCGGCAGGTGCTACTGGACACGCCATACCGACCCATGGTGGAAGGGACGGGCTACGGCCCCGAGGACTGGCTGTGGAACATCGAGACAACCGCGGCGGGCGTTCGGCATCATGTCGCAACCGATACCTACTTCTTCTATCGGGTACGAGAGTCCGGCGGTGTCAACAACCGGCATTCCGCGTCAGTCTTGCCGTCATTTTCGATGAGCGAGATCGAGGACGCACTGCCCAACGAGGACAACGAGGAGCAGGCGACGACAAACGTGCCACCCCTGTCGCATCGGATATACCGAACAGTGCTGCCGACGGCACGGTTCGCCACGAGCTGGCTGAGCTGGGAGGCCAAGCACGCCATCTACCGGTCGGCTAGATGGGCGCTGAGAGCCGCAACCCGCCGGGGGAAAGTATCGCGGACCGAGCTCCCTCTGCGTTCAGAGTATCCCCCGCTCGCCGCCGCGCTTCGAGAGGCGACGAGCTACGAGCCGGCTATTTCGTGGACCGCTTCGGCCATCGACGGGTTGGTTGCATGGGAAGCGTGCGATGACGGCTACGGACGAGTGCTCAAGAAGGCGCTCGACCAGATCGGTGAGCGTGGGGACGCCCTGGTGATGGTGCCTTGGCTTGGCGTCGGTGGCGCTGATCTCGTATCCCTGAACTACGCGCGAGCACTGAACGAGACCTCTGAGTTCCACGGACGTACGACGATTCTGGGAACCTTCGATGTGTCGCGCACTGATGATGACCTCATCCCTGACGAGCTCAATTACGTGCACCTGGACCCACTCTGGTTGGAACTCCCGCTACGGATTCGCCAGCGCCTGATCGCACAGCTTGTCGTGCTGTTGCGTCCCCGACTCATCGTCTCGGTCAACTGCTTTCATCTTCTCGAGGCACTGAGCGCATACGCCGCACCGATCACGGACGGGACCGACGTGCACACGACGCTGTTCTCTTTCGACAAGATCGGGGACGGTTACCCGACAAATCCGATAACCGATGACGCGCAGCGGGCCTTCCTCGACCACATCGCAGGCGTGCTTACTGACAACAGCAACAGTGCGGCACTCATTGACGATGTCCTTGCCCTGCCGACGCCGAACGTCGCCGTTCATGTGCACCGTCAACCCGCGGAAGTATCTCCTCAAGCGTCACTCATCTCTTACCCGGCGACCCCATCCGCGACGGTCCGGCTCCTCTGGCCTCACCGCCTCGATATCGAGAAGAGGCCCGACGTCCTTCCGGCGATCGCTCACGGGCTGGCCGAGGCAGGCGTAGACGCAGTCATCGACGTCTGGGGCAAGCGAGTGCTGTCCGAAAACAGCGACACATTGATGGCCGATCTTGCACGAGCCGGAGTACGTTACCGGGGACCGTACACGGGCGGTCTCTCCGCGATCAACCTGTCTGACTACGACGCACTGCTCCTGACGTCGGAAAACGAAGGCCTTCCTCTCGTGCTGGTCCAATCCATGCTCTTGGGGCTTCCCGTGATCGCGTCCGGGGTAGGGGGCGTGCCAGACATCGTGCATGACGGTGAGACGGGCCTGCTCACATCGGGTCCCGAGGACGTTGCGGGATACGTTCGGGCAGTGGCCCGGCTGGTCAGCGAGGAAGGACTTCGAGAAGGCCTGATCAGCCGAGGCCGGGTTTTTGCGGAACAACATCACTCCTGGGCCGCCTTCGTCTCGACCGTCGAGAGAGATCTCGTGCACCCACGTGCGCGGCGGGAACGAGAACCCGTGGCCTAACTGAGGGACGAGGCTGCCGAAGCGTCAGCCTCGGAACCCTGGACCGCACGGAAGTACCCGACAAGCGTGGTCAGGCGAGCATCGAAGGCCCCGACAGAGAACTCTTCGGAGACTCGCGCCTTCGCGAACTCTGCACGCTCCCTCGCATCTCGGGGGTTGTTCCTGATAGCCAGGAGAGCATCGAGATACGCCTCGATGTCGTCGAACCTGCCGATCGGATAGCCGGTCAAGTCGCTCAGAACTTCTCCTACACCTCCGACAAGCGGCCCCACGACAGGGATACCTTCGCACATCGCTTCGAGAACGGTCAACGGAATCCCCTCCCACTCACTGGTCAGGACGTAGGCGCCGAAGACCTCGAGTGGCAGGTCAGCAAATGAGGCGTAGGGCGGGTGACGAACAGCGCCCGCAGCGTCGAGCACAGCCAGGGACTCGGAGAGGCCGCTGGAGCCCATGACCTCCTGTCCGTAGAAGTGGAACTCGATCGGCATATTCCGTTCCGCCGCCCGAGCGGCAAGCGCGGCGTAGATGTCGAGCCGCTTGGGCAAGTCGAATCGTCCAGCCCAGAACACCCTCAGGACATCGGCCGACTCGTCACGAGGAGCGGAGGCAGACCGTCGCGCCGACGAGACGACGCTGCGCTGGACCAGGAACTTTTCCGGCGCATAGCCGTGCTCGTGGACCAGACGAGTTGCATAAGTCTGGCTGTCGACGAGCACCTTCGATACCGGGTCCAAGAAGCCGGGTGTCCGGAGGAACATCACGGAGAGAGCCTCACCGTCTTCGCTGCGATCGATCGCAAAGCTCGTGAGGAAGAGGTTAGAGTGCTGACTCAGTCGGGGACCGTGACGCTCGATGACGTCGAAGCCCACCGTGCTGTTGAATGCATGGACGGTATGCGGTTGGTACTGAGCGATGAGTTGAGGAACGATCCATTCCACGAATGCGTCGCGCGGCACCCCACGCGCGAGCAATGGCGCGAGTTCTACGGTGCTCACGCCAGCGGGCACTTGGTCAAGTCGCGTCGAGATGACCGGCTCAGTCGTCAACAGAACAACGCTCGCCTGCGGATCCTGGCGCTTCACCGAGGACAGGTATTCAATGAGCACGGAATCGCCGCCACCGGTCCGGAGCCACGGGGCGAAGTAGAGATAGTCGATCGACGACGGTAATGCATCGATGATTCGCAGGTAGGCGCTGGATTCGCGAACGATCTGGGGCGTGGGAGGACCCCATCGCTCGATCCATGCCCCGGTATCTCTGCGCGGGTAGGGAAGGAGCGGTTCAATGCTGTTCAGCATTGCCCATTCTGCGAGCACGCTCGTGGGCACAGGACGCGGGCGGCTGCGGCGCATGAAGGATGACAGTGCGTCACGCCAGGGTTTGACGAGGCGGCCGGCGACTCGGAGAATTCGCGCGGGACGTGGGGCACGCACGGGCAAGGGCGGCGGATCTGTCGCCAACCGTTTGTCGGTGAGGAGCGGTACTCTCTCGAGAACTGGCCCGGTTCGCCAAAATGGGTGCTCCGGGCCCCATCGACGGATGAATCCGACGCTACCGACCGGAGTGCGTACCGCTATCCCCTCCTCGGCGAAAGCAGCAGCAAGCGCGAGGGACCCTCCGCGCAGATCACCGGCGGCGACTGCTTGCCGAACGGTGTCGGCGCGTGCAGCGAATATTGAGGCCCACACATCGACGTGCGCAAGCAGCCGCGAGATTTGGTCGATCCCTTGCGAGGTCGGCTGACGTCCGATTCCTGTCCGCTGACCGAACGTCACGATGAACTCAGGGCGGATGACCTCACCGCGTGCGACTCGCGCCGCAGCACTAAGCCAATCCACCCCGACCAGATCGCCCGCCTCCACGACCCCGACGACGTCAGCCGTGGACTGGCTGAGGCCCCGGCCAGCGAGAACCGCGGCGTCAGAATCGCCGATGAGAACAACACGAGCGTGTGAGCGCACCACCGCAGGGAGCGCATCCGCGCATGACTGCGCGACGGCCAGCACAAGCGATGTCTGCGCCACCGCGGAGGCTGCCTCCGCCGACTCCAGGAGCGAGCGGACGGTCGGGACGGCCTCTCGCCCATGCCGCCACACCGGAATGACGATCTCGATACGCACACGCACATCGACTCCTTCCGGCACCGCACCATGCTAGCCGCACGCCACTTCGCGCAGCGGTCCACGATTCTCACACGGCAGATTAGGATGCTGTGGTTGCGTGTTCCGCTGACGCGCTGAGGGATCCATGACGAACGAAACGCTCTCCGGCGCCGACCTGCGTCCCCCCGGTACGGGGCTCGGCCTGATCGACGTGCTGCGCCGACGGCATCTGCTGATGTTGTTGGTGCGCAAAGAGGTGCAGATTCGTTACCGAGGGTCGGTCCTCGGCTGGCTCTGGTCCTACGTCAAGCCGCTGATTCAGTTCGCCGTCTTCTTCGTGGCTCTTGGCATCTTTCTGAATCTCAACAGTTCGGTCGGGTACTACCCCGTGTACTTGTTGGCGGGTATGACGGCCGTGACGTTCTTCACCGAGGCGTTCACGAACGGCACCCACTCGATCGTCGACAACGCTGCACTGATCAAGAAGATCTACTTGCCGAGGGAGCTTTTCCCCGTGTCGAGCATGCTCGTCGCGATCATCAACACGATCCCCCAGGTCATCGTCGTCTGGGCGATCGCGCTCGTCATCGGTTGGGAGTTCTCTCCGATCGCGGTCGCAGCCGTTCTGTGTGGACTACTGATCGTCGCGCTGCTTTCCACCGGACTGGGGCTCCTTTTCGGCGCCATCAATGTCGCGTTCCGTGATGCGCAGAGTTTCGTCGAGATCATCGTGATGTGTGCGATGTGGGCATCACCTGTCATGTATCAGTGGTCGATGGTGCGGCCACAACTCGGGGAGGTCGGCTTCCTGATCTACTGCTTGAACCCCCTCACCGTCGCTGTCGAGCTCTTCCACGCAGGCTTTTGGTTCCCGTTGAACCCTGAGAACGGCCAGCTACTTCCTGACCTGTGGACATTTGCGGGTCTCGCTCTCCTGATCTCATTACTGACAGTGGTGGTCGGACAGTTGGTCTTCCGGCGACTGGAGGGTCGTTTTGCCCAGGAACTCTGATCGGGACGCGCGCGCAGCGATCGTGGTAGACGACGTTCACAAGAATTTCCGGCTTCGCCACACTCACTCGCTCAAAGAGACGTTCGTTGCGACGGTCAAGAGAAAGCCCGTGTCGACCGATTTTCATGCTTTGGATGGAGTGTCGTTCACGATCGACCAGGGCGATTCCGTCGCACTTCTCGGGTTCAACGGTTCAGGCAAATCAACGATGCTGAAGCTCATCTCGGGGGTGCTCACTCCAGACTCCGGACGCGTCCTCACCCGTGGCCGCATCGCCGGCCTGATCGAAGTCGGAGCAGGTTTTCATCCCGACCTCTCGGGACGGGAGAATGTCTTCCTCAACGCCGCGATCCTCGGGATGAGCAAGCGTGAGACCGAGCAGCGATTCGATGAGATCGTCGCGTTTAGCGAGATCGAGCGATTCATCGACACTGAGGTCAAGCACTATTCGTCCGGCATGTTCTTGCGCCTCGCATTCGCCGTCGCGATCCACACAGAACTCGACATCCTTCTGATCGATGAAATCTTGTCGGTTGGTGACGAACCGTTTCAGAAGAAGTGCATTGCGCGTATCCGCGAACTTCATGAGCAAGGGAAATCCCTCGTCGTGGTGTCACATGATCTCGATATGGTGTCAGGCCTCTGTGCGCGCGGCATTCTTCTTCGCGACGGCAAGGTGAGCTTCGACGGCGACAGCAAGCATGCCGTCGCCGCGATGCGAGCCTGAGAATGTTCGCGCGTCGACCTCAGCGTCGCCGGAGAATACGGCGGACACGGCGCCACACCGGGTGCCGGTCCCAGATCTCTCGAACCAGGACCTCGCGCTGCCGGTCGAGTTGCTCCGCGAGTTCGCGCGCAAAGCTTTCGCGCAGGCGCCTTTCGACACTGGCAATGAAGAGAGGCATTCCAGCGCCATTTCGTTCCGCCCAGGCTCGAAGCGCCGCGTCCCTCACAGCGAGGTCATCACGCTCATGCGCTCCCGCGAGTTCGAACATGCTGTTGCCGTCACTCCCGCGAGCAGTGGGACGCTGTGTCCAGTAAGCCAGGGGAGGTCCGGCAAGAAAGCCCAGCGAGTGCCGTGCTGTCAGCCGCAGGTAGAAATCCCAGTCTTCGACTGTCTCGAGCGACTCATCGTAATACCCGACATCGTCGTGGATGGCACGTCGGTACAGCACAGAGATCGGTACAGCCCGATTGATCTCGAGCAGCTCCGTGAAAGTCACCGAAGAGAGGCCCGGCCAGAATGGCTCCCGCCGCTGTTCAAGCCAACCACCATCAGCTGCACGCTCGTAGATGATCTCGGTCGGTACCACGACGCCGGCCTCCACGGGATGCGCGTCAAGGTAGGCCACCGTCGACGCGAGGAAGTCCGGATGCCAAAGGTCGTCATCGTCGTGCAGAACGACATAATCCGCTGTTGCGGCACGGACTCCCCGGTTGGCCGCAGCGCAGCGACCACCCGGGGAAGACGTCGCCAACACGCGGGTGCGATCTGCTAAAGGCGACGAAGCGACGACAGCACGAGCGGCGTCTTCGTCGCCCTGATCGTTCACGACGAGAACATCGAGTTCGTCGTGACCCTGAGCAGCGATATCAGCGAGCGCCCTCGCGAGGAAGTATGGCCGATCTTTCGTCCGAACAATCACCGATACGCGTGAGCTCACTCGGTCAGCCTAGTTGTTGTTGTCTCAGAGCCCCCGGGCGCGAGTGCGCCCCTGCGAGCCGTGTCGCCCGATGGGCAGTCATCGTCTACCGTGCTTGAGCGCCTTGAGCAGGTAGACGCCGTATCCACTCTTCACGAGCGGCTCGGCCGGGCGTGAGGAACGGATTGGTGACAACTGATCGTTAGTGCCGGGAGGCGCTGACGGGGAGGATGTCATCATGCCCGGCCCCTATCCCAGAGAGTTCCGCGAGGACGTTGTTGCGGTTGCTCGCAGCCGCGAGAGCGGCGTCACCATCAAACAGATCGCCGACGACTTCGGTATCAGCGAAGCGACGTTGCAGAACTGGCTCCGTCAAGCCGACGTCGAAGACGGTAACCGTACCGGCCAGACCGCCGCGGACGCCGCCGAGGCGCGGGAGTTGAAGAAGCGGATCCGGTTGCTCGAGCAGGAGAACGAGGTCCTCCGCCGTGCGGCGGCGTATCTGTCGCAGGCGAACCTGCGGCTTGGTGGCTCCCCAAAATGACGTACCCGCTCGTATCTGAGCTCGCCGACGCGGGGATCCCCGTGACGGTGTCGTGCCGGGTTCTCAAGCTCGCCCGCCAGCCCTACTACCGGTGGCGCAACGAGACCCCGTCCGGGACGCGGACGTGCTCCGCGCATATCGGATCAACGCGCTGCATGATGCGCACCACGAGGACCCGACGTTCGGCTACCGATACCTCGCCGACGAGGCCCGCCGAGCGGGGTGGCGGATGAGCCGGCGGACGGCGTGGAAGCTGTGCTCGCAGGCGGGGATTCTCTCGTCCGCGCAACGCCGGCGACGCGGGAAGGGGAAGAAGGCCGGGCCGCCCGTGTTCGACGACCACGTCCAGCGCGTGTTCCGCGCCGATGCACCGAACCGGCTCTGGCTCGCGGACATCGAGCGCCACGAGGCGCTCTTGAACCTTGCGGTGGTGAAAGG
>CETR01135852.1_pt1 | contig 11154 bp, 6 predicted proteins | sample 531281 | NCBI WGS metagenome assembly CETR01 (sample SAMEA2622568, study PRJEB7988) | marine metagenome | biome: marine biome (ENVO:00000447); feature: mesopelagic zone (ENVO:00000213); material: "saline water (ENVO:00002010), including plankton (ENVO:xxxxxxxx)" | depth 696 m
AAAGCTTAAGAGCCGTATTATAAGATCGGCCAAACTTCTAAGAAAAAATGCAAAAAGGCAACGAAGGGCAACGTTGTTGTACGGTGCGGCGGCATCGATAGCGCTGTTGTTTGCTGTTTTTACCGTTTTTGACAAATCTAGCGAACAGTCATTGCAGGATTATATTGATGAAAATAAATCAATTGTTGACTTTGGCAGTAGCAGCCAAGTAATCGTGGTGCTCGGAGAGAGAGAAAAAATTCAACTAAATGAAAAGAACAACACATTAAGGTACTCGTCAACGGGAAAAGATCTGCACGTGGGAACAGGTGAAAAATATAGACAAACTATAGAAGATGAAAAAAAACCTGTATTCAACACGATACTGGTGCCCTTTGGAAAACGTACCGACGTGACCCTTTCTGATGGAACGAAAATATGGATAAATTCAGGGTCTAGGCTTATCTACCCTGCGTTTTTCAGGGATAAGGAGCGGGAGGTCTTTCTCGAAGGTGAGGCCATATTCGAAGTTGCACATAACCCATCAAAACCCTTTCGGGTGATCTCGACCAATCAGGAGATCAATGTATTGGGAACCGTTTTCAATGTCAGCACTTATCCCGATGATGAAATGGCTAGTACAGTTCTTAAGAGCGGCAGTGTTTTGGTGACCTATGACCATGATGACGAAAAGTCTTTTAAGATGGCCCCGGGCACAATGGCTGGCTATAATACCAAAACCAAAGAAATAGAAATGCACGATGTGAACATTGATGAATATTTTGGGTGGAGAGAAGGCTTCCTAAATCTGAAAAACCGTGATTTGGAATATATCACCACAAAATTGTCGAGATATTATGGTGTGGAAATTTTCATAAAGGAAAATCATTTAAAAACAGAAACATTTTCTGGAAAACTTGACTTAAAGGAAAATCTGGGGCAAGTCATACAAACTATAGGAGAAGCATCTAACTTTTTTGCGGAATATCAAACCGACAAAATCATACTGGCCTCCACCAAGTTAAATTTAAAAGATACAGTGCCTATGAAATAAAATATACAGAATGAAATGAAAACCGACAGATGTTGGCGCATCTGCCGGTAAAATGTATTACCGAAGTAATAACTAAACTGAACTCTAAAATTATGAATAATTACTTAAGTATTGCCCATGTTCTAGGCAAATTAAATGGTCAATCCATTTCAATAAAAATAATGAGGTCCTTTCTTTGTTACATATTATTGGGGTTAACCGCTCTCTATGCAAACCACTCTTACTCACAGACCAAGTTTAATCTTGACCTTAAAAATGTAAGTTTAGAGACACTATTCAACCAGTTACAGGATGAAAGCGAGTACATCTTTTTTTACAAAGATGGTATTTTGCCCAATGATAATTCAATTACTCTCAAGAAAAACAATATAACCTTACCTAACGTTCTTGACTCTTTATTAGAATCGTACGGTCTAGGTTACAATATTATTGGCAGACAAGTAACAGTCTTTAAAGATCAAACCTATCATATACCAAACACCGACGCCGTTTTTTTTCAAGATTTTACGGTCAGCGGAACGGTTTTGGATGATTCAGGAGTTCCTTTGGCAGGAGCAAATATCATCGAAAAGGGAACCACGAACGGCACCCAAACCGATTTTGATGGAAATTTTTCGATCAAGGTAACTGACGGTGATGTCATATTGACCGTATCCTATATCGGGTTCACTACGAAAGAAATCCCTGTCAACGGACAATCGGTTTTGAACATTGTTTTGCAGGAAAGTACTGCCGTCCTTGATGAAATCGTGGTTGTCGGCTATGGAACGCAGAAGAAAAGTGACTTAACTGGGTCCGTGGCGTCATTGGGTCAAGACGACATGAACCCGGGGGCGAACGTATCCGTGGACCAAATGATGCTAGGTAGGGCTGCTGGGGTACAGATAAACCAAGCCAGTTCAGCCCCTGGAGGTGGGTTGGCAATTAGGATCAGGGGCTCCAACTCTTTGAATGCCAGTAACGAGCCTTTGTATGTAATAGATGGGTTCCCGATTGACAACAGCCCCAACCTTGGTTCTGGCGGGGTGGCCGAAGTAGGTCAAAACCTGAGCCCTAGGAATCCCTTGAATTCCCTGAATCCAGCTGATGTGGAATCGATAGAGATTTTAAAGGATGCCTCAGCAACGGCAATTTACGGTTCAAGAGGGGCAAATGGGGTAATTTTGATCACTACCAAGAAGGGAAGCAAAGGCAAGGTAAATGTCACGTATGATGTATATGCAGGTATCCAATCGGTCGCTGAAAAAATCGATGTGCTTTCCACCTCACAATACATAGATGCCATAAACGACTTGTCAATTGCACAAGGAAACGCAGTGGTTTTCAACAATGAGGATATTTCAAGAATCGGCAGGGGGACCGATTGGCAAGATGAAGTCTTTCGCTCGGCTCCTTTGACCAATCACAACCTGGCTGTGAGCGGGGGCAGCGAAAACACAAACTATTATGCCTCATTCAACTATTTTGATCAAGAAGGTGTTGTAAAAAATACGGGGATAAAAAGATATACCGGAAGAATAAACCTTGAGACAAAAATTGGGAACAAGACCCAGATAGGCCTAAACTTCAACACAAGTTTGGTCAAGGACAACAACAATGTCGATGGCGTCAATACCAATGAGCAAGCAGGGCCTATTTATTCTTCATTGTTATATGATCCTACGGAGACCATATTTAATGACGATGGTACTTTTAGCCAGTCGGCGAATCTGACTGTCAACAATCCAGTTACCTTGATAAATGCCATCATTAGCGAGAGCGAGACCAATAGAACATTCGGAAGTGCTTTTTTGAACTACGATTTCACTGAAGATCTTTCAGGCAAGTTCAATTTCGGGACCGACAGACAAACATCGAGACGTGACATTTACAATACCACCCAGACCATTCGTGGCGGTGCCGCTGGCGGTATCGCGAACATCAACGTATTGGAACGCTCCAACTATCTGTTCGAGTACACGATGACCTATGACAAAGCTTTTAACGAAGACCATGCACTTACGGTATTGGGTGGTATCACCTTTCAAAAGTTCAGTTCGCGGTTCTTTTCCGGTAATATCAGCGGTTTTCCGACAGATGATATCAAAACTAACAATTTGGCACTGGGCGACACCAATACGGATGTACTCTCTAGTGGCAAGGAAGAAAATACCTTGTTGTCATATCTAGGCAGGGTGAACTATAACCTTTTTGACAAATTTTTATTTACCGCCTCAATAAGGGCGGATGGGTCATCAAGGTTTGGAGAGAACAACAAATGGGGTTATTTTCCATCCTTTGCCTTGGGCTATAAACTTGACCAAGAAGAATTTATTCCCGATAGTTTCAGCCAGTTCAAGCTACGGGCGAGTTGGGGTCAGACAGGTAACCAGGAAATTGGCAACTATGCATCGCAACTGACCTTTGGAACAGGACCCAACGTAGTGTTTGGTGGCACCATTTCAGGCAGTGTCTCCCCCCAGCGTATTCCAAATCCAGACCTTAAGTGGGAAACCACCGAACAACTCAACATCGGTCTTGATTTCGGTATTTCAGGGGGCAGATTCAGTGGTAGTTTAGATTATTTTTCAAAAGAATCGAAGGATTTGTTGTTTGACCTTCCATTGCCATTTGCTTCCGGTTATTCATCAATATTGACAAATGTAGGCGAAGTTAAGAACAGTGGGGTTGAGTTTCTTTTTAACTCGACCAACATAGTGACCGATGATTTTAAATGGGATACTTCATTGAATTTTTCCGCCATTAAGAATGAAGTGGTGGATTTGGGACGAATTGAAAGTATTGTGACGGGAAGTGTACAAGCAGTGGGCAACACGGCGATCATTCAAGAAGGTGATCCCCTGGCCTCCTATTATGGATATGTTGTCACCGGCATTTTTCAGGAAGGTGACGATATAGCCAATTCACCACAGCCCACAGCCCAGCCAGGCTTTCCAATTTTTGAAGATAGAAATGGAGATGGGGCCATTACGCCTACCGACCAGACCATTATAGGCACCCCATATCCTGATTTTACCTATGGTATACAAAATTCAATTTCCTACAAGAATTTGACGTTGGACTTCTTTTTTCAAGGTCAGGCAGGTGTCGACCTATTGAATATCAACCTGATAGAGTCTCTCTATCCTGCAAACTTCAGAAGAAACCGACTTGCGCACCAAATATTGGATCGATGGACGCCCCAAAATACAGGTGCTAAATGGCCATCAGGGGTAAACCCCAATGCCTATGGTGCAGGAAAAGTGAATACCCTGACCATTCAAGATGCATCTTACCTGCGTTTGAAAAATGTCAGGCTATCGTACAACGTTCCAGTTCAAAATATTGATTTTTTGAACTCACTTCAAGTCTATGTGACCGGCCAGAACCTGTTTACAATTACTGATTATGTGGGATTTGATCCTGAGGCTAATTCATTCGGTAGAAGTAACGTTAGGATCGATTATAGTAGTTATCCCCTGGCAACAACCTATATGTTGGGTCTTACTGCCAATTTTTAGGTCAAACAATTAAAAAAATCATAATTATGAAAACTTATTATTATAGAATAGCTCTCACTATAATGCTGTCTGGCCTGCTGGGCTGTGAAGAACGTTTGGAGGAAGAGGTGTTCTCTGAGCTCTCGCCCTCAACACTTTTTACCTCTGAGCAAGGTCTCAGCTCCTTATTGAATGCAGCTTATGCCTATTCGCATAGGGCTGGGGATGATGAATCCTGGTCCCCTTATTATTTGGGAACCATGCCAGCCGGTGAGGTATGGGGCGCTGGTGGGTCGATTGAAAGTGTATGGCAATCATTGATCGATTACAATTGGGACAGCAACCATGGCCAATTGATTCCTGTATGGATAGTGTACTTTAGTTCCATTCGTGATGCGAATCTGGTCCTGGACAACCTGGACAATGATTCTTTTTCGAATGATTTTAAGCAGAGAACGGAAGCCGAGGCCCATTTTATAAGGGGATGGGCCTATTCGGAGCTTTACAAGCTTTTTGGTAGGGTGCCGATTTATCGGTCTTCTACTGATGATCCTTTGCTGCCCCGATCAACTGACGAAGAGACTCAGGCCTTTATAGAGCAGGAACTGTTGGGGGCAATAGCCACTTTACCCAACCAACCTCCGGCCTTTGGAAAAGCATCCAAAGGCGTGGCCATGTCGGTCTTGGCAAAGTTTTACCTGAACACCAAGCAATGGCAAAAAGCGGCCGACATGTCCTCGGGCGTTATCGATTTGGGACTGTACAGTCTTTTACCCAATTACTCAGACGTGTTTGAAATATCGAACGAGGGCAATGCCGAGGTCATTTGGGCACTTCCCAAAGATGCTGCTGGGGCGGGCCAGTTTATGAATGCGCTGATTTTCCCACCGGATTATCCAAGACCTTTCCCGAACAATTCTGTATTTGCTGCACGCACTTACTTATTTGATGATTTTGTAAACTCCTTTGAGGCGACAGATACTAGAACCAGCCGTATAATAACCGAATGGCAGAGTACGGCAACCGGTGAACTGGTAATGGGGTTGGGCAACGATCAATCACACCCCTATAAATTACCTTTTGACCCAAATGCCGTGGGAGCGTCAGCTGGCAATGATATTATTGTCATCAGGTATGCGGACATATTGTTGACAAGGGCAGAAGCACTCAATGAACTCAATGGTCCCACCCAAGAGGCCATCGACCTGATCAACGAGGTCAGGAACCGGGCCGGTGCCACCCCCTTGAATCTGGGAAGTTTTGGCAAAGATTCCTTAAGAGATGCCATATTGAGTGAAAGGGAGTGGGAATTTTACTTTGAAGGAAATGCGAGGGAAGACCAAATAAGACACGGGGTCATGATTTCTAGGGCCCAAGCAAGGGGGAAAAATGCCCAGGATTTTCATGTGCTCTATCCGATTCCCCAAAGAGAACTGGATGCCAATTCAAATTTGGAACAAAATCCTGGATATTAAAAACATCAGTGTTCTTTTTGGGAGTCGAGAATATAATATATAATGAAAAGAAAAGTATTCCAGATTAATTTAATGGTCGGCCTACCTCAAGGTTTCTTCCAACCTTTTCGCTTTACTGAAGTCTATCTTGGTAGACTTCTGTGGATTTACCAGGCCTTGCTTGAATATTAAAAATTAAATTTAGATGAAAGTAAATACGATTAGATTCATGAACATAAAGCTGTTTTTGACACTTGCCTTCTTGTCATGGGTTGGCACCTGCACGGGACAACAAGCCAATGTCGACCAAGTTACACAGAGAGAAGACGTACCTCCGAACTTTGTTGTCATTTTTGCCGATGACCTTGGGTATGGTGATTTAAGCTCATATGGGCACCCTACAATACACACCAAAAACCTGGACCAAATGGCGGTCGAAGGCCAAAAATGGACGAACTTCTATGTTGGGTCGAGCGTATGCACACCCAGCAGGGCAGCATTGATGACCGGGAGATTGCCCATCAGAAATGGAATGACCAGTAAGGTGAACCGTGTTCTTTTTCCCGATTCCCATAAAGGATTGCCGCAAAGTGAGATAACCTTGGCCGAACAATTAAAAAAAGTCGATTATGTGACGGCTTGCATTGGCAAATGGCATTTGGGACATAAAGAGGAGTATTTGCCAACGAGCCAAGGGTTCGACTATTATTTTGGTATTCCTTACAGCAATGACATGGACAACATTATTCCATTCAGGTCAACTCAAGGGTATATTGATTTTTGGAAATCGGAAGAGAGGAAAGATATAAATACTTTCAATGTTCCACTGATGCGCAATACGGAGATAGTGGAGCGCCCAGCTGATCAGAACACATTGACAAAACGTTATAATGAAGAGGCGGTACAGTTCATAAGGAAGAACAAGGAAAAACCTTTTTTCCTTTATTTGGCCCATAATCTTCCACATGTGCCCCTTTTCGCATCAAAGGACTTTCTGGGCACCAGCGATAGGGGGCTCTATGGCGATGTTGTTGAAGAAATTGACCATGGGGTGGGACAAATATTGGCCGAATTAAAAAATAGTGGCCTAGATAAGAATACAATTGTAGTCTTCACCTCAGACAACGGACCATGGCTCATCATGAACCAAGAAGGTGGAAGTGCAGGGTTATTGAGGGAAGGAAAAGGATCTACATGGGAAGGGGGTATGCGTGAGCCATGTATTTTTTGGGGACCAGGCCGAATCCAACCTGGTTTGGTCACCCAAATTGGCACCACCATGGATTTGTTTACCACTTTCAGCAAATTGGCAAACGTGCCATTGCCCGAAGATCGACAGATGGATGGAAATGACCTTGGGCCAACACTCTTTGAAAAAAAACCAAGTGAGAGAAAAGAAGTGTTTTATTACAGGGGAGATGAGCTTTATGCGGTTAGGCTGGGAGCCTTCAAAGCCCATTTCATAACGGAAGGTGCCTATGGCCCACCGATGCGTGAAGAACATGACCCCCCACTCCTATACAATCTTGAAGTGGACCCATCTGAAAAATATAATGTTGCCGAAAGTAACCCTGATGTCATTGAGCAAATCAAAGCCTTGGTCAAAATCCATAATTTAAATTTGGTCAAAGGGGAAGATCAGTTGAAAGACAGGGGTTGACCTTTGAATTATCAATTAAATTTCAAACTAGTTTTAATTTATCAATATACAATATATATATGAAAAAACGAGGTCAAATTCAATGTGTGGTTATTTTATTGCTTCTATTAGGCGGGGGCATAGTAGCACAGGACCAAAAAAGCAACTATTCGCTGGTGGAGATTCCGGCTCCATCACTTAAGGATAATTTAATAGGCACGAAAGATGTGCAAAAGATTGGGGTTTATTTACCACCGTCTTACTTAGACTCAGATCAATTGTTTCCAGTTGTCTATTTTTTGAACGGTTATACCGTTGAGGCTGGCGAATATCCCAAAACGGAGGCTTTTGACAGTTATATGAAGAATAGTAAAGAACACGAGTTCATCTTAATAGAACTCAACGGCCATAATCTGTTTGAAGGGTCGATGTATGCCAATTCACCTGTTTCGGGAAATTGGGAAGATTTTATTGTAAGAGATGTCATTACTTATGTTGACAGCCATTACAAAACTTTGGCGAAACGGGAATCTCGTGGAATAAGTGGACATTCAATGGGCGGAGGTGGAACAATCAATATCAGCTTAAGGCATCCCGAGGTATTTTCTGTGGCCTATGCCATGAGTCCTGCCGTTTTGGCAAATGATAATTTATTGAATGGTATGTTTAAGAACGATTCGACCTTGGTGCAGGTTCAGAATTTATCCGAAAAAATGGTAAATGTGAGGGATGAGGATTTTTCTGAAACCTTGCAACAAGAATTAAAATCGTATGACCGAAAGATAACGAGCATATTTGGTATTCTTGCCTTTGGATCTGCATTCTCTCCCGATCTTTCACAACCCTTAAAGATTGCATTCCCGTTTACGATGAATGCCGATGGCACCTTTTCCAAGAAAGAAGAAGTCCTAGAGAAATGGGTAGCTGGTTTTGGGAATTTGGAAGAAAAAGTGAAAAATTACAAGAACAATTTAACCCAGTACAAAAAAATTGCATTGAGTTGTGGCTATCAGGACGAAACTCCCGGATTGCTCGAAGGTTCAGTTTATTTCTCTACATTGTTGAAAGAGGAAAAAATACCACATAGCACCTGCTGGTACACCGGCAAACATAGTGACAAGGTCAGTGAGCAACTCATCGGTGAGGTATTTCCGACTATGTCCGCTTACCTACATGGTGAAAAGTAATATGATAGGTTGATTTTGAGTTAGTTTTTTTAAGGGAGCGCAGCTTGTCTGCGCTTTTTTACTTTTGCTTCCAGTTCCTGTCCTTATGCTGATTTTCTTATTATGAACTAATACATTCACACCGTGAAACCAACAGATTCGAAAAAGACTTTTAAGTGGGATTGTAAAATGCCACACCTGAAAGTATTGGCTTTTTTATTTATTTTTTTGACATTTTTCTTTACAGTCCATGGCCAAGGTTCTGAGTTACTTTGGCTCGAAAATGATTCCATTAGGGTATCAATAAGCAAAAAAGGGGCTGAACTTCAAAGCATAAAAGGCAAAATCAGTGAGTTTGAGTACCTATGGCAGGGCAATGGTGAATATTGGGCGGACAGGGCTCCCATAATGTTTCCAGTAAATGTCAGATTCAGGGACAACGAATTTTATTTTCGGAACGTCAAATACGATATGCCGAAAATGGGAATTTTAAAAGAGCGCTTTATGACAGTAAAACATAAATCAAATGATGAGGTTACATTAAGTTTTGTTCCCAACAAAGAAATATTGCATGAAAACTATCCCTTTTTGTTCAAAATTTCAGTTCGATATAAATTGACCGATAATACCATCTTGAACGAATACGTCATCAGAAATGACGATACCCATAGCATGTATTTTGCACTTGGGGGGCATCCTGGGTTTAATCTGTCACTTGGTCAACCAAATGATAGAAAAAAGCATGAGTTGTTTTTTTATAAATCCCTTTCTGCCCAAAGAGAACTAATTAAAAATAGTCTTCTGAAAGATTCGGTAGCCCCCTTTTTACAAAATGAGACAACTCTTGGATTTGATGATGACAGGATACCTAATACTGGGATTTTCATCAAAGATTCAGTTATCACTAAAATTGGTCTGGCCAAATCTGGCCAAAAACCATACATAAGTTTGATTCTGGGTAATTTTCCGAATGTCAATATTTGGAGCCCTCCAGGATATCCGTTTGTGTGCATTGAGCCTATGGCCTCACATCATGATTTTGAGGATTCTCCAAAAGATATTGAAAAAAAGTCACACCTCGTCACATTGAAACCGGGCGAAACCGTTAAGTATTATTTTTTAATACAAATAGACCAAAGCCTTTAAACAACAATCTACATATTATCAAAACATGGTTTTGCATTTGCTTCTAATGCCTAATTATGTAACGAATTTATGGTGTTTTGTGTTTCGTTTCTGCTTTTCTAAAGAAGGTAATTACTGGCAGTGCCTGTTGTCTTTGGCGTTACTTTAAAACATGAAATATTACATTTGAGGTTTATTGAGAAAATTTGATAAGTTTTGGAATAACCATTTTTCAATATAAGTCATAAACACGACCTTGCTTCAGTAGGTTATTTTGCATATGAAGTGATTTAAACTTTTTTTGGACGAGAGATAGTGTAAGGTTCCCCTAAAGCAAAGCGTCCATAAATATACTTTCTTTTGTGAAATGGCTGTCCATTAGCAATTAGGGAAAGCTGGATTTCCCTCGGCTTTCCAAAATTTTTTCGGTGGCCTGTTGCCCAATGATTCATGTGGTCGGACATTGTTGTATTCCCGGAACCATCTCTGGGTCTGGTCCCTGACCAGATCAAGCTCCGTGAACAGATAAGCATCCAAAACCTCTTTACGGTAGATGCCGTTGAACCTCTCGACCAAAGTGTTCTGGGTCGGTTTTCCCGGTTGGAAATACCGGATCTCGACACCGTTCTTTGTGGCCCATGTATTGAAAATGGCCGAAGTGAACTCAGGGCCATTGTCCACGCGGATGGTCTCCGGTGAACCCCTCCATTCGATGAGCCTGTCCAGTTCTCTTGTTATCCTCCTCGCACTGAGCGAAGTGTCGACGGTGGACACCAGGGGTTCCCTGTTTAGGTCGTCGATTACGTTGAAGACCCTGAACGATTTTCCGTTGGTCAAGGTATCCTGCATGAAATCGGCACTCCATGTGATGTTACAGTCCACGGGGTGTATATGTGGGCTCTTTACCCTTTCGGGCAACCTTCTCTTTCGCTTTCTTCGAATGTTCAGCCCCATCAACACATAGACCCTGTAGACTTTTTTGTGGTTCCAGCCGTGGCCCATTGCCCTGAGCATATGGAACATCTTTCTGAACCCGTAGGTCGGGTGACCTTCGGCCAGCTTTTCCAAAGAATCCATAATCACTTCGTCTTCGGGCTTCCTCTTGAAACGGTAATAATAGACCGACAGACTAAGGCTCACCGCCCCACAGGCCGCCTGATACTCAACCCTACCTCTTTGGCCAGGTATCCGACAGCTTCTCGCTTCTCGGCGGGCTTAGCTTTTTTCGATAAGGTTCTTCAGGGCGTTGTTCTCAAAG
>CETR01078642.1_pt1 | contig 11128 bp, 5 predicted proteins | sample 531281 | NCBI WGS metagenome assembly CETR01 (sample SAMEA2622568, study PRJEB7988) | marine metagenome | biome: marine biome (ENVO:00000447); feature: mesopelagic zone (ENVO:00000213); material: "saline water (ENVO:00002010), including plankton (ENVO:xxxxxxxx)" | depth 696 m
TGCTCCACGATTATGCGAAGTTTGTCGGTATTGTCTCCCGTATCATAACTGGTCAAGATTTCCGCCACATGATTGTCGATAGCCGTTGAGGTTGCTTCATATCCGGTGCCACTTGCCAGGGGCGCCCCAAAATCAACTACGGTGTTTATTGATTGTCTGATTCCCGTTTCGAGATAGTCCCGGGCATTTCCGGTGGTATTCAAGGTCAATGCTGCTTCGGCCAACATAAAATAGGTGTAGGATGACATCAAAATAGGGGAGATGCCCGCACCTACGTATCCTTCATTGATAGCTCCAGAACCTGATACATTCCTAAAGGAATTATCGTCAAAAGGACCTCCTACGGGATAAGTACCGTGTAATGTCCTAAATGCATCATCTGGGGGAATACCGTCATCATCCAAATGGTTTCTTCCCCAATATCCGCTCAAACCGTTGGTTGCGGGAACCAGGCAATAGGGTTCGGATGAATCCCACCAAGCGGGCAAGGATATTTCGGTAACGCATTCCTTGGTAACCACATCAGCTCCTGAAAAATCTTCCTGTTGCCTATAGAAATAGTACCGAATTCTTGGGTCAGGCTCACTATACTGATTGGCCATCAAGTTCATGTAATAGTTACAGGTGTAAAAATCTGAACTAGGCCCAGCACCGTCGTAGTTGGCATCAAAATAAGGATGTCTACTATCCGGGGAGGCGTTGTTGGTGCCCCACTGAAAGAAGAAATCATCCGAAGCATCCAAAATCAACTGGTTTCCGTTGATCAACTCGTTGATGCGAGAAGTGGATACCGATGCCCCAAAACCCTCTGCGCTGGCCAAACGTGTTTGTAGGTAAAGCTTCAAACGCATGGTGTTGGCCACTTTTCTCCATTGGCCTTCATTGCCATCGTAAAAAAGATCATTGGATGGCAGTACGGTTTCATCCTTGTTCAAATTGGCTATGGCATCGACCAAAAGCTGATCTGCCGCTTGATAAATGGAGGCTCCCGAATCCACAGAGGGATTGAGTATTCCCTCCCCTCCCAAGGCCGCTTCGGAATAAGGGACATCTCCGAAGAAATCCACCATGGACATCATAATATAGGCTTCCAAAATCTGACCTATGGCAATATGAGTGAATTGACCCGCTTCTTCCGCCAGAGGGTTCATGGTTCTGATATCGATCAATGCCCTGGCATAAACATTTTCCCAGACCCTGTCAAAGTCGGAAGGATCATAACTTTCACGATAGGTTGGGCCGAAACCGTGCTGGATTCTTACGGGTTCCATTCCAAATTGGCTAAGGCCATTTTCGGCACGACCTTCTTCGCCGGAATGGATTTGCGCTGTCATCAACTGTATTTGATTCAGAAAGAAATCAACACTCGCCTGCGACGGGTTCAGTGCGTTGGGGCTTTCCACAACATCCAAGGATGTGGTCTCACAGCCCAACATAACTGTCAGTGCAGCGATTACAAGACTTAGTATATTTGATATTTTTTTCATAATATATTTTTTGATTCTAGTTAGCTGCTTTTAAAAAGATGCTCTTACGGTAAGTCCATACCTTCTGGTGGATGGGCCTGTGAAGAAATCAATTCCTTGCCCGTTTCCGACTCCTGTACTGGAGGAGTTGGTATCGTAACGTACATCATCGGGGAAGTTCACTGCTTTGTACCACAGGTTGGAACCAGATAGTGTTAGTGATAAGCTTCCAAAGGGTGTTTTCTCCAACATTTTCTTTGGAATGGAATATCCTAAAGAAGCTTCCTGCAAACGGATGGTCGTACCATCAAACACATTCACTTCGTTGATGTTTCCACCAAAAAAGGTGTTGAATCCGAACTCGGTGGATGAAATGGCCACATTGTTTGGTGTGCCATCTGCAAATACTCCGGGTAAAATGTAGTTGGATTCCCTGTGGATAGGGTCATCGGCATCAACCACTCCACGGCCAATCAAACCTGCCGTGGTTACCGAGTACACATCGCCTCCATGGCGATACTGCAGATTAGCGGATAGGGTAAAGTTTTTGAATGTGATGGTAGGAATCAATGCAGAGGTCCAATCAGGGTTTGGATCACCGATTTCGGTAATGTTATTGTCCACCAAGTAACGACCATTTGGACCTACAACTTTGTTTCCATTGTCATCTCTAAGGATGGTGCTGCCCAACAATACACCAAAGGGCCGTCCTTCCACAGCGTAGTTTGCCGCTTCGCCCGACACCGCAAATGTCAAAAGAATATTATTGGTGCCTTCCGCCAAATCGGTTACCGTAGTTTCACTTGCAGTGAAATTTCCAGCGATGTTAAAGCCGATACCGGCTTCACTTTCCCTGAAAATGTTCAGATTGTAATCAGCTTCGATACCTTTGGTCTCTACTTCACCAATGTTCACAAAAGTAGAGCGGAAGCCTGTGGAGCTATCCAAGGTACGGTTGGTAATCAGGTCTGTTGTGGATTTTTGATACAGACTTACATTGAAGTTAAGTCGGTTGTTGAACAATCGGGTATCCAAACCAACTTCCAATTCCTGTACTCTTTCTGGGGATAGGTCTCGGTTACCGAGTACATCTGATACCGTATTGCCCGACACTACATTACCATTGAAGTCCACAAAGGTCCTTGCGCCCAATGAAAGCACATCCCTTGTATTGAAAGGGGTTGGGAATCCTGCGGAGGATCCATAACCTAATCTCAGTTTTGCATAATTGAGAACATTGCCCTGTAATGCAGGGAATGCTGTTGTAGGGATGAAGGATAAACTGGCCCCAGGGTAGAACAGGGAATTGTTCTCCCTTTCCAAAGTAGAGGACCAATCATTTCTTCCCACGACATTAAGGTATAGTAGGTCCTTATAAGAAAGGGTGGCATCCAGATAAATCCCGACCAGGTTTTCCTCGAAATTTTGGTTGAGGTCAATTCCCGAGAAGGAATTGATGGATGATGGCGTAGTAAAGTTAAAGTGTTCCAGTACACCAAAGACCAATTGGCCTTGACTTTCAATACCATCTTGAGCGTAAGTGTCCCTACGACTGTTTGCTCCCAAAGTGGCCGTGAGATTCAGATCGTCAGATAGATTTTTATCGGCACTTAGAATCAAGTCATGGTTCCAAATGGAGTTTCGAACTGAGGTTGTCCTCAAAATACCCAAGGTGGGTCCATCGATACCTCCCCTGTTCTGTCCGTAGGAGTTTAACTCGGTATAGGTGTCCAGACCGACACGGTAGGTAAGGTTCATCCAATCGTTAATGGCATAGCTCATGGAAACATTTCCTGTGAATCGGTCGGTTTCCTGAGCGGTTTTTGAATTGGCCACGGTCCAATACGGGTTTTGGATATCGTTGCTCGAACGATAGTAAAGGCTTCTACCATCGGCTGCTTGGTAAGGGATATTGGATAAATCCACATTTCTTGGTGTGTAAAGAACGTCCCCGAAAATGGCAGAACCGTTAAAAGCGGCACCACTACCAGTACTTACGGCGTTTGGAGGGGATTTATATCCTGTTCTTGCAAAATTAAAGACCCCTGATACAGTAAAGTTGTTGGATAAAGAGGCATTTCCCCCCAAACTGAAGTTGTTTCGCATCAATCTGTTGCCAGGGGTAACACCAATATCTTCGGTACGTCCATAATTGGCATTGAAGTTCACTTTTTCGGACCCTCCCTGAACGTTGATAGAGGTGCTGTATACATATCCGGTTCTAAAAAACTCCTCTACGCCATTATAGGGTTTGTACGGATATTCAAAATTTAATAGGTCTTCGTATCCTGTAATCAACGTTGGGTCTGCAATATAGTTGAAAGGATGTTGTGTAAGTGCCACTCCATTGGGACCGGTACGTATGAATTGTGGTGCCGTTGTTATGCCATCGTCATCGGTACGGTCGAACCGTGGCCCCCAATTACTGAAGAAAAAGCCGAATCCTTGATGGAACCCACTTCCGTAATTATCCTGATATTTTGGGAGTACCGCATTTGACATAAATACGGATTGCGTAACGGATACTTCGGTTTTGGATGGCGTATCGCCAGTGGCGGCACCTTTGGTGGTAATCAATATTACCCCGTTTCGTCCACGGTTACCATAAAGTACCGTTGCGCTCAATCCTTTCAATACACTTACACTTTCTATGTTGTTTGGGTCAAGATCCAAAAAACGACTGGACTCCGTGTTCCCATCCAAAAAGTTGGTCTGTGTATTTGTTCCTGAATCAAAAGGGATGCCATCCACAATAAACAAGGGTTGGTTGGATTGTGTCGCTGAGGTATATCCCCGAATAATGATGTTGGTTCCTGAACCGGACATCCCGTTGTTCGAGGTAATGTTCACACCGGCAACCTTACCGTTCAATACACGGGCCACATCGGCTTCGGGCCTGGATTCCACTTTGTCGGATTCCACTGTGGTTACCGAGTATCCCAGAGAGCGTTTTTCCCTTACAATACCTTGTGCGGTTACCACTACTTCTTCCAATTGGGAAGCATCTTCCTGCATTTGCACGTTAATGGTGTTCGATGCACCGATACGTATTTCTTGTGTTCTTTGCCCCAAATAGGAAAATACGAGTACATCTCCCTCATTGGCTTCAATGACGTAGTTGCCATCAAAATCGGATTGCGTACCTCTTACAGTACCCTGCACCACAATGTTCACGCCGGGCAAGGGCACCCCGTCTTGGTCGGTAACCGTTCCGGTGACCGTTTTTTGTTGAGCATGGGCAAATACTATCGATAGACACATTGCCACCAGTGCTCCAAACAGTTTCTTTACTTTCATACGAATACAGTTTTGTTAGTAATTTGAAATGAGTTAGAGCAACTGAGAAAGGTGGACGGCGCTAGGAAGATGATAGCTAATTCAAACATACTTCTGGGAAGTGAACAAAACTCAATGGATTTGGTCTTTTAAGAAGTAGAACCTCTCACCGTCCTACCTTTACAATTGCATAACAAATCAACCTATAAGCATGGCGGGTCAGGTACTTTTTAAACGGCAAGAACCTCAAATAAAGGGATGCCCATAGGGAAGTACTGTTTTTAACATATCGTGACGGAAATGATAATTTTTTGATAATGGCAGATAAAAAAACCTCCTGGACTCCAGGAGGTTTTCGCGAGAATAGCTCTAAACGATTCAATGGGTACTGCTATGCCATGCGTATTTCGTGTTGCCTGTCGAAACCGGTATTTGCAGCAGTTCGATAATCGTTGGGGCTAAGCCCGGTAATTTTCTTGAAGGCACTGTAAAAGCTGTTTTTGCTATTGAACCCAACTTCATACATAATGGCCTTCACACTCAATGTGGAGTCAGATAACAAAAGATGTGTGGCCTCTTTTATCCTGTGCTCGTTCAAAAAAGAATAAAAGTTTTTGGAGAAATAAGTGTTGATCACTTGAGAAACCTTGTACCTATTGTCATCGATATGGTCTGAAAGACTATCAAGACAGATAGTGTTGTTCCTGTAGATCTTATCCTCCTCAAAAGCTTTTTTGATTTTGCTCCGAATAGTTAAGGCCTCTTCTTCCGTTAATCCGGACTTCTTGTACTTTTCATGACTGTTCAGGGGGCGGGCTGTCCGGTTCTCCTGCCCCATGTACTTAAAAACGATTTGTTTTAGTAGCCGTTTCATAGTGATTGATGATTTTTGATTGATGACCACTAGTTAGCTATAAAACCCAGGTTTTTGGGTGTTCCCGATAAGAATTTACCCTTGGTTCAGATGGTTGAGGTATTGGCTGGGGGTAAGATGGGTGTCCTTTTTGAAGGCTTTGTTGAAAGAGACCTTATTGTTGTAACCTACCTCGTAGGCAATATCGATAATGTTCAGCTCATTTTCTTTTTCCAAAAGTTCTTTGGCTTCTTGAATACGGTGCGAATTGACAAACTCTCTAAAGCTCATGTTGAAGTGTTCATTGATGAGTTGGGATGCATTGTGCCGAGTGGTATCCAATTTTTCCGCGACCATGTCTAAATTAATGTCACTTTTCCGGTATAATTTTTCTTTTTGAAAAAGGTCGGTCAAGTCTTTCTTCAGCTCTTGGGACAAGCTATCCGTTAATCCGGATTTCACGTATTTTGGGAACAATCGATTCGTATAGGCATAGCGTCCACTGAACACATCGGGTTGTACATTGGCGGCATATCCGACATACAACACCATGGCACTCATCAAAACAATGGGAGTGTAGAGTAATACTCCACTGTCCATACCTGCGATGAGTGAGGAACCATATATGATGTAGAACACTACATAGCTGACATGAATCAAATAGATGTTTTTTTGCCAAACCTGAGTCTTTTTGCCCAAACCTGCTTTGTTCTTGGTCAAAATAGAATGGACAAAAAAGGCATAAACCCCTAGGGAAATTGTTTTCAGGGAAACAATCAATAATAATTTGGTCGAAGTCTCGGGATTAGGTCCTTCCTCCAACTGTTGCAACATTTGATTTACCTTGTAAGAACCTGAAAAACCATACACCGTGAGTATGAGGTATATGGTAAGAATCACAGTTGGTAAAAAGTGCCAAAGGTCTTTTTTGCTGAGGTCTGTTGATTTGGAGACTCGTTTAAAATAAAGGAAAAGCAAAGGGCCGTACAAAAGTGAGGACCAAGTGGTCATTAAGTAAGTATGTGGAAACTCAAACACATAATTGGTCTGATCCACACATATATTTAGAATGAACAATGAATGAATGAAAACAAAAGCAGCTATGAGTATGCTGGCCTGTTTGTCAATTTTTTTGTTGATCAAAAGTAGAAAGGAGACATAGAATCCAATCAGGGAGACAAAAAAGTAAAAAACCGACCAAAGAGTGATTTTAGGTAATACAGAGCCTGATAATTTACTGAAATTCGTATCATTTCGGATGCCGTCAAAATCTTCATGCAAAAGAAAAGTGGGTTGAAAATCTATTTTAAAATAATCGTAAATGTAGGCAACGGATTCCTCTGGAGCGTCCAAAGCTGCTTCACTGAGTGCCAGCTTTTTTAAAATGTGGATTTTTTCTTCTTCATCGTTTACATCAAGGTTCTTTTTATATAGTGGTATTGCTTCTTCAAAACGATGAATATTGAAATAATAATCGGCCCAATCCAAAGAATCCTGAAAAGTTTCGGCAGTAGGCGCAGGAAAACCAGCATAACCACTGTTGTTGGTAATGCCATAGGCAAACGCGAGGTTCAGCCATAGAAAGAGCAAGACAATATTGTTGGTAAATTGTCTCATTTTTGATTGATGATGAATTAGGTCTTAACAATTTATGAATTTAAGCTGTTAAAATTGTTAACAAACTACTAAAGTAGGTAAGCCCCGATAAAAGTTTACCTTTTGTGAAGGCAGTGAAATTGGGCTTTTGGGGATAAAGCATAAAAAAAGCCGACAAAATCTTGTCGGCTTTTTTTCGATTGAGTAGTAGCGGGGACTGGACTCGAACCAGCGACCTTCGGGTTATGAGCCCGACGAGCTACCTACTGCTCTACCCCGCGATGTGGACGGCAAATATACAAACAATTCACGATTCTATGCAACAGAAATTTAGTTTTGTTTTTGATTGCCTCATAATCAGCGATAAAAAATATAAATCAAGCAATAGGTAATATCATTATCCTTTAGTCAAGCTCAAGATTTGTAATCTGAGGGCTTTGTTTCGAGTAAAAAATACCTCGCCAAAAGCTCGTCCCTTCTCCTTGATATTTCCATACAACCTTACCTTGGGGAGTAACTTCCCAATAACCAAAATCCCCTTCACAAATTAATGTGTTTCCGTTGGGTAAACGGTATGCACCACTTATTCTTGGATGATAGAGAGCGTCATCCGTGAATTCGAAAATGAGGTTAGGATCTGATCCTATCAAAGTTAAGCCATTTATTTCCGGCAATGAGAATTCCATTGCACTTGATCTTTGGGCCATTTGATTGTTATTATAAATTAATAGACTAGTGCTGCCTTGATTTTTGACGAAAGTAGGATGATGGTTAAAATCAAAAATGTTCGTAGCGTTCATGTTTCCGAAAACTCTTTGATTTCCAAAACGATACAATAGATCACCACCTCGGCCAAATTGCCCTCCCGATCCTGTCTTTGCTTCTTCTGTTGTTGTGCTATGATCAATAATCCACACTTCGCTAAAGAAATTTATACTAAGTGCGATGATGTCTTTTTCTGGAAGATAATCCAAACCATTAGCGTGCATGATATCTCCGTCCTCAACAAATTGATGTACACTATTGTTGGCATATAGAATGTTGATTTTGTTCTTTAGTGTATCTGGGTCACCATAACTGGCTAAATTTTCATTGTAATTTTGAACAATATGTTCCCAACTTCTCCATTCCCATACGATGGAATCGGTAATAGGGTCTATTTCCACGATTTTTTCTGTAAATATATCTGTGGTATTGTTCAATCCGACTGCTGTTGCCTCCTCGTTGGATATGCGCTCCCATACCAAAACCAGGATGTTGCCATTGGGTAGTTGGGTTAAATCATGATGCGCGATTTCGTTCTCCGAAGCGAGTACATATTCCCAAATAAGTGTTCCTTCCTTGTCCAACATTCGTACCAATCCGCTCTGTCCTCCAAAACCGATTTGTGGAGATTCTACTTGAAACAAACCAAGAAGGTTTCCATCTGGAGTAATTTCGATGTCTTGACCTAGGTTTGCATCAAATTCCCAGTTGTATATTTTATTTCCTGAATGATCTAATAGATAACAGGTGTTCTGACCACTTTCTATGGCAAAAATATAGCCTGAGGTATCAACTAATTCTTCATCTAGTTCTAAAACGTTCTCATTTAAAGAGTTCTCTACTTCATTAAAGTTGGCATGAATTTCAAGAGCTTGGTCTATAGAAATGGCTAGGGTTGTTGTCTCCGAATTTAAATCCCCACTCCATCCGCTAAATTCAAACCCTTCCAATGCATAGGCAGTTATGGTAAGAGAGGTGCCTTCTAGATATTTCCCTGATGCAACATCAACCGTTCCTCCTTGATCAGAGGTGATTCTGAGGGTATGGTAAATTTCTTCAGGCGCATTATCATTATTGCAGGCAATAACTATCATCGCAGCAAAAAGACTAAGGATTTGGCTTAAATAATTTCTCACAAAAAAAAGTTTTAAATACTGAAAAGATACTTAAAAATGAGAGGTGTGTTATGATACTTATGTTAAGTTTTAGAGGGAGGCCTTCAATAGGTGATAGTTTAAGGATTCAGTCTTGACTCAAAATGCTTATCTTCGAAACTTTTCAGTTTATGGACGCAATCAACGATTTTATATCCTCACTTCTGCCCTATACTGAGTGGCCCATGTTTATTCTGCTTATTGGTGGCGGGCTGTTTTTGGCCTTTTATTCCAAATTTGCGCCCTTTCGTCATTTTGGACATGCCATTGCAGTGGTTTCCGGTAAATACGATGACAAAAACGCAAAAGGGGATGTAAGCTCGTTCCAAGCATTGTCCGCAGCAGTAGCCGCTACGGTAGGATTGGGAAATATATCCGGGGTCGCCATTGCCATTCACGATGGAGGACCGGGAGTGGTTTTCTGGATTTGGATGACCGCACTCTTGGGTATGGGCATCAAATTTTATTCAGGCAGCTTGGCCATCATGTATCGGGGCACTGATTCCGATGGGCACATGCAAGGAGGTCCCATGTTCTACATTACAAAAGGAATGGGCAAATGGGCAAGGCCCATGGCTATTTTCTTTAGTATTTGTGGACTTTTTGGTTTTCTGGGCGTTTTTACAGCCAATCAGTTTACTGAAGCATTTATGGGCGTTGTACAACCTCATGAGACCCTTTTGGCCACAAGCGAATATAATTGGAAACTTGGAATTGGCTTTTTTCTGGCCATCATCACATCCATCGTGATTTTTGGAGGATTGACCAAGATTGCCAAGGTAGCTTCCGCAATAGTGCCATTTATGGTAGGGATTTACCTTTTGGCAGTGATTTTTGTGATGGCAAGTCACGCAGGCGAAGTTTGGCCCGCCCTAAAAATGATTCTGGTCGAAGCGTGGAACTTTGACACAGCAGTTACCGGAGGATTCTGGGGCTTGGTCATCGTCGGGGTGCGGAGGGCCATGTTCTCCAACGAGGCAGGTCTCGGTAGCGCACCCATGTACCACGGGCAATCCCGTAACGACGAGCCTGCAAAAGAAGGACTGGTGGCGATGCTCGGACCATTCATTGATACCATTTTAGTATGTACCTTTACCGCAGTGGTCATTATTTTAAGTGGCGCCTACCTAGAGGATGGTAGCGGAATTACCATGACGATGTCTGCTTTTGAGACCACATTGTATGGAATAGGGGATATACTTTTGATGGTCATCGTGGCCGCATTTGCATTGTCGACCCTGTTTACGTACTCGTACTACGGTGTGAAGAGCTTGTCGTTTTTGACGAATGCTAAAATCGGAAAATGGTACAATGTATTTTTTATCATCATGATTGTTTTTGCCGCAATCGCATCGTTGAAATTGGTAAAAAACTTGATTGACCTATCATATGCATTGATGGTCATTCCCAATATGATTGCAGTGTTGTATCTTTCACCAAAGGTAAACGCAGCATCCAAACAGTATTTTGAAAAAAGAAAGAAAGGTGGCTCATAAAGCAGGATTTGTAAATATTATCGGGAATCCCAATGTGGGCAAGTCCACATTGATGAATGCCTTCGTGGGCGAGAAACTGTCCATTATCACTTCTAAGGCGCAGACGACCCGCCACCGTATTTTGGGAATCGTCAACGGAGATGATTTTCAAGTGATTTTATCCGACACCCCGGGTATCATCAAACCAGCCTATGAGCTGCAAACCTCCATGATGGACTTTGTGAAATCGGCTTTTGAGGATGCCGATGTACTACTCTACATGGTGGAAATAGGGGAGAAAGCCCTCAAAGACGAGTCGTTTTTCAAAAAAATACAGAATAGCACGATTCCCGTGTTGTTACTCCTCAACAAAATTGATAAGTCCGACCAAGAGAAGTTGGAAGAGCAAATGCAATATTGGCAAGAGCAATTGCCCAGTGCAGAAATCCATCCCATATCCGCTTTGGAGAACTTTAATGTGACCGAGGTATTCAATCGTATTTTGGAATTACTGCCGGAAGCACCGCCGTATTATCCAAAAGA
>CETR01027619.1_pt1 | contig 11116 bp, 8 predicted proteins | sample 531281 | NCBI WGS metagenome assembly CETR01 (sample SAMEA2622568, study PRJEB7988) | marine metagenome | biome: marine biome (ENVO:00000447); feature: mesopelagic zone (ENVO:00000213); material: "saline water (ENVO:00002010), including plankton (ENVO:xxxxxxxx)" | depth 696 m
GCACGAAGGCTTATACCAAGTTTTTCACGGGCTAAATCTTGAGTTTTTTCAAGATGTTCTTTTTGATACTCATAAGAAGTATTCCAAAATTCATGATATGTTTCACCGTTTTGATTTACGCCATTTAGTTTATGATCAAAACCATGGTTCCAAAACTCAATTGAACCATCATTGATAATATCTCTCAAGATTGTAAAATAGTCATCATTATCTATTTCTAATGAATTACCAATGATTCCAATACTTGCCATTATCTTTTTTTGTTCGACATAATCTATAAATCTTTGAAAACCCAATGGAATAATATATCCTGAACTATAAATAAGATCATCAGCTTTCAGGATTATCAACTGTTTATAAACAATAATTACTAATGAATCCATAATTGTCGAATCGTATTCATCCGTTAAAAGAGTTTGTACAATTGCAGTGCAAGGTTCCGATGGAGCTGTATATATTGCAGTTAATCCATGACCAACGATCATTCCAGTGTTTGCGGACCAAGTAACAGTTATATTTGAGCCATCAAAATTATTCGGATTTAATTCTATCTCGGTTGATTCATTTATCTTTAATAATTGTAAACTATCAGAAGGAGTTAATGTAAAGTTCATTTCTGTATGAAGCCTTAAATCTTCACAAGAATAGAAGAATAACAAAAAAACTATAAACAGGGGTACCGTTATTCTATTAACGATTTGCATATTAATCATCATTCCTAAAAATTAAAGCTTTAGTCTTTGTTCTAATATTTTTACAAAATCTTCAGCAATCTTTTCTCTTGAGAATTTATATTTTATTGCATGGGTATTCTCAGATAATCTTTGGAGATTATTGATATTTTCCTTCAAATCAATAATAGTAGAAACAATATCATCTATTTGTTCATGAGAATATTGACAACCAATAATATTTTTTTCTACAAATTTTCCCGCTTCGCTAATAGGAGTGACAATGATTGGAATACCAAAGGCGATATACTCATAAATTTTTACAGGAAAGGCACCCCGGCTTACCTTATCATCTGTTCGAAAAGAAAGGCCTAAATGAGCTTTAGGGATCATACTATATACATCTTCCATTTCTAATTGACCATAATACTTGATATTCTCTAAATAAGAAGAACGAATTAGATGATCTTTGCTTCCTGAACCAATAATCAATATTTCAATATCTGAATCAAATCTTGAAAGCCTTTCGGCTAATCTTAATAACAATTCAACATCTTGAAACTTTCCCAGGTTACCATGATAGATCAAAGTGAAAGTATTATATTTATGTTCAACTTCCTGAATTACATTTTTCGAGTATCCGTTTCTTAGTAGCAATACATTATTTTCTATTTTAGTACTATTTTTGATATGATCAACATAACTCTTGGTTACGGTCGTAACTATAAATGCTTTACTATAAAGTTTTATTTCAAGATTACGGAGGAACACACCAAAAATATTCTCTTCTGACAGTATACCGGCTGAAAAGTAGACATCAGGATATAAGTCTCTTATATCAACAATATATGGAACCCGTTTTATTTTAGCTATTGCGATACAAAATAGCGTCATTAAATAGGGTGGGCTGGTGGTGAAGATCAAATCATGTTTATTAAAAGCTAAACGAATGAAAAGCTCGATCCCTAACATGATCTCGGTTAATAGCCTCAAAACCAGGCTGCTTTTATTTGATGGTGGAGGAGAAAAAGTTATACTTGAAGGATAGATCTCTTTTTTATAGCCTTGTTTAGTAGAATAAATTTTTATCTCAAATTTATTTGTGTTATTAATAGCATTAACAATCGATCTAATTCGAATAACGCTTGCATGATTAGATGTGAAAAATCTATCTGTAACAACGGCAATACTTATTTTTCCGTTATCCACTAATTACCTATTTTAAAAAATTGGTTAAAGAAAATTTCTTAATTAAAAAATTCCTTAATCATGGATGTTATATATTCAACTTCCGAAAATCTCAGTTCAGGGTAGATCGGCAAGGATAAAATTTTTTCCTTATAACCATACGCAATTGGAAAATCAGCTGGGTCATGTTTTAAATATTCATATGCCTTCAAATAAGGTAGAGGGGTCGGGTAATGTATGCCACTTGATATACCCTTATTATCCAGGAATTTCCTTAACTGGTCTCTTTTTTCAACTCTCACTACATATAAATGGAAAACATGTTTCACATTTTTTTGGATTTTGGGTGTTTTAATATCTTCTATTCCATTAAGTAATTGATTATAGTGTAAACCAATATCAATCCTTCTTTGGCTCCAATCATGGATATGGGGAAGCTTGACCGATAAAATGGCCGCTTGTAAACCATCCAATCTACTATTAATGCCTTCAAAATCATGATAATGTTTCTTCAATGCACCATGATTGGAAAATTTCCGCGCCTCATCAGCAAAAATATCGTCATCAGTGATTATTGCTCCAGCATCACCATACGCACCAAGATTTTTTCCAGGAAAAAAACTGAAAGTACCTGCGATTCCAAATTTCCCTACTCTTTTTCCTTTCCATTCTGCAAAATGCGCTTGCGCACAATCTTCGATCAAAAAGAGATCATATTTACGACAAATACCTGAAATCATCTCCATATTGGCAGGTTGTCCAAACAAGTGAACTGGAATAATTGCTTTTGTCTTAGGAGTAATTTTCTCTTCTATCTTTGCGGCATCAATCGTGTAATAATCAGGATGAATATCAACAAAAACAACACGGGCTCCAGTTTGTGAAATGGTTTCAGCCGTTGAGATCCATGTGTTTGCTACAGTAATCACTTCATCTCCAGGCCCAATACCTAAGCATTTTAAAGTTATATAAATAGCATCGGTACCATTCGCACAGCTGATAGAATGTTTTGAACCATAGGCTTCAGCATATTCCTTTTCAAATCGCTGGACATACTTACCCTTAATAAAAGCTGATTCATTTATCACGCTGTGAATTGCAGTGTCTATCTCGGTTTTTATGGAGTGATACTGAGCTTTGAGGTCTACGAAAGGGATATGTTCTATTTTAATTTTCTCTGCCAAAATATATTTTCCGGTTATTAATGATAGTATAAGGAGGCTCAAACCCAGGCATATAAGTTGCCCTTATATGTCTTTCAATTTTTTCTTTGCTCCAAGATAAATCAATATTTTTAAGATCATTGATCTCTTTTCTATAATGAATAGATGTCTTTCTTTTAGGTAATAATGAAGCTTGGGGTATAAGTTCAAAATCACCAGAAATAATTTGTGGCAAAGATTCTTGAAACAGTGATAAAGAATTATCACATGCTATCTGGAATAGATCTTCCACCCAACAACCATCTTGAATAGGGAATCTTTTTTCGAACATTATTGCACCCGAATCTATGCCCTCTTCCAATCTGTGTATTGTTGTTCCGAATTCCTTATCATTATTGATTATCGCGTATGAACACTGGTTACATCCTCGATACTCTGGTAAGGGTGCAATATGAAGATTTACAATGATCTCTTTCGCTTTTTCAATATGCTCTTTTTGTAGAATATCATGATACTGAACGGATATTGCAATATCACAGGCTTCAATATTGATAAACTCATCTAGTCCATCAATGATTTTTATAGATCTATCTCTGCAAAATCCTATGACCTTCTCTCCACGCGGATTGGTTAAGACACCAACTATTTCAATATCTAAACTATTTCGATAATCGTACAAATGTTTTAAACATGCATAACCAATATCTTTTGAACCAAGGTATACAATCTTTTTCATAATTCAATTTCTGGACTTTAAACTGCTATCATTTCATATTCAAGATTCTTACTACTTTTTCTGCATGATCCACATCTGCGATACAGGGTACTCCTTTAATAATACAGTCCACAAAATGCTCAATCTCTAATTTCAGAGGTTCAACCCATTTGATCTTTGGTATGCTTTTATCTCCAGAACGGTAAATAAATTCACAATCGGTTTGGTCATCAAAATCCATCTGCTCACCAAGAATTGCTACCTGACCGACCCCCTTATCATAAATTGTGATCTTATTATCGGCTAAATCATCATACACAGCCATTTTTTTTGAGCCAACAATTGTCATTCGACGTATCTTATGCGGGTCTAACCAGCTTACATGTATGTTCGCCATTATATTGCCCGGATATTTAATATTCATGAACACCACATCATTAATGCCTTTTTGAACATAATCCATACCATTTATTGTTGAATCCAATGGTTGTGGTTCATTGAGCCAATATTGAATGATACTGATATCATGGGGTGCAAAATTCCAGAGAGCATCAACATCATTACGTATTCTTCCCAGGTTAACTCTCTGACTGTAAATATATCGGATATCTCCTAATTCCCCCTCATCAATTATTTTTTTTACATAGCGTACAGCATTATTAAAAAGAAAAGTATGGCCCACCATTGCAATCAAATCTTTTTTATTTGCTAACTTTCCAATCTTTCTGACCTGTTCAATATTTGTAGCCATTGGTTTTTCTACAAGAACATGTTTACCAGAATCTAATGCTTGCATTGTAAGATCAAAATGTGACCTCACAGGAGTTGCAATAACTACTGCATTAATATCATTATCTTTGAAAATTAAATCAGTGTTATCAGTAACCTTTATACCGGGGTATTTATTTTTAATGAATTTCCGTCTCTCATCAGACCTATCCACTGCAATCTTAACAAAAATGTTTTCGTTGGTTACCAAATTCCTCAAAAGATTTGGTCCCCAATATCCTACTCCTATCTGTGCAATTTTTAACATACTTGTTTTAATTGAATATTATATGCGTATAAGTCACTTATTGTCAGAATACACACTATAGAATTTTGAGATCATTGAAGGTAATCTGTTTAAAGCTCATTGAAAGTTGTTTTTACTCAATTATTAGAACTGTAAATATTATTATATAGCTCTATAAGTTTTTTACTTTCATTTTTCCAATTATATTTTTCATTAACAGCTTTTCTACCATTCTCACCCATCTTAATTCCGGCTTCAATATTATTCGATAAATAATTTATTTTTTCTCTAATATCATCTATATCACCTGGGTCGACCGTTAATCCACATTGTTCTTTTTCAATAAAATTTTTCCAAACAGGGAAATTAGAACATACGATCGGAATACCATATGACATATAATCAAAGAACTTTGTTGGTTCTGTATTCAAATACTGAATTGAGTATGGGAAAATACAAAGAGCAGCAAGCCAATTCCCATTCCGTACCAGATTATCTTTTCGTATAGGATCAACAAAATTTCCTTTTCCATCAATAATTAAGTTTGTATTTGCCCCAGCGATCTTTGTTAATCTTTCTAACAGTTCTAAGGGTCTAACTTCTCCAATCAAGTGCAATGGAACTTCAGGCATATTCTTTGCAATATCTGCATAAATAAGTGCTCCTCTTCTTTCTGTTACAAATCCGGTATAGACCAAACCTTTCTTACCTTGATCTATTGTCAACTTTTTTTCATTGTTAAACTCAGTTTTAAATAGGTTGGAATAATTCAAGATCTTGGTTGCATTGGGATACCTTTCATCCAAATAGTTACCAGCAATAACCAAATGAAAAAACTGTGATGCCCATTTTTCAATCATTCCGGCAAGAGTAGGAAGCCATTTTTTTATATTATTACTCCAATAGGATCTACCTTTAATGACCTCAACGATATTTTCATGAATATCGTAAATAACATGTTTACCAATGACCCTTAAGATCAATCCAATAAAAACCAGCTCAGGATCGTGAAAATGATAAATATTACCATTGACTTTGATTGACTGTTTCATAATCAGAAAAGAATTAACGAACATCCGTTTTATTTTATTTCCTATTCTTGGTAAGGGAATAATCCGGATTCCATCAACTGTCATCTCTTTATCTGCTACAGCAATCAATACTACATCGTATCCTTGATTCGAAAGTGTTTTACATTCCTTGTGGAAAATCCTGTCATCATTCCAATTATGCACAGATGTAAGATGTATTATGCGCAATCCTAATCCTTAAAATAATGGTATTTTTTTCAAAATATATTTTTGCATGGGTTTCTTCGAGATGCACTGCTGTTTATTTTATTCCAATGACCGTAATCTATATAGCCAGGTAGAGTTGGATGTTTTCAAATGGTACAAGAACAAAATACTAACCGTAAAAATTATACCGATACCACTAACTATATCAGGAATACCGATCTGGCGTCCTAATAAGGTTCCAATCACTACTAATAATAATCCGACAAGTAAATCACGGAAGAAGATATAGTCCCATAGTTTTATTGTAAAAAACCGTTTTAGTACAATAAAACTTCCGGTTCCTGCCACTAAATACGCTAAATTAAAACTGCCAATGGCACTTATCAGAGAATCTATACCAATTAACCTACCGGCAAGAAACGATACGATTAATACAAGAACAGCTGCTCCATAAATAAGAGAATTATAACCTTTTTCCGAAGCAGCATCAATAGGGCTACGAGCTATTCCAGCAATAGTATAAAATGGGAATGCCAGTATTGTGAATCTTAAAATGAATATTCCTGAATCGTCTACTACTCCCAGCCATAACTGTAATATAACTCGCGCATAAATAAACAGCCACAGACAACTCAATAAACTCACAAACAGTCCTATGTGAATCAAGCCACTTATCTCGGGACCAAGTCTTTCTGTTTCACCTTTTGCCATTCTTCGTGCCACTGTGGGAAGAAGTACGATGCCAACAGGGTTAATAACCAGCAGTGATAGTCGAAGCAATGATAAACTTGAATTAAAATAGGCTACATTTTCCAGACTACTTATTTTTGCAACCAATATCGGTACTCCGGCTAATAATATGAACTGAGATAATATACTTGGAATCCTTTGAAAACCATAGGTCAACAGTTTTTTATAATCTCTTATTGTATCAATTGTTATTTTAATACCTGCATTTCGCCAGATATATGCAAACAACATTAAGATGATACTGCTAACACCAATGTACAGTAATACCTCGCCAATTCGATCAAAAAATAGAAAACAAAAGATTGGAATTATTGCTGTGCCAACAAGCTGAAAAATGCTTGCGCCAATGATATTCATATATCCGCGAAATAGGGCAAATGTTAAGAATTGCAGGCAAATGCCACATGCATAAACAAGATATATCCAAAAACTATTTTGGTCTATAGAAGCCCCCGTGAAAATTGATTTCGATATAATTAAGGTAAGCAGCATCAGTGGCAGGGAAATGGAAATAAATAATATCATTGCAGCATCACCATAGGATCGTTGAAATCTGCGACTGAGATAATTGGGTAGGCCCAGGTTAGCGCCAACCAGAACGATAGCAGCACCAGCAACAACAGTGCGCTTTAATAATAAGAACTCACCAAGAATACTTAAACCATAGAGTCTGGCGATGAGGCCGTTTAAAATGAATACACCACCCATTACTATAAAACCATTAATGAATACCACCAAGATATCGCTTTTTATTGTTAATTCTTTTTTTAGCCAATTTTGTTTAAGCCATTTCATATGATCTTCGCTTGTAACGCTGGGAGATTTTTATAACATATTCATAAACAAATAGAAAAAGGATTAACAGTATCAATCCTCTTGTAAAAAATATTCTTGTAAAAGCAGTACTGAAAAACGCAAAAGTAAAATTTGGCACACAAATAGCTGCACAAATAAAATAAATGATGCTAATCTTGTATTTGCATACTTCAAGAATCTTCCATTGTAAAAAATAAACTATCATTCCAAGAGCAAATGTAGAAATGATGATTCCTATCCATCCGAAGTCTGCCCAATAGCTTCCAAGATAATTTGCGTTCGCAAAACCAGTTGTGAAAGGATCTTTCCACCAGATGCTTGCTACATAATTTGAGATTGGGAAGGTACCATCTATGTATAGCCAGGAAAATAGTTGACTAGAACGGCCCAAAAGGAATGGATGTATATCTGGAAAAATATTAAAATAGTGAAAAAGTGCTTCAGCAGGAATCTGGAAAATTCTTATCAAATAAGACCATAAGATTATTTCAAATATACCTTGCCTATCTGCAATCAATAGATAGGTTATAAGGATTGGCCCAGCAAGAATTATAGAGATAAAGCTAATAACGAGTTTCAGTGATATATCTTTCTTCCTTATTAAGATATACGTTGCAATAGACAAGAAAATAGACGCTATAGGAGATTTCTCAAGGGTTATTGAGTTAGTGAATAAACCGAATATCAAGAATAAAATAAATAATAAAATATATTTCTTTTTTTTATACTGAGTGGCCAAATGTAAAGATCCGACAATACCAAAAGGAACAAAGAATGATCTTAACCAAAAAAATAAATAACGCTCGATCTTGGTTATCCCCAATAGTTTCAATGCTTCCTCACGCATCAGAAAATACCTGGCGCTGTTTCCAGGATCTCTAAGCAATTGGAATATAGGTATTTCATCTACCCGCAATAAATATCCTATCAAGATCATGATAGAAAGAGAAAGTATCACAACCAAAACTTCAAAAAAATAAGGATCATTTTCATTTTCATATTCAATCTGGGTAAATAATCTATACATATCTTTATTATGAATAGGACGTAATAGTCTTGCAATATACATTCCTGCTGGGAATAAGAAGTAAAATAGAATTACTGATACAAAAAATGGTATCTCGCTTGGATCATCCTTGATCGCAAGTATATATATTGATGGAACCGCAATGAATACAGTATATGTTGCTATGATAGAAGAAGGAATAGAAGCAATCCTGATACCACTAAAACCGAGAACCAACCTATCTTTATAGGTTAGAAAAATATAGAATAATATTGACAGGATCAATGAGCTTGCTGGAAGAACCAGTTCATCCGTCATCCACACAAGAGATATAAGGAATAATAATGGCAAAAAGAAAAGTAATAATCGATCAATATTCCAATCTTTTAACATTAAAAGCCTTAAACCAAAAGGTGTGTGAACAACCTCTTAAAGATATTAATTAGCAGTAATCTTTTTCCAGCGATTCAGAAAATGTAAATAATACATTGAGATTACTAACGAAAAAGTAAACCCAATAATCACAATTCTAGCCCTTGCCGGTTTATATTTTAGTTCTGGTATTTTCCCCTTATCAAGAACCTGTACTGTTGGGGTATTTTTTGCTTCCTGGATCTTCGCATCTTCATACTGCTGTGTAAGAAAAGTGAATAAAGTATTTTGTATTTCAACTTCTCTTGTCAAACGCATTAATTGTATGCCTAGCTCCGGTACTTCTGAAAAGCTTGGAAAAAGTTTATCCTGATCAGAAATATTATATCCATATTCCATTTCGTTTAATTTTATTTTCAATTCTTTTATTTCATTATTCAGCCTTACAACATTAGGATGATTAGGATTCAGCGTCTTGGTAAGAACTCCCAATTGAACTTCGCTCGCTAATTGTTGTGCTTTGATTGCAGACGCCGCCTGAATTGCGGCATTGGTTTGTTCCGGTAGTGAAATCATTTTATGATCTTCTTGAAAAATCTTGAAATTCTCTTCTGCATTTTTGAGGTCTACAATATTCTGTCGATACCGTTTTTCAATAAATAGCCGCTGAAATGATGCCTTTTCTATTTTCAATCCCTTGTTCACTGCATCAAGTTGATCAATAAAATAATTAGCCATACTGGCACTCATTTGTCTTGCATTTAATTCCTCTTCTTCTGGATGAAACCACCCAGTAGAAACATTTACAGAAGTTGTTATGGTCCCTTCTTCTTGTATTTCAATATTCACATTCTCTCTTAATGACTCTAATGCTCTCTCAACATTATCACTTTGATAAAAATCAATTAATCCAAATTCGTGTATTACAGATTCCATTACGGTTCGGCTTTTTAGTATAGCCATAAAATCCATGCTCTCATCTTTCCCACTTTGTATAAAACTGCCAAAAGGCATTTGCTGAGACAATGCACCCAAGATCCCTGATTGATCATCTGATGATGGATGCATTAGTACAGCTGTAGAGCGAAATGTCTTTGGCATAATTAATGAAAAAATGATCGCAGTCAGGGAGACAATAAAAACATTACGCAGAATAAGGTGCCTTTCATTCCAAAAGATACTAACTAATAAAGGCATGCTGATCTCATCATTTACATAATTGCTTTCAAAAGATTGCAATGGATTTGCCCTTAACAATAAATCATCAAGAGCACCATATTTTTTTAGGTCACCTATACGGTTTCGAAGTGTTTTTTCCTTAAAACCATACTGTTGGGCTATTAATTTCCTTGAACTAGGATTATCAACAATATCAGGGTGTTTTTTAATCAATTCTAGGATGGTCTTTTCGTGTGTGGTCAGCTTCATCACTTATTTTGATTGAATGGCCAAATAAGTAAGCAAAAATGATGTAAATGCCGTTACTGTCTGGAGTAAACTGTTTTTCCCAAAAAGAATATTCAGCGTACTCTCTGGAACAAAGATCTGATCACCGGGAAAAACAATGGATTCCAGATCAGCAGCTTGTTTTTTGCCACTTCGAATTAAATATGCCTTGCTATAATTGCCGATCTCAGACACCCCACCAGCCAATCCTATATAATCTTGTAAACTATATCCCGGGAAATAATTTATTGCACCTGGTTCCATGACAAATCCAGTGACAATAACTGGCATTTTTTTAAATGTATCATATATTTGTTCTTTGTTCTCATCGATATAGGGTACTGATACAAGATCACCTTCTTTTAGGATTGGATTATCATTTAGTGATCCAGTATTGATATAGTTCGCCAGTGAAACAATTATGTTATTTTCACTTTTCCTTTTAATCAGAATCTCCTTTTCATTAGCATACCGATGTAATCCTCCAATAACCTCAATTGCCTCATCCAGTCTAGTTAACGCAGAAATTTTTGCAAATCCTGCATTATTAACTGCTCCGGTGATTTGTACTTTGAAGGTTCTAATATTAATTAGTGAAATATCGATTCTTGCATTCTGAAATGTCTCGCTGATCCGATGTTTTAGAATATCTATGGCTGTAATAAGTATTAATCCGGATATCTTCTCCGACCCCACACCTGGTATCAGTAAATCGCCAGTCGGACCAACAGTTACA
>CETR01131251.1_pt1 | contig 11105 bp, 9 predicted proteins | sample 531281 | NCBI WGS metagenome assembly CETR01 (sample SAMEA2622568, study PRJEB7988) | marine metagenome | biome: marine biome (ENVO:00000447); feature: mesopelagic zone (ENVO:00000213); material: "saline water (ENVO:00002010), including plankton (ENVO:xxxxxxxx)" | depth 696 m
TTCTTTTGTTATAGAATAACGTTACTTATTTTTGTTTCGTATTTCTGGATTGGCTCTAATCCGAAGAATGGCGTAAAATTAACATTTAGCTTTCCCTTCAAATAACCAATCACAGTCCAATTGAACAAAAACTGTACCGAAAAATGGAAATCCCATCAAAATATGACCCAAAAAGGGTTGAAGAACATTGGTATGCCTACTGGTCGGAGAACGACTATTTCAGCTCCAAACCGGACGAAAGAGAGCCGTATACCATCGTAATACCCCCACCAAATGTTACAGGGGTCCTGCATATGGGGCATATGCTCAACAATACCCTACAAGATGTTCTTATCCGTAGGGCACGACTATTGGGGAAAAACGCCTGTTGGGTCCCGGGAATGGATCATGCTTCCATCGCTACGGAAGCAAAGGTGGTCGCCAAATTGAAGGCCGATGGCGTAGACAAGTCCAAATTGTCCCGCGATGAATTTCTGAAGCATGCATGGGATTGGACCAACGAGTATGGCGGTGTGATCCTTCAACAATTGAAAAAACTGGGTTGCTCCTGCGATTGGGACCGCACCAAATTCACTATGGATGACGATATGTCAGCATCGGTAATCAAGGTTTTTGTTGATTTATATAACAAAGGATTGATTTACAGGGGGTACCGAATGGTGAATTGGGACCCTGAGGCCAAGACAACACTTTCAGATGAGGAGGTGATATATGAAGAAAGACAAGGTAATCTATACTATCTGTCCTATGCCATCGAAGGTTCCGATGAAAAAGTGACGATTGCCACCACCCGTCCAGAGACCATTTTGGGAGATACCGCTATCTGTATCAACCCCAATGATGAAAGATACCGTCATTTGCGCGGCAAAAAAGCCATTGTGCCCATTTGCGATAGGGTGATTCCCATAATCGAAGATGAATATGTGGACGTGGAATTTGGTACAGGATGCCTTAAGGTCACGCCCGCACACGATGAAAACGATAAAAATCTGGGGGATAAGCACAACCTTGAAGTTGTTGATATCTTCAATGATGACGCTACCTTGAACTCCTATGGCCTTCATTATGAAGGTAAGGACCGATTTGTGGTGCGCAAGGAAATCTCAAAAGAGCTTGAAGAAAAAGGGTATCTGGTAAAAACAGAACAGCATACCAATAAGGTGGGGACATCGGAAAGAACAAAGGTGGTCATTGAGCCAAGATTGTCCGATCAGTGGTTTCTGAAAATGGAAAACCTTGCCAAACCCGCCTTAGAAAGCGTTTTTGACACAAACGACATTAATTTCTTCCCCAAAAAGTTTGAAAATACATACCGCCATTGGATGGAAGGTATTCGCGACTGGAATATTTCCCGTCAATTGTGGTGGGGCCATCAAATTCCCGCTTATTACTATGGCGACGGTAAGGAGGATTTTGTTGTTGCCGAATCCCCTGAAGAAGCCTTGGAACTTGCAAGAGCCATAAAACCCAAGATAGAAGCAGCCGACCTGCGACAGGACCGTGATGTTCTGGATACATGGTTTTCCTCATGGTTGTGGCCCATCAGTGTGTTCGGGGGAATCTTGGACCCGGACAATGAAGAAGTAAATTACTATTACCCTACCAACGATTTGGTGACCGCCCCGGATATCATATTCTTTTGGGTGGCAAGAATGATCATGGCAGGATACGAATACAGGGGGGAGCGACCTTTTGAAAACGTCTATTTTACCGGGCTGGTCAGGGATAAGCAGCGTAGGAAGATGTCGAAGCAATTGGGCAATTCCCCAGATGCCCTTAAACTCATTGAGGATTTTGGGGCAGATGGCGTACGCGTTGGACTTTTGCTGAGCTCATCGGCAGGAAATGATATTATGTTCGATGAAGCCCTTTGCCAACAAGGGGCCAACTTTGCCAACAAGATATGGAACGCCTTCCGTTTGGTAAAAGGATGGGAAGTTGCAGATATCCCACAACCGGAAGCGGCAGAAAAAGGAATAGCCTGGTACAAGGCCAAGTTCAATCAAACTTTGGTGGAGATAGAAGACCATTTCTCCAAATATCGTATTTCTGATGCCTTGATGGCTACCTATAAATTGGTTTGGGACGATTTCTGTTCCTGGTTATTGGAGATTGTGAAACCAGAATACCAAAAGCCCATCGACCAAAAAACATATGATGAGGTATTGGGCCTTTTTGAGGAAAACCTCAAATTGTTGCATCCATTTATGCCGTTCTTGACTGAGGAAGTGTGGCAACATATCGCCGAGCGTACGCCGGAGGATGCTTTGATCGTTTCCCAATGGCCAGAGGCTAAAGAAGTGGACTCAACCTTGATTGCGGATTTTGCATTTGCTTCCGAAGTGATTTCCGGGGTACGAACCATCAGAAAGGAAAAAAACATCCCCCAAAAGGATGCGTTGGAGCTCTTTATGCTGAATGCAGAAGGTGTGGGGCCGCAAATGGATACCATTATCCTAAAACTGGGAAACCTCTCAAAAGTGGAAACTGTGGACGCCAGTTTGGATGGAGCGCTTACCTTTAGGGTTAAAAGCAACGAATACTTCATTCCCATCAGTGGAGCCATTGATGTGGAAGCTGAAATCGCCAAGATTACGGAAGAACTCAATTATACCAAAGGATTTTTAAAGTCGGTGGAAAAGAAATTGAGCAACGAGCGTTTTGTGAACAATGCCCCCGAACAAGTGGTGGCGATGGAACGCAAAAAAGCAGCTGATGCCGAGGCCAAGATTGAGACTTTGGAAAAGAGTTTGGCGAGTTTGCAATAAGTGCAAGAATACATGGTAGATTGATTTTGAAAAGGGAAGCTCACTTCCCTTTTCTTTTTATTTTTCATACTTTGGAAGGCATAATAACCAATTGACTTCAAAACCAATGAAAAACCTCGATAGAAGAAGTTTTATCCAAAAAACTTCGTTGACAGCCGCCGTGGTTTCCATAGCCCCGACCTATTTAAGGGCCAATTCCGAAAGACCTATTTCTTCCTCTTACATGGGCGGATTTGCCGCACCTAAATTGGAAAAGGTTCGTGCGGCCTTTATTGGAGTTGGAGCGAGGGGAGGCACCCATGCCAAGTTCTTTGCCGCTTTAAATGGAACCGAAGTGGTTGCCATCTGTGATCTTTATGAGGATTTAGTGAAAGAAAAGACCCAATGGGTAAAAGAAGCAGCTGGAGAAAATCGTCATAAAAATATAGCGCAATATTGGGGCCATGAGGATAAGTGGCGGACCATGCTAAAAGAAGTAAAGCCCGATGTGGTGTTTATCGCTACCAATTGGGCAAACCATGCACCGATGGCCATTGGCGCCATGGAGCACGGAGCCCATGCGTTTGTTGAGGTGCCCATAGCCACTACCATTCAGGATATGTGGAGTATCGTGGATGCCAGTGAGCGTACCCAAAAGCACTGCATGATGTTGGAGAACGTGAACTACAGCCGTGATGAATTGATGTTCCTCAATATGTGTCGGCAAGGCGTGATTGGGGAAATACTTCATGGCGAAGCAGCTTATGTTCATGAATTGCGTTGGCAAATGGAAGAGCAGGAGCGAGGTACTGGGTCATGGCGAACACATCATTATGCCAACCGTAACGGGAATTTATATCCTACACACGGTTTGGGCCCTGTTGCCCAATACATGAATTTGGCCAGACAGGAGGATACCTTCGGTAGTTTGGTTTCTTTTTCCACTCCTTCAAGAGGGAGGGAATTGTATGCCGAGGAAAATTATCCTAAAGACCACAAATGGAACCAACTTGATTTTAAAGGAGGGGATTTGAATACCTCCATCATCAAAACCCACTTTGGGAAAACCATTATGGTGCAATGGGACGAAACGAGTCCAAGACCCTATTCCCGATTGAACCTGGTACAGGGAACCAAAGGTGTTCTGGCCGGATTCCCGACCCGCGTAGCTTTGGAAGGTGGTGTGGAAGGGTTGACCAAGGACCATCATTCCTGGGTGCAAGGAGAACAGCTGGAAAAATTATACGAAAAATATGATCATCCCCTTTACAAACGATTGAACGAAGCTGCCAAAGGGAGTGGCCATGGTGGTATGGACGGAATCATGGTATATCGAATCGTGGAATGCCTGCAGAAGGGACTTCCTTTGGATCAAAATGTGTACGAAGGATGTTTATGGAGTGCGGTTTCCCCATTGAGCGAACGTTCTGTGGCCAGTGACGGGGCACCACAGCCTTTCCCTGATTTTACACGAGGCAATTGGAAGGACACTGAGCCGTTACAAATTATAAGCTAAGAGCGTTAATGATTGAAATAAAAGTACCGGCCCGAATCTGTTTTTACGGTGATCATCAAGATTATTTGGGATTGCCCGTAATTGCTGGAACCATTGATCGATATATTAATTTAAAGGCGAGTCCAAATACCGACGATAGGTACCTGTTAAGGTTATTGGACCTCGAAGCGGAGACATCCATTGCTTTGAACGATGATTTGAAGCAAATTCAATCCGATGATTATTTTAGGTCGGTAATGGCCGTATTAAAAAAACAAGGTTTTCAGTTTGATCAAGGTTACGATATCGAGATATCGGGAAACATTCCCGTGAACGCTGGACTTTCCAGTTCCTCTGCTTTGGTGGTGGCCTGGATTCGTTTTTTGGTGGAAACCCAAGGAAAATCCAAGGAAATCAGTGATTATCAAATTGGGAGATGGGCATACGAAGCCGAAGTCATGTTCTTTGACCAGCCCGGGGGATTAATGGATCAGTATACCATAGCACAAAAAGGTTTGATTTATATCGATACCCGAAATGGCGAAAGCACTCGACTGAATGCCAATTTGGGGAAATTACTTGTTGCGGAGTCGGGTGTGCCCAAAAAGACCTTGGAGGTCTTGAAAAATGCCAGAGTGTATGCACAGAAGGCCGTGGATGCCGTCAAAAAAGTACATCCAGAACTTGAACTGCAACGTGCCACCTTGACGGATTATGAAAAATATGTTGATTTGGTGCCCGAGGAACTCCAGGGGTATTGGTATGCCACCATTTACAATTATCACATCACGCTGGAAGCAAAAAAGGAATTATTGAAGCAGAATCCCGACATTCAACTTTTGGGGGATTTGATGAACCAGCATCAAATCATTTTGCAAAATGAAATCAAAAATACGCCTTTGGAAATGGTGGAAATGATGGATGCCGCACGTAATGCTGGGGCAACCGGGACAAAAATCATCGGTTCGGGAGGTGGTGGCTGTATGGTGGCCATGGTAACGGAAGATATGGAGGAAAACATAAAACAGGCATTTTTGGACCAAGGAGCCAAGGCAGTTTACAGAGTGGAATTAACAAGTTGATTAGAATGGAAAATACGAGTTTGATTATTATGGTAGGTGGTGCATCCTCACGCATGAAGCGAAGTTTAAAAACCAGGGAGGACCAAAAGGGGATCATGGACAACATTCCCCATAAAAGTTTGATTCCCGTAGGGAAAAACGGTAGGCCTTTCCTGTACTATTTGGTTCAGAATGCGGTGGAGGCGGGATACACAAAACTGTATTTGATCACAAGCCCGGAAAATGAAGCCTTTCAAAATTTGAAAGAGCAGGGCAATCTTCCAAGTGGACTGGAGGTTTTCTTGGCCGTACAATCCGTGCCAGAGGGAAGGACAAAACCATTGGGCACTGCCGATGCCCTTCAGCAATGTTTGGATCAATACCCTGAATTAAAGCAGACCACCTTCACGGTTTGCAATGGGGACAACCTTTACTCCGTTGGCGCTTTAAAAGATTTAAGGTCAGCTAGAAAAGCCCCCCATGCTTTGATCAGTTACGGCAGTTCAGGTTTTGATTACACCGAGGAGCGCATAGCCAAGTTTGCTGTGATGGACATTTCCTCGGATGGTTTTCTACAGCAAATTATTGAAAAACCCAATGTGGAGGATGTTCCTAAGTATAGGGATGAGTCAGGGGAGCTAAGGGTAAGCATGAACATTTTTAGTTTTTCGGGCAAAGATATCCATCCCTATTTAAAAAACTGTCCCATTGACCCTGTTCGAGACGAAAAGGAATTGCCCAAAGCTGTTGCTGTTTTGGTTACCGAAGAATCGCAAAGCGTCTTTTGTATACCCCGCTCAGAGCATATTCCCGATTTAACGGATGCAAATGATATTCAGTTATTTAAAAATTTAGAGTAACTTAAAGGCATGTAATCCCATACTTGCATCGAGCAAACTTTAAATTTTTGAAATGGAATCGTATGCAACGGCATTATTATATGCAACACCGTTTTTTATCGGCTTGGTATTGATCGAGATTCTTTACGGCCGATTTGTAAAAGATCAGAAACACAACCTTATGGACACCGTGAGCAGCCTTAGCTCTGGTCTGACCAATGTGGTCAAGGATTCGTTGGGATTGGTGCTCATTTTGGTAAGCTACCCTTTTTTATTGGAGCATTTGGCCTTGGTGGAGATCAAAGCAACTTGGCTGGTTTGGGTAGTGGCCTTTATTGCATTGGATTTTGCGGGTTATTGGAACCACAGGTTGAGCCATCACATCAACTTTTTTTGGAACCAGCACGTGATCCATCATAGCAGTGAAGAGTTTAATTTGGCCTGTGCGCTTCGTCAGCCCGTTTCGAACTTATTGGGGTATTACGCACTGTTGCTGATTCCCGCTGCCTTATTGGGAGTGCCCAACCAGGTCATAGCGATATTGGCGCCTATTCATTTGTTCGCTCAATTTTGGTATCACACTCAGCATATTGGGAAAATGGGCTTTTTGGAGTACGTGATCGTGACCCCGTCACAGCATCGGGTGCACCATGCCATTAATCCCGAGTACATCGATAAGAACCTGGGACAGATATTTTGTGTTTGGGACAGGATGTTCGGAACTTTTCAGGAAGAGTTGGATGAGGTGCCCCCGCAATACGGTGTTTTGAAACCTGCCAATACGTGGAATCCCATCATCATTAATTTTCAGCACTTATGGCGATTGATTCAAGATGCATGGCGTACCAAAAGTTATTGGGACAAATTGCGGATTTGGTTTATGCCCACCGGTTGGCGTCCCGAGGATGTGAAGGAAAAACACCCTATTGCCATCATCAAGAATGTATACAATTTCAGAAAGTATCAGCCCGAAGCCTCCAATTCGTTAAAGGGCTATGCACTGTTCCAATTGATTATCACCATGGTTTTGATGCTCTTTATGTTCTACAACTATACTGACATTGGATTTGATGGGCTTTTGCTCTTCGGTGCTTTTATATTTGTCGGTATTTATGGCTATACAACCCTTATGGACCGCAAGCGCTATGCAGTTTGGATTGAAGTGATTCGAGGGGTGGGAGGATTGGCATTGATTTATTTTACCAATGATTGGTTTGGAATCAATACATACTTTTCGATAGGAAGCTATCTGGTGGCCCTATATTTTTTGGTAACGATTTTCGGGGCTATCTACTTTACGTATTTTGAGAAGTCGTTCGCGACCCCTGATTTGGTTTCCTAGAGCGATTTAAGCTCTTTGTCCACCAATTCCACATATTTTTCCATGGCTTCCTCCACACTGATTCTCTTGGCTTGGAAAAGGGCATTTGCCTTGAAAGCATTGATGAGTGGTGTTCTACTGCCGGGATTGTCAAAGTTTTTGTTGGCAATCTTAAAATAGGCATACAACTTTAACAGAAGATCTGCGGGTAGGGGGTCTGTGTAATCGTTAACAAAGTTAACGGCATCGTTGAACCTTTTATGTAATTCTTCGTTAATCATCCAACGGTCTTACGGAAGCAATGCATGTGCGTGCCCCAACTACTTTTTGATTGAGTTTTACAGTGATGTCACAGTCAAGCGGCAACAATAGATCCACGCGCGACCCAAATTTTATAAAACCGGCATCCTCCCCTTGGGTCACTTGTTCGCCTTCTTCGGCATAGTTTACGATCCTACGTGCCATGGCCCCCGCTATTTGCCTGTAACCGATTTCCCCGAATTTCGGGGTATGCAGGATTATCGTGGTGCGTTCATTCTCGGTGCTGGATTTTGGGTGCCAGGCCACCAGGTATTTCCCTGGATGGTATTTGGAATAGGTTACCGTTCCGCTTGCAGGGTATCGGGTCACATGTACATTGGTGGGTGACATGAATATGGATACCTGCTTTCTTTTTTCCTTGAAGTATTCGGGTTCGTCAACTTCCTCGATGACCACAACCTTGCCATCAACGGGAGCCAATATTTCATCAAAATTGGGCGTGACCAATCGCTTGGGATTTCTGAAAAACTGCAGAATGGCTATCAAGAGCACTAAAGCAGCGATCTGAACCACAAGCCGAACCCATTCCACATCAATCAAGTATTGTGCGGCCAAAACGGCGGCTACCACCATGAAAAAAGTGGTAATGATAATTTTTTGCCCCTCTTTATGAAACATAGGAGAATATAGTTAAAATCAAATAAGCAAAAGGTGCAGCGAAGACCAAGCTATCCAATCGGTCCCAAATTCCACCATGCCCGGGCAGGATAGCTCCACTATCCTTTACTCCGGCCATACGTTTGAACTTTGATTCCAATAAATCTCCCAAACTCCCTGCAACCACTATTAAACAGGCCATTGCCATCCATTCCATTAAAGTGAGCCTTGTTTCGTACCACGATAAAAAATAGGCGGCTATCAGTGCAAAAATAAGACCTCCTACAGAACCTTCAATGGTTTTTTTTGGTGAAACTGCAGGAAATAGTTTCGTACGCCCCAAAGTTCTTCCCACCAAGTAGGCAAACGTATCGTTGACCCATATCAAAATAAAGATGCCCATGATCAAAAACTGGGCGAATTCATCGATTTTGTATGGAATCATCGTTAAGAAAATGCATCCGCCCCCAATGTAAAAGAGTCCGATGAAAAACTTCTGAAAGCTTGTAAAATTCCTAGGTTTTTTGGAAAACAGGAACATCAGTAATGCGATGTCCACCGTTATGGTCAACAACATCAGTAAATTTACCACCATGGTGTCATTGGTCAGATAAATAAAAATCCACCAAAGTGCTAAATAAGCCATAAAGATGTAATAACCTTTAAGCCTTACGATTCTTTTGAACTCGTACAGACAGGCAAGCCCAAATGCCATGAACAGGAAATCGAAAGCATCAGAGCTTAGAAATACCGCGCCTAGGAGTAGTAATACATAAATCACTCCTGTTATGGAGCGTCTCAAAATTTCTCTCATGTATTTAGAAATCTTCTAGGAGTAAAAGATATACATTTTTTGAGGCACTTCCGTAGGAAAGAAAGTCATCTTTGTTTTCGGCCGTTTGCTGAAAGTGCTTTAATGTGGTAATGTTATTGGGAATATCTTTTTGATAGCGTTCTTTAATGATTTTGAGTGCTTCGCTTATGGAATCCACTAGCTGGCTCGTGGTGGCAAAAACCACCAAGTTGGAAGGTAGTTCGTTCAGCTTCTTTTCCTTGATCTGATTGGAGCAGACCAAGATGGAACCATTGTGGGCGACAAGGTGCTCGCATGTGGTAAAGAAAATTTCACTTTCGTTGCGGTTGTTGGTAAAGTCAATCTTCTCTGAGGCAAAACGGGTTTCCAACCTTGGGTCCATGGAGTAGAAAAGATGGTTTTGCCAATCGTTTTCCGAAATGATGTTTTTGAGCGCTTCGGAAACTTCCGCGAAATCTTCACAGTAGATAAACTTGCCACCATTTTTTTTGAAGTAGATGGTAAATTTCTCATCAACGGGAATCTTTAAATCGGGCATGTGGTCACCACGGGTTTCCGCAGTTTCCTTGGAAACCTTTTTTCCTCCTCCGAAAAGTTTTTTAAAAACCCCCATTTATGGTGTTGCGTTCTTATCTACCGAATCAATATAATTCCTTTGATTATACTTTATTGAATGAATTTATTCTGCTGGCTCCAGCTTTTCCTCTTCTTTTTCGAAAGGTCTTTGACCAAAGATCTTTTCCAAATCGTCCTTAAATATAACCTCTTTGTCCAAAAGTCTTTCGGCAAGTTCGGTAAGCTTGTCCTTGTTTTCTTCCAAAAGTTTAATGGCCCTTTCGTATTGCTTTTCAATCATTTTGGATATCTCCTGATCGATTTTCTGGGCTGTCTCTTCACTGTAGGGCTTGGTAAAACCATACTCGTTCTGTCCTGATGAATCGTAGTAGGTAATATTGCCCAATTCATCATTGAGTCCGTATATGGTGACCATGGCGCGAGCCTGTTTGGTTACTTTTTCCAAATCGCTCAGTGCACCAGTGGAAATTTTACCGAACATTACCTTTTCTGCAGCTCTACCTCCCATGGTGGCGCACATTTCATCCAACATTTGCTCTGGACGAACGATTAAGCGCTCTTCGGGCAAGTACCATGCTGCTCCAAGGGATTGTCCGCGAGGTACGATGGTCACTTTTACCAATGGTGCCGCATGTTCCAACATCCAACTCACGGTAGCGTGACCTGCTTCGTGGAAGGCGATGGTTTTCTTTTCATCCGGTGTGATGATTTTGTTCTTTTTCTCCAGACCTCCCACAATCCTATCCACGGCATCCAAGAAGTCTTGCTTGGTCACTGCTTTTTTCTCTTTTCTGGCAGCGATGAGTGCTGCTTCGTTACAAACATTGGCAATATCTGCACCTGAGAAACCTGGTGTTTGTTTGGCCAAGAAGTCCAAATCCAAGGTTTCAGCGGTTTTTATGGGACGAAGGTGTACTTCGAATATTTCCTTTCTTTCGTTCAGGTCGGGAAGGTCAACGTAGATTTGACGGTCGAAACGTCCTGCACGCATCAATGCTTTGTCCAGTACATCGGCACGGTTGGTGGCCGCCAACACAATTACGTTGGTGTTGGTCCCGAAACCATCCATTTCGGTCAATAACTGGTTCAATGTATTTTCACGCTCGTCATTGGAACCAGTGAAGTTGTTTTTGCCCCTTGCACGTCCAATGGCGTCGATTTCATCAATAAATATGATGGCAGGGGATTTGTCCTTCGCTTGTTTGAACAAATCACGTACCCTTGATGCCCCCACACCTACGAACATCTCAACAAAGTCAGAACCGGATAGTGAGAAGAAAGGTACTTTCGCCTCGCCTGCCACGGCTTTTGCCAAAAGGGTCTTACCGGTACCG
>CETR01080847.1_pt1 | contig 11099 bp, 5 predicted proteins | sample 531281 | NCBI WGS metagenome assembly CETR01 (sample SAMEA2622568, study PRJEB7988) | marine metagenome | biome: marine biome (ENVO:00000447); feature: mesopelagic zone (ENVO:00000213); material: "saline water (ENVO:00002010), including plankton (ENVO:xxxxxxxx)" | depth 696 m
GATGGCGTGACCGATTGGTCTGTTGACTTTGCCTCCCAAGACAAATTATTGACCGTTCAGACTACAAGTGCCACGGAAGAGGAAATCACTTCTGCTGTTAAATCGGCTGGATATCATTTGACCAAGAAATAAAAGGAATGTCCAGAAGAATATATTAAAAGGTTCGAATAGGATTGGGGTTACCTTAATCCTATTCGGGTTGTATAAGTTTATTGGATTTTTCTACACAACTTCGGTATAGGCATGGTCATTGGTAGTATTGAAAACATCGCAAGATTCAGGTATCACTGCAATCAAAACCTCTAAACTTGATTGTGTCCATCATGTAAGGTGGACCAGTAATGGCTTGGCTGGAACACCGGTGGCAAAAATCTAAATCTTGTAATTTATACAACTAGTTTAAAAATGACAATCAAAGTTCTTATTATATCTGCTTGTCGATAGGCCGAATAGATACTCATCTTGTTTGTGATGAGATTTTGAACTCACAAAAATTCCTTTGTCTATTTTGATTTAAAATTAAATAAAACAAGATGGTGTGGTTTGATTTTAAATATCGATATTTACGTTGTGAAAATCATTATTTCACACGAAGATGTCCTATGGGATGTCCTGTTTTGGGAAAATCGACATAATATTCTGGATATTAATGGGTTAGCGCCTCTTCAAGAGGTCAGTCATCCCGACAAAAAAGCTAGATTTTTAATCTAGCTTTTTTTATTTAATCCCTTCCTTTAAGGGTTTAATGGATTTTGATAATGATGAATTGAAATAGCTTTTACGCCTCTTGGCTTAGGAGTATTGGTTTGATAAGTTTTTGGATACTTGTAGTACGAAACCCTGTTTTGCTAGCCCATCTGTTAAAACGATAGAGTGCTTCAAAAAACTTGACAAACAGCTGAAAATTTATTGTTCTCAATTTAATATGGTTATGAGGTGAAATCTAAAACGTTTCTGGGGATATGTGAATTATACGGTCACTGATGTGTCGAATGTCGAAATTTGTTTAGGCTTTTGGGAAAAAAAACATACTATTGTCAGAAATACCCTGAGATATTGAATTAAATAACCAGCCCAACATAATGATTGATAAATTACTCTCTAACTTTTTATTTCTTTTCTTTTTTCCATTTTGCGTTATAATTGGCCAAACACTTGACACTGAGTTGTTGGAATTACAGTTCTCGAATGATGGTTACCCCGAGAGGTTCACACGAGCGGAAAATGGTTTTTTCTTTACTTCAGATGATTCAGAATTATGGTTTTCAGATGGAACCGTACAAGGGACGCAATTTTTTTCTAAATCACCAAACTCAGGAGATATAAGCTTAATATTACCTCAAGGAAACAGTATTTTTTTCGTTGCGGAAAAAGATCATCGAACAGATGAATTATGGGTGAGCGATGGTACTGAAGAAGGGACTATTCAGCTAACGGATAGAAATTTATCTTTGGGTCAAGATGGTTCAATTAGTAATGCAATAGTTTTAGGTAACAAGGTTTTGTTCAGCCTATTTGATGTAACATACGGAACTGAATTATGGATAAGTGATGGAACCGTTGAAGGCACGTTTATGTTAAAGGATATTAATGAAGGAGAAAATAATAGTTCACCTTCAGATTTTTTTCTTTTCAATGAACGCATTTTTTTCAAAGCTTCTACTGAAGAAACCGGTGTGGAACTATGGGTGTCTGACGGCACAACAGATGGCACTATTATGCTCAAAGATATCAACGAAGGGGATCAAAGTTCTATGGCTTCAAGTTCTGGCTACAAAATTTATAATGACAATTTTTACTTTTTTGCAAACAATGGAGTGGTTGGAAATGAACTATGGAAGTCTGACGGCACATCAGATGGAACAATTTTAGTTAAAGATATATATGAAGGCTCTTCTTATGATTCTGGTGGAAATTTTATGCAAGGAGGTGTCTTGAATGGGAAACTGTTGTTTTTGGCCAATGATGGATTACATGGTACTGAACTTTGGCAAACAGATGGAACCGCTCAAGGAACAACAATTTTTTATGAAATAGTGGAAGGGCAAAACTCTTCGTTTGGTTATTACTCACAATTGATTTTTTCTAATTCAAAGGCTTTTTTCTATGTAACCGATACCTCTCAAAACAGGGGTCTTTGGGCTAGTGATGGAACCATTTCAGGTACGAAATTCTTGAAAGACACCTCAGTGGGTAATTTAACTTTTGACCAATTGGGCGAGTCGATTTACTTTTTTGGTGACAGTGATTCAGGTTATGAGAAAATTCTATGGAAAAGTGACGGTACCGTTCAAGGTACTCAAGTAGTTTCTCAAAAGGCTACAGGTACAAATATTAGTTCTCATGAGAACGATATCATAATACTTGATAATAGTGTTTTTTTTGCAGCGGAAACTGAGCGAAATGGTATTGAACTATGGGTTTCAGATGGATCGAATGAAGGCACTTCTCTTTTTTATGATTTAAATAGTTCCTATGGAGTTGGTCCTTCATTGTTTACAGCTGTAGGTAATCAACTCTTTTTTCGAGGAAATGAATATGGTTACAATGGTCTATGTACCAGTGATGGAACTATTGAGGGAACTAAATACTTAGATATCAATTTTGATGGTCAAAGTATTGATGAAGATTCTGAGTTTATTGATTTTAACGGCAAACTAGTAGTTAGTGCCAACGATGGCATACATGGTTATGAACTGTGGATTAGTGATGGAACACAGGAGGGAACGAAAATGATAAAGGATATAAATCCTGGTAGTGCCAGCAGCATGTATAATGAAGTTTATGTTAAGACATTCACGATTATAAACAATAGATTATATTTTATTGCAGATGACGGGGTCTATGGTGCAGAACTTTGGACGAGCGATGGTACAGAAGCAGGAACTTACAGAGTTACAGATATCGCCCAAGGTATAGGTAATCATTTTGGTAGTTATCCAAAAAATTTGGTCTGGTTTAAGGATTCAATTTATTTTTCTGCCTCAGATGGAACTGGAAGTGCTCTTTATAAAACTGATGGCACCCAGTCAGGGACTGATAAAATTATCGAGCTGCATGATTTGTCTTCAATAAAAGTCGTCAATAATAAGTTGGTCATAGTGGCGAATGACCCGTCTAACTCCTACGGTCCAAATCAAATTTGGTTTTCCGATGGTACTGCAGCTGGAACTTCTTTTTTTGATTCCTATGGAGGTGGTATTGATAGTGGCATAGAATATTTAACCATTTTAGGTGACGAATTATATTTCGTGGCATTCCATCCCAACAAGGGATATCCAGAGTTTTACGGAAAAAGCGTTTTTAAAACCGATGGTACGCCAGAAGGGACAACTGCCCTTTTCATTGGGAGCGAACATTCGTTTAGTAATATAGATATAGATGTGTTATTGACCTGTGGGGGTTATGTTTACTTTGTTATAGAGGGAAGTTCGTATGATTTCGAACTTTGGAGAACTGATGGTACCATTGAGGGGACTATTCCAATTGTAACGGATGAAGGTGTTTTTAACTCCATCACCGAATTGAACTGTTTTAAAAACAACTTGATTTTTGCACAATACGCAAAGCCTGAACCAATTTGGCTAACGACGGGTAAACCAGATGAAGTTTATGGTTTTGACATCAATGTTGTAAATAGCCAATCTTCCCCATCTTCAATCAATTACCCAACCGCAGCTGGTAACAAACTGTTTTTTAGTGCCACCACTTCATTGAGCGGTAGTGAAATATATGTTACTTTACCTAAAAATTTTGTTGCAGATAATGATTTGACGGATAGTGATGGTGATGGAGTTATTGATTTGTTTGATGAATGTCCTGATACTCTAATGGGCAAGGAAATTAATGATGTGGGCTGTGCACAAAATCAATTGGATGATGATAATGATGGAGTTACGAACGATTTGGACCAATGTCCAACAACTTTACCCGATGAGACTGTTGACCAAAATGGATGTTCGGAATCGGATGTCATCGATACCGATGGTGATGGTGTTAACGATACACTGGATTTATGCCCTAATACACCTTTAGAAGAGGCTGTTAATGAAAATGGTTGTGGCCAAAGCCAATTGGATGATGATGAAGACGGGATAATGAATAATTTGGATCTATGCCCGGAAACGTTGCCTATTTATAATGTTGATGCCAATGGATGTCCTATCATTTTTGACTTGCCATCCAACAATTTTAGCATTGAAACCATTGGGGTGACATGCGTAGGCAAAAACAACGGTCAATTGTTGGTTACTGCTAATGAGAATCATGATTATACCGCACGCATTAACAACGATGATTATAGCTTCAACACAGAGTTGACAATTCAGAATCTGCATGCAGGAAAGTATGAACTTTGTATTACTATTGCCAATGAACCTGATTTTATCAAATGCTTCGGTTTTGAAATACCAGAAGCCTCGGAAATCACGGGTAAATCAAGTTCTTCCTTTTCAAATCAAAAGTTAATGGAAAACATGGAAATGTTTTCCGGTACTGCCCCTTATACGGTTTCTGTTAACGGAAATAAAGAACTTGTAACCATGTCATCTTCATTTTCTATTGAGGTACAACCAGGTGATTTGTTGCAGGTAACCTCTAAATTTCCGTGTGAAGGTATTTTTGAAAGAAAAATTGAAATAACGGAGAGAATGAGTTTTTCACCAAATCCGACTACCGACGATATTTTTATTTATATGCGCGAAAGCCATCCACCGGATATTAATGTAAGTATATATAATTCTGACTTTAAATTAGTAAGATCTGAACTGTTCGAGGTCACAAATGGCACCTTAAGAGTTTCTTTGGAAAGTCTTTCCTCTGGAATGTATTACATAAGGATTGGAACTGGTAATTCAAATGCACTTAAAATTATAAAGAAATGAAAAAGATAATATTTTTCTTGTGCTTATTTATGTTTCAGGCCTGCAGCAAATCTGGTGAGGGGGATGAGCCTGAGTTTGAACCAGAACCGGAACCGACTCCTGAAGTAACAAATACGGCACCTACTATTCCTGATCAAATTTTCCCTACTAATGGTTTGCTCTGTTCCGATAACCCTTTGGAATTTAGCTGGAATTCATCTACAGATAAAGAAGGTGATGCCATTTCTTATGAAATAGAATTGGCAGAGGACAATGCATTTGAAAATATAATAGAAAGTACAACGGTGTCAGAAACAAGTATAACCTTTACTCTTGAAAAGGGAGTCCAACTCAATTGGAGAATCAGGGCAAAAGATAGCGAAGGGGAATATAGTAATTATTCTTCTTCGTGGAATTTTTATACTGAAGGGGAAGGGATTGTAAATTATTTGCCTTTCAGTCCTACCCTGATTTACCCAAAAGCTTTTTCTAAAGTTGAGGACAATGTGGTTGTGCTTGAGTGGGCCTCAAGTGATGTTGATGAGGATCCACTTCTTTATGATATCTATTTTGGAGAGACTACACCTCCTGATTTGGTAAAAGAAAATAGTGAAGATTCAACTTATGAGGTTTCCATAAACCCAGACAAAACTTATTATTGGAAAATTGTAGCAAAAGATGGCAATGGAGGTGAAAGTATAGGTCATATCTGGATTTTTAAAAGCTAGAAAAATAGTCATGTCAATGAAATATTTTTATGTATTCTTCATTCTTTGTGTTGCTTCTTGCAGTAAGGATAGTGATCCTATAACGGTTATTGAGCAAGAAGATCCACCAGAACCAAACTCAATCCCCGGAAATTTTAGTTTGACGGATGTATCTTTTGAAGGAAATATGGCAACAATTGATTGGGAAGATGTTCAGGATTCGGATAATGACCAAATATATTACAGCCTTTATGTAAATAATGTTCTTGTTGGCGAGTACACGGTTTCCATAGCAACTGTTCAACTTCAATATAACACAAGTTATTCGGCTAGAGTAATAGCTACAGATAAGAACGGAGGAACGGTTGAAGCCAATTCTAACTTTGAATCTCCTCAGAGCAAAATTCTATTCTATTCAGAATTTAATGGGATGCTCACTGCTTTTGATTTACGCACTAAACAAGACCTTTGGAAGAAACGTACGTCTTTTATTGAAACACATTCCGTTTTTGAAAATGTAATATATTCTGGTGTTGATGGGATAAATGGATTGGACATTTTGACGGGGGAATCTGTTTACACAAGTACACCAAGTACAAATTACAATAGAGAATATAGAAATATAATTGCCGATCAGAATAACATTTATGCCTTTGATTCAGATTCCAATTTACACTGTGTAGATCGCATTACCGGGGAAAAATTATGGGAACGAAGTTTCTTGAATCATTATGCCCCGTTAACTATAGATAATAACAGGGTCTTTGTATGCAGCAGGAATAATGATCATATATATGCCATAAATAAAATCACAGGAATAGCGGATTGGAGTAGGCAAGTAGATTTTAATTCCACAGGTTCAGCACCTCGCATTAACACCAATCCCGTAATAGTGGATGAGAACATTTACTATGGAGACAATATTGGGCGCTTTTATTCTGTGGACAAGAATACTGGTGATAAAAATTGGAGTATAGGAGGGTTCAATTCATTCTTTCCTTCTCCCACAGTTTTTGAGGATAATATTATAGTGGGGACATATCAAGAACTTTATTCTTTTGATAAAAATACTGGAAATCAAAACTGGAATTATACACCTTCAGGTTCTTTTGAAACATCCCCCTTTTTGGAAAACGATAGAATTTATATCGGGGTTTCTATAAATGGTAGTGGAGAGTTGATTTGTTTAAATGCAGAAAGCGGCCAACTGATTTGGAAATTTGATTTAGAGAACAACACGACTTCATCACCTGTGGTTTACGACAATGTGGTTTATATTGGAGATTGGAATAAAAAATTGTATGCCGTAAAAGCAGATACCGGTGTATTGGAGTGGCAGATTGATATTGAAGAAATTATTGTAAAATCATTCACTTTGGTCATAGGTAGTGGAGATATAATAATTTATCCATCTGTGCATGGCTTAAGGAATTGAAAACAATGAAATCATGAAGTCAAAACAGCTTTTTTTCTTTTGTATGCTATATGCGTTTTTGTCTTGTGGTAAAGATGAACCTGAAGTTATTACGGTAATTGAACCGTATGTTTCAGAACCCTTGAATACTGAAAACTTAATAACGTCATTCAATTTAATATTGAATGGGGAAGAACAGTTTGGCACCATTGATCAGTCTACAAGATTGATTTCCTTTGAAACAGCGGGAGCTGATATTAAAGCGCTTCGTCCTGAAATTGAATATTCAGATAAAGCAAAAATCTCGCCATCACCTGATGTTAAACAAAACTTTGAGGAAGAAGTAGCTTATACCGTTTTAGCAGAAAATGGAGAACCCAATGTTTACAGGGTTAATGTAAATAATAGGCCTTTAAGTGATGCAAATGAAATTCTTTCATTTAAGATTACTCTAGATAACCAAGTTATACAAGCAAACATTGATAACGAATTAAAGGAAATAAGCTTCAATTCTGGATCAATTGATATTAGCGATATTGTTCCGAGTATTGAAATTTCCGAGCATGCCACAATATTTCCAGAAAGTGATATTGCCCAAGATTTTAATAATCTCAATACATATACTGTTACGGCAGAAAATGGAGCTCAGGTTGAGTATAATATTATTGTTAACAAGCCAAGGATTACAGGTGTTAGTACCATTGTTGGTATTTTTAGTAATAATCCAATGCTAGTTTATACTGGAGCTGATATGGTGGTTAGTGGTGAATTCCTTAATGTGGATGATGTAGATTCTGGAGTCTATTTATTTGATGGAGAAAATAAATTTCCCCTGTCTGTTTCTGATGTACAGAAAACAGAGCAAGAATTTGTAACCTTTTATTCTCTAAGTTTTAAAATACCAAACAATATCCCTTCAAACCCCAATTATAAGATCGTTTATGAATCAATGGATCTTATAGCTGAATCAGAAGGTATTATCGACTTAATTTCAGAGAATGTGCCCAATCCTATTTCCTTAAATCAAACTCTATATCAAAGAGGTGATGTATTTGAGTTAACCGGAGAGAATCTTCCAGAAATGATTGCAATACCCTCAAATGGTTCTCTTTACCTTATCGCCAATTCCGGCAACTATGATTTAGTGGTGAATGATGAAAAAAACCTGTTGACACTTACTTTGGATAGTTATTTTTTATTTCCATCATATTATGGCAGAGATGATCAAGAAAAAATTATTACTTTACTGGGGCCGAATAGAAGAGCTGGTGCTACGATAAAAGCTATTTTTGATTAAATGAAAGTACTATTGAATTAAATTAATTGTGGTTATATATTCACATAATACGACAGAATAGTTTGGATTGCTAATGAGTATATTTTGTTCCTGGTTATTTCTTGTTTTAGCTTAGCAAAACGTCATAAATTCTGCATCAGAATGTACTGATTTGATTACGGTTGAGAGTTCGGTAAATCAGTTCAGAAAAACAATTTAAATAATTGATATACAGTATGTTGTGATAATTGCCTTAATCTAGTCATCTCGACACAATAAAGCGAATGTTTTAAAAGCACTGTCAACTAATTGATATTGCTTTTTTTGATTTTGGTGTATACCTTATTTCCTTTAAGCAGAATGCAATAGAATAGGATCAACATGAAATCATAATTGAATACTGGTTAAGGAAAGGGGAGCGATGTCCGCTGATATGAAAATCGTTAAAAATTAGTAAACGTTGTTAAACCCTTATTACTTGGCATTTTTTTGATATTCTTGAAAGCATATTGAAATTAACATATTAAGAAATCATGTCATTATCACCGTCCGCTAACCTTTTAACTTCTATTAAAAAACTAAACCTTAAAATCGACAACATCCATTACCAATTGTCCCCAGAAAAACTTCAGGACATCACGGTTGACAATGGAATGGGAAAAGAGGCCTCTTCCGGTGCCTTGGCCGTCAATACCGGGGAGTTCACGGGCCGGTCGCCAAAGGACCGCTTTATCGTGAAGGACGAAATCACCAAGGACAAGGTCTGGTGGGGAGACATCAACATCCCCTTTGATAGTGAAAAGTTCGATGCATTGTACGATAAGGTCATCGCTTACTTGAACAACAAAGAGCTATATGTTCGGGATGCCTATGCCTGTGCCGATGCGGACTACCGTTTGAACATCCGTGTAATCAACGAGTACCCATGGTCCAATATGTTCGTCTACAATATGTTCCTTCGCCCCACTGAGGAGGAATTGGAGGATTTTGACCCGGAGTGGACCGTGGTCAATGCACCCGGTTTTATGGCCGACCCAAAGGAGGACGGCACCAGACAGCATAACTTTGCGATATTGAACTTTGGCAGAAAGATTGCCCTTATCGGCGGTACGGGCTATACCGGGGAGATCAAGAAGGGGATATTCTCCGCGCTCAATTTCATCCTTCCCGTATACAAGAATACATTGCCCATGCACTGTTCCGCCAATGTGGGGGGGTCGGGGGACACGGCGATATTCTTTGGACTTTCTGGTACAGGAAAAACCACTTTGTCCACCGACCCGGACAGAAAACTGATCGGGGACGACGAGCACGGTTGGACGCCGGACAATACAGTGTTCAATTTTGAGGGAGGCTGCTATGCTAAGGTCATCGACCTATCAAAAGAAAAGGAACCGGAGATCTACGGAGCCATCAAAAAGGGTGCTATTTTGGAAAACGTGGTAATGGACAACAATGGCGATGTTGATTTTACCAATACCTCCATAACCCAGAACACCAGGGTAAGCTATCCGATACACCATATCGATAACATACAGTTGCCATCGATAGGGAAGAACGTAAAGAACATCTTTTTTCTCACGGCGGATGCTTTTGGGGTATTGCCCCCCATTTCAAAATTGACCCCTGCACAGGCTGCCTATCACTTTATATCCGGTTATACGGCCAAGGTTGCCGGAACGGAAGCTGGTGTTGTAGAGCCACAGCCATCCTTTTCTGCATGCTTCGGAGCCCCGTTCATGCCATTGCACCCGGCCAAGTATGCGGAGATGCTGAGCAAGAAGATGAAGGAATCCGGTGTGGACGTGTGGTTGGTGAATACAGGCTGGACTGGCGGTCCCTACGGAGTGGGCACCCGCATGGAACTAAAGTACACCAGGGCGATGATCAGCGCTGCATTGAACGGGGAGTTGGGACTGTACAATTATGGGAAGTACCACATCCACTCGGTCTTTGGTGTGGCCCAACCGAGGGAATGTCCAGGTGTGCCGACCAAGGTGCTGAGCCCAAGGGCTACATGGAACAATGACGAGGCGTACTACAAAACGGCCTTTAAGCTCACTAACGCCTTTAGGGAGAATTTTAAAAAGTTCGAGGAGCATGCCGGCGAGGAAATCCGAAGGGGAGGACCGCAACGGTACGCGTTCTAAACCTTTGGTTTATCTACAGAAGGTACTGATGTATTGATCGGTAAAAACATAGGATTTGTTATAATCAACAAGAAATCTGCCGGTACTGAACTGACAGTCAAAGCTTAGCACATCTCCTTCCTTGATTTGGTTAAAATCCACATTGGGCGCCATCGTCGGATTACACGTAATGGGCTTTGAAAAGTCATCCAATAGATTTTTGGCTATGGAGTTGGTCTCGCTTTTTAGTTCGTTCAATAACTTTGCCGATACGGCCTCTTTTTCTAAAACATCTTGAGGGACAAACTCAATGTCGCGCCCAATGGCCTTACCGGAGCGCTGTACCTCTTTACCATCAATACTGAACTCGGTTTTGAAAAAGGTATGCACATAGGCAATTTTCACATAATTGGGGTCATCTTCAAAGTTGGAGTTCATGTAGGATGAAATCAACTTGGGATTGGCGTCCTTGGTTAGAAATGAATCGATGGGAACCTCACGTTTATCATACCAAATCTCATGTTTTTGGTATTCGTATCCTTCGAAAGATTCTCCGCGATCATCCCGTTCATCCATACACCGAGCGTACATGACCACTTCTTTTGCTACATAATGAAATCCGTTTCTTTCCCTGAAAAAAGGAATTTTATATTCCTCTTTGAGCTTCCATTTACCTTGGTATTTGTAACAAGGGTAGTAACAATCTTCAGG
>CETR01088335.1_pt1 | contig 11089 bp, 12 predicted proteins | sample 531281 | NCBI WGS metagenome assembly CETR01 (sample SAMEA2622568, study PRJEB7988) | marine metagenome | biome: marine biome (ENVO:00000447); feature: mesopelagic zone (ENVO:00000213); material: "saline water (ENVO:00002010), including plankton (ENVO:xxxxxxxx)" | depth 696 m
TTTTTTTTGCTTTAAAAAACTGTCTTTACTGTTTTTCAACACCTCCAAAGTGCTTAAATAATTGTCATAATCGGAAATATTAATATCCTCTCCAACATGCTTATGGTCTGAAAATTTTCCCAAATAGAAAGAACTGTTTTTAAAATCAATCAATTCTCTTTGTTTTGGATAACTTATGTTGAATAGACTATAATCCGTTAAAACGTTGTTTTTGTAGTGTACTTTAATTTTCCAAGTCTGGTATTCGTCGATACTAAAATTTTTCAAAAAGTCAATGAAATAGTCTTTGAAAATTAAAAATCCATTAGAAATAAAAACAGCATTTAGTAATGTAGTTGGTATGGCTTTTCTCTCCATAAATGGTTCAGGGAGCGCAAAATTAAAATCAATTTTACCTTCAATGGGAAAATTGATGCTTTGAATATCACCAAAGTTTCCATCAATAGACTGAAATTGTGTTCCTGTTTCTTTAATATTCATGGAGTTGTATTCCAATTTATAGTACTTCATTCCATCTATGGGTAACTGATTAAATTCGATATCTCTTCCAAATCTTGCTTGGGTTGGCAGTTAATAAATCATCAATATGAACAATTAAACCATTTAAAAACGTAAAAGCTTGATCAGGGCTCATATTACTAATCGCAACGTTATTTGTTGTTAATATACTTTGAATTTTATTGTTATAGGTCGAGTGCCCAGTTAAATGACTAGAAGAAGGCAAGGGGAAGCCATTTAAAAACTCGTTCATAAGAAAGGCGTTAGAAGATTTGGCGGCCCTTTGGACCAGATCCGTTCCTTTAAAGGCCAATGGCATGATATGACGAGCATGGGTCGATGAGGAGGTCAAGCCCAACACTTTTCGCAACTGTTTGCGGCTGTAATTGTCGCTCGGCCACAAAATTTTCCCTGAGAAGGTGTCCACCTTCCAAGTCAGTTTCACTTTGGAGGCAATGTTGCTTGCCTCCACAATCCTTACGGCTCCTTTTGCTCCAGCAGCTACCCATCCCGCCACAGGAACGGCCGCGACAAAACTTAATGTGGCATTTACCCCATCCCCTTAGATCAGATACAACGCCCCGTTGGTCAAATCGGCCACTTCCCCGACCACGGGAACCAATCCGAAAACGTCAAGGACTATGTGAATTCCTTCCTTGGAGGCCAACCACATGACCTTGGCATTGCAATCCCATATGGAAAGCCCATCACAAATTTCAGGGTTGACGGCTCGCAACACTGCACATTTAATCATAAATGCCGTGCTAAAGGGGTCTATGGCTTCTTGATTTGAAATAAAAGTGTATTTTCTTACATAATATCATTTTCTTCAATTCCAAAAAATCAAGAGCCAATTGGCCCACAACTTGAACGGCAGTTCATTGGCATTGCCGAGGGTACTGGCGGGAATCTTGGAGAACCACCAGACCGAAGAAGGAATAAAAATACCCGAAGTATTGGTACCCTATTGCGGTTTTGACACCATCGATTAAGGTTTTCTACCATTAATTTGGACTCGCTTAACAGAATCCCCCACATTTCTACGTTATATTTGAAATAAAACAAGCTATTGCGACGTCTTTTATTTCTCATATTGATGCTATCCGGCGCCATTGGAATGGCCCAAGAGGATTTCTTGGCCAAACAATACTTTCAGGATGGTGATTATGAGAAAGCCGTGGTTTTTTATGAGAAATTGGTCGAGACCAACCCAAGGCGCACTGACTATGCCGAGGGATTGGTGGCTTGTTACCAGCAATTGGAACGCTATGATGATGCCGAAGCGTTTTTACTTCAAAAAATAGAGGACAGCTACGCTTTCCCCACTTTTTATATTGAGCTGGGATACAACTTCACCCTCAAGAATGAAGCTGAAGAGGCCACTGCCTATTATGACAAGGCCATCAATAAAATAGAGGACAACCCCAACTACGGCTACAGTGTTGGATATCGCTTTCAAAAATATGCTTTGCTGGATTATGCCATCCAAGCCTACACCAAGGCCATGGAACTAAAGCCGGATCTTAATTACGATTTTCAATTGGCACGCATTTATGGGGAACAGGGCGATATCGCAAAAATGTACCAATCCTACCTCAACCTGATTTGGGAAGGGCGCACCTCACGTTCCAATGTGTTGCGCAACATAGATGATTTTATCTCCGAGGACCCGTCTGACGAAAACAATATCCTATTGCGAAAAGTACTGTTACAAAATGCTCAGAATACCCCAGATGTGCTTTGGAACGAGCTTTTGAGTTGGCTTTTTGTCCAGCAAAAACAATACAATAGTGCCTTCAGTCAGGAAAAGGCCATATATAAACGTAGCGAGGGGCAGTCCGTGGACCGATTGGAAAATTTGGGAAATATAGCTTTGGAAGACAAAGACTGGGAAACCGCAACAGAGATTTACGAATACATCGTGGACAACACAGAAAATCCACGGACCAGGCTCAATGCAGAACTCAACCTGATTGATATTGCGCTGGAAAACCCAACGGAGAAAGTTCTGGAGGATGTGGAAAAGAAATTTGAGCGCTTGGTGGAAACATACGGAATCGAAAGTCAAACCCTCCAACTTCAAGTTGCCTATGCCAACTTCCTTACTTTCAAAAAAGAAACACCCGAACCCGCCATTGCCATGCTCAAGGAAAGCATGGAACTCCCTATGGGCAGGATGACCATGGCTTATATTAAACTGGCGCTTGGCGACATTTTGGTGTTCGACCAAAGGTTCAACGAAGCCCTGATTCTTTTCACACAAGTTCAAAAGAGCGTCAAAAACGACGTGGTGGGTCAAGACGCACGGTTCAAAGTGGCACAGACCAGTTTTTACAAAGGGGATTTTGATTGGGCCCTTACCCAATTGAAAGTACTTCGCAGTTCCACATCACAACTGATTGCAAACGATGCCATGCAATTGAGTTTACTGATCTCCGACAACTCATTGGAAGATTCCACCCAAACCGCTTTGAAAAAATATGCCAAGGCAGACCTTTTGGCTTATCAAAATAAAAATACTGAAGCCATTGCCGCACTTGAAGATATTTTACAAAATCACAAAGGAGAAAAAATTGAGGACGAAGCCTTGCTAAAACAAGCCGAACTATTGGTAGAGCAGAAAAAATACGAAAGTGCCGAGTTCAACTATCAAAAAATTGTGGAATTCTATTCCGATGGGATTTTGGCCGATGATGCGCACTTTGCCCTCGGAGAACTATACGAAAACACCCTGAACGAGCCAGAAAAAGCCAAGGGACATTACGAGAAGATCATATATAATTATCAGGACAGTTATTATTTTCCCCAGGCCCGCAAGAATTTCAGGAGGTTGCGAGGGGACGCCATTAACTAATCAACTTGACATTCCCGCCTTCGCGGGAATCTCTTTAAGAGGTTTCTCAGAATTACACTAACTTCGTCCACGCTAAAACAGACAAAGCTAATGCTCATTTACAACGTTACCATCAATATAGATGAAAGTGTACACGACCAATGGCTGGATTGGATGAAGGATAAGCACCTGCCCGATATGCTGGCAACAGGTAAATTTTCCCATGCCAAAATGGTCAAGGTCTTGGTGGAGGAAGATATGGGCGGCATCACGTACTCCATACAATACACCACCCAAAGCAGGGATACTTTGGAGGCCTATTACAAAGAGGATGCCGAGCGCTTACGTGCCGATGCACAGAAAATGTTTCCCAATAAATTTGTCGCTTTTCGAACCGAACTGGAAGTCATCAGTCAACAAATACCTTAACCTTTGGAATATCTTTTTTCCTACGGAACGCTTCAGGACCTGCAAGTGCAGGAACATATTTTTGGTCGTTTGCTCAAGGGGAAAAGGGATTCGGCATTGGGGTTCAAGAAAATGGAAAATGCCGTTTATGGGCGTTATCCTTTGGTCATCAACACGAACAACCCTGAAGATAAAGTTGCAGGTGTTGCCTACGAAGTGGATGAAGCCGATTTGAAAAAAGCGGACATTTACGAAACAAGCGCCTACAAACGTCAAAAATTTCCTTTGGAATCTGGGGACGAGGCATGGATCTATATCGAAAATTCCAACTAACTTGCAAAAAAACCTTCCGTGTCCAAAAAGAAGCGAAAAAAATATTCCAACCATACCCATCACAATCAAAAACACCAAGATGACGGTACGGTAAAGGCAAAAAAGCATTTAGGCCAGCATTTCCTCAAAGATGAGTCCGTGGCCCAAAAAATTGCACAGACCCTATCGTTGGATGGTTATAAAAATGTGTTGGAGATAGGCCCAGGTATGGGAGTGCTTACCAAACACTTGCTTCAGCGTGATCTGGACCTAGTGGCCATGGATTTGGATGAAGAATCCATCGTATACCTTAACCACAGTTTTCCATTGGAACATGCCGCGATTCTGAAACAGAACAACCGTTTGAATGTCATAGAGGCGGATTTTCTCAAATTTGACCTCTCGGAACTTTATGGCGAAGAACAATTCGCCATCACGGGCAACTTCCCGTACAACATTTCCAGTCAGATCGTTTTTAAAATGCTGGACATAAGGGATCAGGTACCTGAATTTTCAGGGATGTTTCAAAAAGAGGTGGCCAAACGTATTTGCGAAGGACCAGGGAGCAAAACCTACGGGATCCTTTCCGTATTGGTCCAAGCGTATTATGAGGCCGAATATCTATTCACTGTCCCACCCGGTGTTTTTGACCCACCACCAAAGGTGGATTCCGGCGTTCTCCGGTTAACACGCAAAAAAGAACTGAACCTCCCTTGCGATGAGCGACTCTTCTTTAAAGTGGTGAAAACGGCTTTCAACCAAAGGCGAAAAACCATTCGTAACAGTCTTAAAACCTTCAACCTTTCCGATAATCTAAAAGAAGATACTATCTTTGATCAACGCCCAGAACAGCTAAGTGTAGCTGACTTTGTAACGTTGACTCAAAAGATAGCCGATGACCCCGTTTAAACTCACAGACGAACTTTTAGAAGAAATCAGGCAACTGATTGCCGATGGCAAAAACGCCGAACTTCAATCCATGATGAAGGAGTTCCACTATGCCGATATTGCGGAGATAGCGGACGAAATGGAGGTTGAAGAGGCCACCTACTTGATCAAGTTACTGGACAGTGAAAAAACCTCGGACATCCTTGCCGAAATGCACGAGGATATCCGGGAAGCAGTACTAAAGAACCTTACTGCCAAAGAAATTGCGGGCGAGCTATCGGAACTGGACACGGATGATGCCGCGGATATCATCAACGAACTGCCCAAAGAACTCGTTCAAGAAGTAATCTCCGAAATCGAGGACCGTGAACACGCGAAGGACATCGTGGACCTGTTACGCTACGAAGAGGATTCCGCCGGGGGTCTTATGGCCAAAGAGTTGGTAAAGGTCAATGAGAATTGGACCGTGACCACTTGTGTCAAGGAAATGCGGGCCCAGGCAGAGAATGTGACACGGGTTCATTCCATTTATGTGGTGGATGATGAAGGGAGGTTAAAAGGAAGACTGTCCCTGAAGGATTTGTTGACCGCCTCGACCAAAACACACATCAAGGATGTATACATTGCCAAAGTGGATGCCGTGAACGTCAATGAAAAAGGCGAAGAGGTTGCCAAAATCATGTCCAAATACGATTTGGAAGCCATTCCCGTGGTAGATGAAATTGGAAGATTGGTAGGACGTATCACCATTGATGATATTGTTGATGTAATCCGTGAAGAAGCTGATAAGGATTACCAAATGGCGGCCGGTATCTCGCAAGATGTAGAAGTAAACGACAGCATTTGGATATTGACCCGTGCCCGATTGCCCTGGTTGATTCTAGGCCTTTTGGGTGGACTCAGCGCAGCGGCCATTATGGGAACTTTCGAGGATATGATCTCCAAACATGCCGTTTTGTTCTTTTTTACACCGCTGATCGCAGCGATGGCAGGTAACGTTGGGGTACAGTCCAGCGCCATTGTGGTACAGGGTCTGGCCAATGATGACCTGAAAGGAAGCGTGAGCACGCATTTAATGAAAGAAATGCTATTGGCCCTTTTGAACGGGTTCATTTTGGCCGTTCTACTATTGATTTTCACTTGGATCTGGAAAGGTGCTTTTGCCACTGCATTGGCCATTTCACTATCCTTGGTAGTCGTAATCGTGGTAGCTGGATTGATCGGTACTTTCATCCCGTTGTTTCTTCACAAAAGAAATATCGACCCAGCCATTGCCACAGGACCATTTATCACCACAAGCAATGACATCTTCGGTATCTTGATCTATTTTTGGATAGCCAAGATGATCTTGGGCATATAATCAAACCTAATATTTGAAGTACAGTGTACAAAAGTCCAAAACAACTCGTTGAGCATTGGGTCGACCTTTTCAACCAGGGCAATGCAGCAAAAATAGCTGAGCTATACCACACAGATGCCGTGAACCATCAGGTGACCAATGAGCCCGTGGTCGGCAAGGATGCCATCCAAGAAATGTTCAAAAATGAGTTTGAAGCTGCCGACATGGTCTGTATCGTTGAGCATATTTTTGAAGATGGGGAATGGGCCATTCTGGAATGGAAAGATCCATTGGGCCTTCGTGGATGCGGATTCTTTCATATTGTTGATGGAAAAATCAAATTCCAGCGAGGTTACTGGGACAAATTGTCCTTTTTGCGCATGCACAATCTGCCCCTTCCCACTAAATAGATCCCTATCAGACATGAAATCCATCAACCTAAAACAAAAGCACGCCGAATTTACCGAACAATGGCATCCACATCAAATTGCCATTGTGGATGATATGCAGGTACTGTTGGCCAAACTACAGGGCGAATTTGTTTGGCACGCCCATGAGAACGAAGATGAATTGTTTCAGGTCATCAAGGGTACGCTTTACATGCAATTTCGTGACAGAACCGAGGTAGTGAAAGAAGGCGAGATCATCGTGGTGCCCAAAGGAGTGGAACACAATCCCATGACCAAAAACGGGGAAGAGGTCCATGTTTTGTTATTTGAAAAATTGAGCACAGCACATACAGGTAATGTGCTTCACGAAAAAACACAGACCCACTACCCAAAAATCTAGGAGTTGTATATTTGCCCCATGAAAGTTCTCCACCTCGATACCAACCATCCCCTACTCCTAGATCAGTTCGCAGAGCTTGGGTTCGAAAACCATGAAGACTATACCTCGACCAAAGAAGAGGTAGAGGAAAAAATCCATTTATACGATGGAATCATCATCCGAAGCAGGTTTACCATAGACCAGCAATTTTTGGACAAGGCTACGAACCTGAAATTCATTGGAAGAGTGGGCGCTGGATTGGAGAACATAGATGTGGAGCACGCAAAGTTCAAAGAAGTGTTTTTGGCATCGGCCCCAGAAGGTAACCGAAATGCCGTGGGCGAGCATACCCTGGGCATGTTGCTTTCCCTGATGAACAACATGTGCAAGGCCAACCGCCAAGTAAAAAAAGGCAAATGGAAACGGGAAGCCAATCGTGGTGTTGAATTGGATGGCAAGACAGTGGGAATCATTGGTTATGGCAACATGGGCAAGGCATTGGCCAAAAAATTAAGAGGATTTGATGTAGAGGTCATCTGTTACGATATTGTTGGTGGTGTTGGGGATGACAATGCCCGTCAAGTGGGTATCATGGAATTTCAACAACGCTCGGATGTCGTCAGTTTGCACGTACCACAGACCGAACAAACCATGGGCATGATCAATCTTGAATTCATAAATGGGTTCCATAAACCATTCTGGCTTTTGAACACCGCCCGTGGAAAATGTGTTGTGACCAAGGATTTGGTTAAAGCCTTAAAAGCCGGAAAAGTACTTGGAGCAGGATTGGACGTATTGGAATACGAGAAAAAATCCTTCGAAAACATGTTCGTGCAAAAACCCAAAGCTTTTAAATATCTCCGCAAGGCTAAGAATGTGTTGCTTACCCCCCATGTAGCAGGTTGGACCGTGGAGAGCAAGGAGAAGCTGGCTCAGACAATTGTTGACAAGGTCAAAGAAAGATTTTCCTAACTTTAGGCACCAATTCCATCCTGACTTTGGCTCTGGCATTGGGTAAAACCTGACCAGATATGACCATAGAGGCCAAAACACCTGATGAGTACTTAGAAAAACTGCCCAAGGAACGAAAAGAAGTCATTTCAAAGCTTCGGGAGACCGTAAAAGACAATTTGCCCAAAGGGTTTGAGGAATGCATCAACTATAAAATGTTGGGTTATGTAGTGCCTCATTCCATATATCCCAACGGATACCATTGCGACCCAAAATTGCCATTGCCCTTCATCAATATAGCTTCACAGAAAAATTTTGTGGCACTTTACCATATGGGCATTTATGCCAATCCCGAATTACTGGATTGGTTCGTGGTCGAATATCCCAAACATGTAAGCACCAAACTGGATATGGGCAAAAGCTGCATCCGCTTTAAGAATATCAATACAATACCTTATGAACTGATTGCAGCGCTATGTCAAAAAATGACACCACAGGAGTGGGTTGCACTGTATGAAAAAAACACCAAAAAATCATGAAGAACAGAGTAACAGGGCTGGGAGGTTTTTTCTTTAAGACCAAAGACCCAAATGGCATTAAGGAATGGTACAAAAACCATTTGGGATTGAATACCGACCAATATGGCTGTACCTTTTGGTGGAAGGACAAGGATGGAAACGATTGCTCCACCCAATGGAGCCCCATGGATGAGAAAACGGAGTACTTCAAACCTAGCGAAAAGCAGTTCATGATGAACTTTAGAGTGGAAAACTTGGTGGAATTGCTCGAGGTCCTAAAAAAGGAGGGGGTCACTGTGGTGGGAGAAATAGAAGAGTACGAATACGGGAAATTTGGTTGGATATTGGACCCTGAAGGAAACAAATTGGAACTATGGGAACCTGTTGATAAAGCCTTTCTATAGGTATTGATTTATTTGTTACTTTTAACGCTCATTAACCAACACATTAAATAAACATGTCAGAAGAGAAAAAGGACTTTGGCGATAAAGCTGAAGAAGCAGCCAAAGATTTTAAAGAGGATGTGAACAAAGCATTTGACCCTGCAAACCCAGATAGCGGTAAAACAGTTGCCATTGTAGCTCACCTAACCATAATCGGCTGGATTATCGCTTTGATAATGAACAGCAGTAATAAAACGGAAATAGGTTCCTTTTACATAAGGCAAACCTTAGGAATCGGTTTGCTTGGCATCGTATTAGGAATTATTCCGATAATTAACTTCATTGCATGGATTTTCCCGCTTATTTTATGGATTGTAAGTTTAGTGGGAGCCATAAATGGGAATAAAAAACCCGTTTTCCTAGTGGGCGAATATTTCCAGAATTGGTTCAAAAGTCTATAAAACCTACTTAAAAAGCCAGAGGATATCCTCTGGCTTTTTTTGATGCATATTAATCGTAATATTACAATAAATAAAACTTCAAGAATGGTTATCAGAGACATGAAACCATCCGATTGGGAAGAAGTAGCCCGCATCTATTTGGAAGGAATCGCTACGGGTTTTGCCACTTTTGAGACCAAAGCACCCACCTACGAACATTGGGACAAAGCACATACCAAGGAGTGTCGGTTGATCGCGGAAAACGATGGGGAAACCATGGGGTGGGCAGCATTGTCCCCAGTATCCAGTCGTTGTGTATATGGTGGTGTCGGTGAAGTCAGCGTTTACATTTCAGATAAAAGTCGTGGCAAAGGCGTTGGCAAACTATTGATGCGGCATTTAATCGATAAAAGTGAAAATGCTGGTTTTTGGACCATACAATCGGGTATCTTCCCAGAAAATATGGGGAGCATTAAACTGCATGAAAAAATGGGCTTCCGCTACATTGGCAAACGAGAGCGTGTGGGCAAAATCCATGGCGTTTGGAAAGACAATCTCCTCTTTGAAAAACGAAGCAGCAAGGTCGGCATCGATTAATCCGATTCTGTAGCTCCGTTACCCTCCGCCACTTTACGTTCCAACTCTGCCTGGAATTCTTCCATAACAGGTTTGACAGTACTTTCAGGCAGGTCCGCAATTCGGATATACATTAACCCGTCCACAGAGTTGTTGAATAGAGGATCTACATTGAAAGCCACCACTTTGGCGTTTTGTTTGATGTATTTTTTAATTAAAACAGGCAATCGTAAGCTTCCGGGTTCCACTTCGCTTATCAGTTTATCGAATTTGTTCAAGTCGGCCTGTGTTTCATCGAATACAAACTCTTTGTCGCCGTCCTTAAGCTTTACCTTAAACTCTTTTTTGGGTCGAATGTATTGCGCCACGTAAGGATCCCAATAATTGGACTTCATGAACTCAATCATCAGTGACTTGGAAAAATTGGAGAATTGATTACTGATGCTCACTCCCCCAATCAAATATCGGTGTTCGGGATGCCTTAAAGTGGTATGTACAATGCCCTTCCAAAGCAGGAACAATGGCATGGGTTTTTGCTGATATTCCTTCACAATATATGCCCTGCCCATTTCAATGGATTTCTCCATCATGCCGTAAAGCTCGGGCTCAAATCGGAACAGATCCTGCAGGTAAAAACCATCGATACCATATTTTTTGAAGATTTCAGAACCCAATCCCATCCGATAGGCACCTACGATGGCCTTGGAATCGTCATCCCACAAGAACAAATGATGATAATAGGAATCGAACTTATCCAAGTCAATGGCGTTATTGGTCCCCTCTCCTACTTCCCTAAAAGTAAGCTCGCGTTGACGACCGATTTCGTTCAAGCAAAACGGCATGTCCTTGGCCTGGGCCAAAAACACTTCGTAGTTCTTGCTTTGCAACATCCTGCAGTCCTTTTCCCGGAGCTTTTCAATTTCCCCGTTCAACACTTCTTTGCTGATGGCAGTGGCTATCTTTTTCGGTGGCTTCGGAATCTTGAGCGAAGTGGGCACCTTATCCAAAAAACGTTCCTTCTCAAACGCATTGGCCAATAAATAAGTTTTTTTACGAAGCAGTTCCGCAAAACCTTCTAAAGATTGTTCCTCGTTTTGTGTAGCGACCGAAATAGGCTGACCGATTCGAACCTTAATCGGTCGGCGGCTCTGCGAAGTAAGCTCAGAAGGCAACTT
>CETR01135836.1_pt1 | contig 11086 bp, 9 predicted proteins | sample 531281 | NCBI WGS metagenome assembly CETR01 (sample SAMEA2622568, study PRJEB7988) | marine metagenome | biome: marine biome (ENVO:00000447); feature: mesopelagic zone (ENVO:00000213); material: "saline water (ENVO:00002010), including plankton (ENVO:xxxxxxxx)" | depth 696 m
TTAACCCACGGACAGGTCAAATCCAAGCAGTTGATTTACACTGCTCATTTTCATCCGGCGCGGGTGGCTCAGTTTACCCGGCTCATCCACCCAAAGGTTATTCGTCCGATAAACGCTTGGATTTAAAATTGTATGTTTAAAAATTTTACCTGTTGGGCTTTTTATTTTTCTTTCGCTTTAAAATATTGAGGTCAGGAGATTTGATTAAATACCCCAAGCGTATCATACTTCTGCTCTGGTCATAGGTTATCAAACTTTCCCCATATCCTGTGTACCACTCCAGCATAAGGTGCTGGTTTGTGGTTTCAGACAACCTTAAAGATAACCTGGTCCTTACACGACCTTTCCAGTCCCATTGATTTCCCTTTCGCATGTTGACATCCAGCTTTAGCTTGTCGCTGAAATCGTAGAAGAAACTAAGCTCGCCGAAACCTATATAATTCAAGAGGTCTGGGTTGTCCTCCTTATAGACAAATGGTAACCAACCTTTGATCCCTACCATTAATTTTTCACCTAATCTGGTATTGTAGTTAAGGGAGAGGCTGTTCCAGCTCCTGGAATAGATACTATCCCTACCATTGGACTCGTGTTCCAGTTTCATTTCCACTAAGCCTTTTAGCCTATCGTGCCGATCAAAAACTGGAGCACCCAGCCCGATACCAGGATTAAAGTTCACTTCCTGAAAAGGGCTGGAAAATTCATACACATTCCAGAATGCCTTCTGTGTATAGGTAAGGAATAAGTGGGAGTTAAAAGGAAGTTCGCCCCTTAGGATAAGCTGTTTAAAACTTATTTGATATTTGGCATCAGCAGTTTCTTTTGAGATACTTGAATTTGTGGGTACACCTGTTATGAAATACGCGTCCTTATATATTGAAAAGGAAGGGAGTACTGTATCCAGCACCTGGTTTTTTGTTGGGTAATCGCTCTGGGAATGGACTACTTGGCCAAGAAAGAGGAGTACAAAGATAAAATGGATGACAACTGCCGTTTTGGGCATTTTGCCGTACTTATGGGTTCTATGATTCATAGGTGCTATTATAGCATTTGTTGAATGTCAGGGCTTTTTAGAACAAGAGCTCGTTTTAATTCGGTGAACTTTAATCCAGAGGTTATTGATCCTGACTTCAATTTTTGACATCTATTGATGAGAAAATCAGGGACTAAAGTCAAGATCAATTATATATTAGGATATAGCTACCAGTACCTTGATGGACTTTTGACTATCGGCCTGGGTTTCAAACGCCTGGGGAAGTTCTTTCAACGCGTACTCATGCGTGACGATAGAGGTGAGGTCCACCTTCCCTGAAGATACCAGATCGATGACCTGAATCATTTCTTCACTGGTATATGCAAAGGAACCCTGAACCGTAAGTGCTTTCTGCAAAACAAGATGGCTAATGTCGATTTCAATTTTCTGAGGATAAGTGGCCAAAATAATGAGCTTTCCTTTTATCCTCAATCCGTTTAACGCATCGATAAAGACGGAAGGAACCCCGCTACATTCAAATGCGGCATCAAGATTGGGCAATTCCATACCAAAGAGCGATGGGGTACTACCCAGTTTTTCTATAAGGAAATCCTGTAAACCCATCTTTGCAGAGGATGGGTTGAATGTGATGGTGGCACCCAGTTCCCTTGCCTTTTCTAATCGCTTATCGCTCACGTCGCTTGCAATGATGGTTTTAACACCTTTTGAAGCTAATGAAGCTATGGTGGCCAGGCCTATGGTACCTGCACCAAAAACGATGGCATTGGTCTCTTTTTTTACCGCTACCAGGTTAACGCCGGCGTAGCCCACGGTCAATGGTTCAATAAGCGCTCCCTGTTCTTTGCTGATATTTTCAGGAATAGGGATAACATTGACGTTTCTGGCAGCATTTTCTACGTGTATATAATTTGCAAAGCCGCCCGGTTTAAGTCCCAGCCCTATGCCGTTGACCATTGGGTTTACCACTACTCGCATTCCCGGGGATAAGCCTTTCACATTTTGGCCTACCTCATTGATAACACCGGTAAACTCGTGTCCCAATACAGAACCGGGCGGTACAATTTCTGAATGATAAAAGTGTATATCAGATCCGCAGATCCCTGCTTTTGAAACTTTGATGATTACCCCATCATCCGTATTCTTTGGTCTTGAGGATTCGTCAACACGTATATCGTGCACTCCGTGAAAAACCCCTTGTAAATTTTTTTCTTGGTTCATAATGTGTGATTTAAGTTAAGGTTACCTGTTTTTGACAAATAGTTAATATTTTTTTTCTTTGTTTACTTCCGGTACTTCCAGTTGATCCGTTTGGTATAGGTACACCGCTTCTGCTTCCTCGTAATCTGCAAAAGCACTAACCAATTCAGTTTTGGCCTCCTGAAACAAGGCCTGTGCGTTCAATAATTCCGTGAGGTTGCTTAACCCACTGTTGTAATTATCACGATTTACGTTCAAATTTTCCCGGGTATAGTTTAGGTTTTCCGACGCATACAGAATTTTCTTGTAGGCATCAGATAGGTCGTACCAACTTTTCATAATCCCCACTTTTAACTGGTCCTTTCCATCCCTTAGATCATTGATGGCTATTTCTTCTTGAATCTGCTTTTGCCTGACCTTTTCTTTTTCCGGGCCCCACCAGGCAGATATGGGGATGCTCACGGTGGCAAAGGCCATGGGCAGGAAGTTTCCATCAAAACTATTGTCAAAGGAGCCAAACCTGCTGCCACTTACTCCCACGGCCACGCTGGGCAGCAGGTCACCTTTTTCCAATTGGGTTTGAAGCCTGGCGGCCTCAATGGATTTCTCCAGTAATTGATAGTTGCTGTTGTTGTTTAGGTCAAGATTGGGCTGACTGTAGTTAAAAAGGGGCATTGACCTAACAGAGATGGTGTCAACAGCAACCATCGTGGTGTCAAATGGAATACCGGTATAGAGCGTAAGGTCCAGCAGGGCAATGTTCCGCTGGTTTTTTAGCTTGCTTTTTTGAAGTAAAAGCTTGCTGAGTTCAACCCTAACCCTGAGCAAATCGTTTTTTGCGATCAGCCCTGCATCCAGTAGGTCCTGCTGTTGTTTCAACAATCCCTCCAGGTAATCTTCGTTTGCGTTCAATACCTTTTTTTGTTCCTGTGCCTTTACGAGGCGCCAGTACTTTTGTTCGGTGAGCAGTACTACAGAATCAACCGACTGCCTGGCCCTAATGCGGCTTACCTCTCCTTGAAGGTCTGCAAGGGCGCTCCCGGTTCGTACTTTCCCTCCCGCGTACACGGTTTCCGTTGCGGTGATCCCTGCGAAATAAAAATTGTCGATTCCATCCGGCAACGTCTCCGGTACGGGAGGTATCAAATCTTCAAACGCATAAATTCCCGTTGCGCTACCTTCAATGGTAGGTAGATAATTTGCTATGGCCTCCCGTCTGGCGGCTTCGGCCTTTTCTATACGTAAATTGCCATTTTTGATGTCATTGCTATACGTTAATGCTGCCTTTTTGCTTTCATCCAGGCTGATGGACTTTTGTTGTGCCCACAGATTGCCTTTTCCGAAAATAAATAGGGAAAGCAGTAGCGTTATAAATATGCTCTTTTTAGTGCGCATTGGTTTCAGCTTTTATGTTTTCATCTTTTCTAAAAAATAGCCAGTAAAGTACGGGCAGTACAAACAGTGTCAATACCATAGACATCATTAGTCCAAAGGCTATTACCGTGCCCAGAGGCCCCCACAGATTAGATCGGCTTACGATCATGGGTATCACGCCCACCGCGGCAGCCGATGAGGTGAGGAAGATGGGTCGCATTCTGCGTTGAGCGGCTTGAATGGCAGCTTCTCTATAAGTCAGATTGTTTTTAGCCCTTATTTCGTTAGCAAAATCGATAAGAATGATACCGTTACGCACCACAATTCCACAGAGGGCGAGAATGCCCAAGAACGAGGTAAATCCAAAAGGATAATCCATTAACCAAAGCCCCAGGGCCGCTCCAAAAATGCTCAGGGGCATCGTCAGAAAGCTCAAAAATGCAGGTTTGAGACTTTTAAAATGCCATAGAAGGATCAAGAATATGATGATTACGCTCATAAATAATGAGAGCCCCATGGGAACAAGGTTTTCCTGCTGCATTTCAAATTCCCCACCGTATTCTACTTTCACGTCATCAGGAATATCCAGCTCATCGATCCTGGGCTGTAAGTTTGCCAATACTTCATTCGCAATGGCATCTTTTTCAATATCCACGCGAACGGTCAAGCAACGCATACCGTTTCTCCTTACGATTTGTTCCTGATGCCATTGGGGCTGAACTCTTGCTACCTGCCTAAGTGGCACCGTAGTTCGCTTTTGAGGCGCGACTACTGCCATTTCTTCCAGTGCAGAGATATTACTATCGCCTGTATTATCAGTCTTAATCTTCACATTTATGGGATAATCTGCATCCCATAATTGCGTGGCAGTCACGCCCTCTAAATTCATGCTTACGGAATTGGCAATGTCATTGCGGTTGAGCCCTAACCTAGCAGCATCATTTTCTTTGATATCCAGTTCAACAGATTCTTGTGCGTTACCATAATTGGTTCTTGACCAGATGGTATTGGGCGTGGTCCTGGCGATGTTGATGATGCGGTCGCCCAAACTTTTCAATTGCGGGATATCATCACCATACAATCTCACCTCTACGGGGGCGGGATTAGAGATCATATCGAGTTGTTTCATCCGGATATGTGCCGAAGGAAACATGGAGGTATATTTGCTGTTGTATTCTCTCAGAAGCTCTTCGGTAGCTTCATCAGAAGTTGTGTTGATAAGTATCTGGGCGTAATTCTTGCCCGGTAGGTTAGGGGCATAAAGGGTATGGAATCTGGGTGAGCTTTCGCCGATAAAACTGGTATACGAGGCAATGCGCTCTTCTTTAGCCAGAATCTTCTCAAATTGCTTTACCACACTGTCCGTCTTTTTGAGATTGTATCCCTTTGCCAGGGTTATCTCAATGGCAAACTGGTCCCGCTCGATTACCGGGAAGAGCTGCTGTTTTACAAAGACACCCATAATGGCCATCCCTATCAAGATGGATACAATGCCAGCGGTTAAGGTGAGCTTATAATGTTTTACGGCTATCTGTACATATTTGTCAAAGAAGGATTGGACCCTGTCCAGAAATGATTTTTTATCTTTTTTGTCTTCTGCTTCATGAAGTCCCTTTTTGATGAAAACGGTGTTGACAAAAGGTATCAAAAGGATGGAGATGATCAGGGAAAGGAAAAGGGCAATCATTATGGTCCAGGGGAACGCGCTTATAAAATCAGACGCCACGCCTTGCATGAAGAAAACGAGAGGCAGGAAGGTAGCACTGATGGCAATCGTTGCCGTGAATACGGAAGGGAACAGCTCAATCGCACTGTTTCTGGCGGCCTCCCATACTGACTGTCCGTGGTCCAGTTTTTCAACATGATTGTCTATGACCACGATGGGGTCATCTACCACGATCCCAAGCACGATGATGAGTGCCGCCAGTGTAACCGTGTTCAACTCAAGGCCAAAAAGGTACATCATGGCCAGGGTGGCCGCAATGGTTACCGGGATGGTCGCCGCGGCTACCGAAGCTATCCTGAAAGGCAGTAACAGCATGGCAACAATAACCACCCCTATCAAGGCATAGGCAAATTCTTTCATGAAGTGGCTTATGGAATGATGAACGATCTTGGGCTGGTCTGCTAATCTGGTAATCTTGATGTCAGCGGGAAGTCTGTTTTTAAGTTTTGTAAGGTGCTCATCCACTTCATCGCCGAACTGCACAATATTATTACCTGATGCCATTTCTAGGGTAATGATCATGCTTTTTGTGCCGTTTACCGTGATGTAGGAGTCGGGATCCTCATATTCACGCTTAATTTTAGCAAGGTCTTGTAGGCGAATTGCGTGACCATTGTCATCTACCTTGATGACCTGCTGGGCAATATCGCTTTCCGTTTTAAAGAACGTATTAAGATGTATGGGCCTGTCTATCGTTTTCCCGTCTAAGGTTCCTGCAGGACTTATTGCTCCCTGTTGTTTGAGGCTTTGCATGATCTGGCCCGGGCCTATGCCATATTGAGCGAGTTTGTTATTGTCCACATATATGGCTACCTGCTCGGTCAGGCCTCCGGAATGGCTTATCTTGGCAATATCATCCAGCTGTCTCAGATCATCTTCTATTTCCTCTACATGACGCTCCAGATCCTTATATGGCCTAGATTCTGATTCTACGGCAAGAATCATAGCGGCAGTACTACCAAAATCACTGTTAACAACTACTCCCTGGACTTCATCGGGGAGTTGGGACTGCTGGAAAATAAGGATGTCACTTTTTAATTTGTTCCAAAATTGCTGAGTTGAATTGTGATCTATGCGGTTTGCTATTTCCACATAGAGATACATCATCCCGTCCCTGGAATAGGAGTAGGTCTTTGCCTTGTTCACCTCATTATAACTGAATAGGAATTGTTCTACCTTAGAGGTAAGCTGTTCCTCCACCTGCTCTGAAGAAGCCCCGGGATAAAATCCGATGACAAGGCCTTGCCGTATGGTAAATTCAGGAAATTCATTTCTGGGCATGTTGAACAACCCGAAAATCCCGACCGCAAATAAGACAAATGCCAGAGCCAATGGAAAGACACTGTTTTTCATTGCCCATTCTATAATAGAACCGCTCTTTTTCATCAATATCTAATTTTTATTTTATTATCTGAATAGGAGTTTTATCGGTAAGCTTGTGATATCCGGACGTAATCAATAGGTCTCCATCTTTGAGCCCTTCAGTGACCGCGATGCCATTGTTGTACAGCTTCCCAGTCTTGATTTGTTGCCTGTACGCATTATTTGCCTCGTTGTCTGCCAGATACACAAATTGATTTCCTTTTTCGTCTGCATAGACGGCTTCTACCGGGACAATGAAGGTCATAGTGCTCTCTTTCCTTTCATTGTTCAAGACAATTGAGCAGGACATGCCGGGCTTGATCCTTCGGTCTGGATTGTCTATGTTTATTTTAGCGGTATAGGTGGGATTGTCCTGCGCTGTCTGGATTGAAACTTCATCAACAACGCCCATAAATTCTTCATCGTCAAGCGCTTCAATGGTCACCCTGGCCGGGTCACCCTTTTTATAGTTGTTTATCTCTTCATCTGGGATGGGTACCGAGGCTTTGACCACATCGATTTGTAGAAGCTTAAGGACTGGTTTGCCTGGGCTGGCAAGGTCTCCTGCCTCGAGCATTTTTTCGCCTATGTATCCGCTTACCGGGGCGAATATTTTAGTGTGTTTGATATTTTGGTAAGTGGCGTCCGCAGAGGATTTGGCTTGCTGATAGTTTGACCGGGCTTCGATCATTTTTATTTCTGCAATGCTCCCTTTTTCAAAAACCTCTTTTGTACGCAGGTAATTTTCTTTTGCCAGTTCTGCTTGGGCCGCTTGGGCTTGATATTGATTTCTGTAGGTAGTTTCATCAATTTCTGCCAGTAAAGTACCTTTAATTACAAAAGAACCCATTGCGACCGGTACCCTTTCAACAGTACCGGATACCTGAAAACTCAGGGTTATGGATTTGCTTGGGTTGATTATACCGCTGTACCCTATAGCCCGATAGCGCTGCTGACTATTTTCGCCACTTATGGTAGTGACCTTGACCTTAATAGGTTCTGCTTCACGTGTTTCAATTTTGTCCCCGCAACCGGTGAATGTTAAAGTCAATACTACATAGGATATAAGCACAAAGTTTGATTTCATTATAACAGATTTAAACATTAAACAAATTTTGTATTATTGTCTAAAATATTTTAAAAAAAAACTATTTTAGACCTTTGACCAAAAGATTAATTAGCCAATATAATTTATCGCTCAAGTTGTCGATAGAACCGTAGAGTAGCATTTCTTTTTCTAAACTACTTATAGCGGTAACAATGGCCAATGCTAAGAAATTAAGGTTATCATCTTCGATGGGTAGTATATCTTCGGATTCTATGGCGCAAACTATCATATTCTTAACGAGTTTGATTTCTTTTTGTGCTACAATCCTAATTACTTTGGCAATTAGTTCTTTATTTTCCTTGATGTCAGTGAGTAAATGAACGTATTCATTGGATTTTTTTTCGATTTGCTCCAGTTTACAACGATTATAAAGAACGAGATTTTCTGAAAGCGATTTTGATTTTTTAATTTGCATTTCTGCTGGTTTCAAAATAGCAGAATATTCTTCAATAGCCACCTGTTCAAAAACTTCATATTTATTATTAAAATAATAATACAGCGTGCTTCTTCCTTTCCCTGCAGCATCGGCAATATCGTTCATGGTCACCTTTTCATAACCGTATTGCCTGAAGACAGCTTTGGAAGCTTCGATTATATTTGCCCTATTTATTTCGTCTTTGTTCATAATTCGACAAATATACAAATAATGTCGAATAAACATTTTTTTTTCGATTTTAAAATCCTACCTTCTAAATTTGTTTTCCTAATCTTTTCATTAAGATGCTAAAAATGAGTGTGTAGTGTAAATATTTTTTCTTTATTCTTTTTACCTCTCAATTTCACCTCATCAATATACTTAGCCTGAATGCACCTGCTGTCTATAATTTCAACTATTGACTCTGTAACCAGCAATTTTTGGTTATAGATGTTGCATAGACCTTGTATTCTTGCGGCTGTATTGAGTACATCGCCATGGTAGGCAACTTCTGTTTTTAAACTACCTACTTCTGCCACCGTGACGTATCCTCCATGGAGCGAGGCTTTAAAGATGGGTTTATGATTATAATTTTCCATATAATAATCTTGTCTCATAAGAAGAAGCCTTTCAAATTCAAAAAAGATAATTATACAATTTATATTTTTTAATCCATTCTGTTTTCTCCAGGTTAGCACGGCCTCGTCACCCACAAATTGGTAGATAGATGCATGATACGTAAGAAGTATATCGGATAGGTCACTAAAGCAATCCTGAATAAATTTGCTAAATTTAATATGGCCAAGCTCCTCTGCTATTTTAGAAGATGATTGTAGGTCTAAAAACATAAATATCCTTTCTTCTTCTATAGGATGGTGGTACTTACCCTTAATCATATTGAGAATAACTCCAGGACCGGAGCGTCTATTTATAAAAAGTATGAAGTTCATAAATGCACCAATAATGACCATGTATAACAATAGAATAAAAAATGATCTTGACAGAAAAAAATCTAGGCTTAGAATTAAACCTTCAGATATTTCAAACCCTTTTAAGTAGCTAACTCCACAAAGTGAAATCATAATTATGAGCACAAGTAACGATATGAAAATTATGGTGCGATAAACAATGCTTATGGCAAAAGACTTTTTTTTGGTAAAACGAGGGTAGATAAATATTTCTAAAATACCCAACCCCGCCCCTGTGCAGAAAGAGGCTAGGGTAGCCCAAAGAAAAATATTTTCAATTTCCCCAAGACCTATTTCTACTAATGCATTGGTAGACCCACTGTACCGAATAAGAATGTAGAGATTTCCCGCACCAATCCAGTAGAGTATTATGAACAAAACTTCCTGTAACTTATATCTGGTCTTTGACGTCATTTATTTTTAGACTAAAATATAATTTTTGTCTAAAAAATCATGAATATAAGTTTTCAGAAATATAAATACCATAATTGATTCTTTACATTCTTCTTTTAAGTGATGTTTGATTTTAATTTAATCATGTCTTCCGCTCAATTATTTGAAATAAGCTCTGTAGTTAAAATAATGGGATGACCTTTGGTTGCTGAAATTGGCGCAAATTAATTCCCTTCATCAAAATTATCTTGCTACACACGATTTGTACTTTTTGTTTTTAGGATTTAAAATTTCTTGAAAGTTTAAAATATAAGAATCGATAGTATGATTTTAATTCTCATCATTCCATTCGTTTGCAAGCTATTTTGATGGAATGTAAGGTTATCCACTGCGACTATTTTGATGGAAATGCCAAAATATTCAGTTCTTGAAATGATTTTGGTTGAAAATCTTGATTTTAATAAGCTGTACAGACTGAGCAAGCAAATAGAAACAAAAATTAATATACTATTAGGTTTAAAGTAAGGATATTAGTGACTAAATGGACAGTGAAGTGACTTTGTGAATCTCGCATTACGCATATTCTAGCCGCTAGCAGTCAGACTAAACTTTCCACGAGATTAAACCATTTTAATCTAAACATGTATAATTGAAAAATCTTATGACTTTAATATGAGAATTCTTATTTATACTGTAGTCATGACACTCTTTTTAAGTTCGTGTTCAAGAAGCGACGATATCCAACCCAATGAGCCAAAAACGAACTGGAAGGGCCTATCGGTAAACCTTTGAGTGGCTACGGTTCGGACGGAAGCCACACCATAGAAACAAAATTTTTTTCTAGCCCAAATTTTCCGGGTAAAAATATTGTAATTTATTATCCAAAGGGTATCACATTGCCCGTTCCGACCATATTTTACAGTCACGCTTATTGGATTAGCCGGGCAAACTGAACCACCCTCGCCGGATTAAACTGAACATAGCAAATGAAGTGCTCGGATCTGATGTTTTCTTATTTTATGGCATCCCAAAGACAAGGCAAGACAAATCCCAATTCAAATCATAAATACTCTGTCAACCTTTGTTATTTGTAGTACGATGGTGCACCCTTTGGGTGCACTTTCGTGGAAAGGGAGGAAGAAGAAAAGGGTGGATATTTCCCTGTATCTCAATCTGCACGACTTTCGTGCTTATCTGATTCAAATACTACATGGATACATGTCGATTTTATCCTAACCGCATTATCTGTGGTCACTATTTTTGAACCGTTGGTTATGAACTCGAAGGGTTTGTACTATCTCTTATAATGGCCACCCCCCCCCTGAAATGTATGGATGGACAACTAGTATATATTGTATATCTGTACATTTATACGATCATATATTTAAATGTATTTACCTGTCTCGTCCTGAAAAAAGTTGTCACTCAAAGCGGTTGATACTATAACAAGTTTACACATTTTTCAATAATCCTAGGTCAGGTTTACACCCAAGGTTCCCTTTGTCATCATGCAGGGGTTTGTTCCCTGATCATATTTATGTCTTTCCTTCCA
>CETR01006504.1_pt1 | contig 11080 bp, 9 predicted proteins | sample 531281 | NCBI WGS metagenome assembly CETR01 (sample SAMEA2622568, study PRJEB7988) | marine metagenome | biome: marine biome (ENVO:00000447); feature: mesopelagic zone (ENVO:00000213); material: "saline water (ENVO:00002010), including plankton (ENVO:xxxxxxxx)" | depth 696 m
TGCGGAAATAATGATAACCGGCGCCATGCTATTTGGTAAAATATGTTTTACAATTATTCTGAAATCATTAAAGCCCAATGCTCTAGCGGCGGTAACGTACTGCATCTGCTTAACGCCCATTACCTGTCCGCGAACTACGCGCGCAACTTCAACCCACATGGTTAGCCCAACGGCGATAAAAACCTGCCAAAAACCTTTTCCGAGCGCTAAGGTGATAGCGATTACCAATAATAGCGTAGGGATAGACCAAGTAACATTAATAAGCCACATGATAGCTGCGTCTATCCTTCCGCCAAAATAACCAGCAACTGCTCCAAGGGATATTCCAATTACTAAAGAAATGAAAACCGCTACAAAGCCTATGGCCAAAGAAATACGAATACCAATGAGCATTCGGCTCAACAGGTCGCGACCGTATTTATCGGTACCGAGGAGGAATTTTTTTTCTGAAATATATTTGCCGGAAATTTCATCGGCGGATGATGCATCTGGAAAAAGTGAAAGGAGGTATTCCTTTTGCAAACCTCCGGTTCCATCGGGTGTGTACTCGATAATTTCAATAGAATTTTCTTTTATGCTAAAATTTGAAATTGGAATTTCAGTATCAGCATTTTTTTTTCCAAAAAAGAAAACCGATAATGGGTTCTGCTCTTCTACTTTTACTGGTATGGTAAGCATTTGCACAGAAAAACCCGGGTTTTTTGAATGAATGGAAAGATGCATCTGGTTTGCGTTTTCTGAATTATCGGGCGCCAAAGCATACGCAAAAATCGCTACCAAAACACAAAGTGACAAAAAGCACAAACTGAAAACGCCCCAAAAGTTTTTTTTGAACTTTCGGAGCGCTATCTTAGTTAATGAAGTAGTGTTTTTCACACTTCAAATTTAGTAAAAATTAGTGTGTTTCATTCAGAAACACCCATTCGGTTTACATAATATTAGTTTTTAATATCCGCAACTTTTCCAGCTTTGATATTGTTGAGTTTTAAATCTTCCAATACGTGGACAGCCTCTTCAATGTACATATCCTTGCTCAAGTTTTTATGCCATCTTTTACGCTTTTCAGAAAGTGTAGTGTCCTTCTTCATTAATGCAGCTTCGTATGGCAATGATTCAAAAGTAAGATGATTATCGTATTCATCAATAGCGTCAAAACGTTTAGTTTCCTGTTTGCGCTGCTCAATCTCGGCACTGTACGTTTCGTAATTTAGATTCACTTCTTTTTCATCCCTACGAGCCTTTATCCATTGCGCATCTTCGTCAATCAGTTTTAACTGTTTGTTTTGGGCCATTCGAGCTTTGCTTTTTTGTATGGTTTCGTCATAATCTATATAACCGTCCCATAAATCATATTTTGCAGCATCGATTTTGTCATAAGGTAATGGATTGTCATAATCTCTTTCACCTACATCAATATAGCTATAGCGATCTGGCATTACCACATCACTCTTAACTCCTTCGAGTTGGGTAGAGCCTCCATTTACGCGATAAAATTTCTGAGAAGTAATTTTTAAAGCTCCCATATCGCCCAAATCATTCTTGCGAAGCCATTGATTCAAATCAATTACATTTTGAACGGTACCCTTTCCGTATGTTTGCTTACTTCCCAAAATAATGGCGCGTTTGTAGTCCTGCATTGCAGCGGCAAGAATTTCGGAAGCCGAAGCTGAAAGTTCATTCACTAAAATTACCAACGGACCGTCCCAAACAATCTCACTGTCCTTATCCTCTAGTACTTCCTTATTTCCGTTTGAAGCTACTTGCACTACGGGTCCCTTTTTTATGAAAAGTCCAGCAATATCAACAGCCGTACGCAAAGATCCGCCACCATTATCACGAAGGTCTAAAACCAAACCTTCCATTCCTTGTTCTTTTAAACGAAGAATTTCTTTTTTAACGTCAGTTGCAGCATTGCGCTCTTTGTAATTTTCCATATCAAAATAAAACTGCGGAAGGTTGATAAGTCCAAATTTGCGATCGCCTTTATCAATCAAAGACGATTTTGCGTAGGTTTCTTCAAGTTCAACTACATCGCGGGTAATAACTTTATCAGAAATAGTTCCGTCAACGTTTTTAATGGTAAGTGTAACTTTGGTGCCCTTAGGACCTTTTATCAACTTTACGGCATCGTCAATGCGCATGCCAACAATGCTCACCGCATCTTTTTCATCTTCTTGTTTCACTTTTAAAATTACATCACCTACCTCAACTTTTTCACTTCGCCAAGCTGGGCCTCCACTTATAATTTCAATAATAGTAATGTAATCGTTCTTTTTTTGAAGCCTCGCTCCAATACCTTCCAGCTTTCCAGACATACGAAGGTCGAACCTATCTTTATCGGGCGGCGCAAAATAATTTGTGTGTGGATCAAATTCTTCAACTATAGTGTTTAAATAGATTGAAAAATAGTCCTTGCGCTCCAAATCTTTAGTGAAATCAAAATATTCGTCTAAGGAACTTTTAGTGGTTTCACGAGCTTTTGCTTCAAGCTCCGCCATTGACTTATGCTCAAACGGCTCATCCGTTGATGCAGTTTTTGAATTGTTTGAAAATTCGGAAGCATCCTCCATTTCATCATCTTTATTGGCAGAAGAGGCAATTCCCTTTTCACGGTTTTTTTGATCTTCCACCAAATCATAATATGCAGAAAGTGTTGTGAACTTTAACTGCTGTTTCCAGCGTGCCTTTAATTCTTTTATGGAATTTGCATATGCAAGATTATCGTAATCAACATTTATGGTTTCATTTTCATTGAAATCGAAAGGTTTATCCAGCACTTCCGGATAAATTTTCTTTACATCTTCCATTCTTTCATTGAAACGCTCATAAACCAAATTGAAAAAAGACAAATCTTTATTCTTTATTTGATCGTCTATTTCTGTTTTATATTTGCTGAATTCCTCAATATCTGAAGCAAGGAAATATCTCTTCAAGGGATCAAGTCCGTTGATGAAATCTTTATAAACTCCTGCCGAAAATTCATCATTAATATCTTTTGGGTCATAATGCCCTTTTTGAAGTACATAGGTAATAAGGTCTAAAAGCAGCTTGTCCTTATCGGGATCATTGAATTCCTTAGTAGTAAAACTGCAGGAAGCCACAGAAACGAAAACCGCCAAAAACAAAACTTTAAAATTCTTTTTCATTATCCGCATAGTCGTGGTATTATTTTATGAGTGCCTAAATTATATAAAAAACTGTGCCATTAAAGTATATTGATACTAATTTTTTGTTAAACAGTTTTTTTTTGATTCTAAATTTAGAATTCTGTTTCCGAAGGCTCTCGGGACAGAATTAATAAATGTATTTTTGTTTTTCAAAATTTGAAAGATTTTATGTCCAAAAAAAGACCACTGATATTAGTAACCAATGACGATGGCATCAACGCGCCGGGTATCCGTACTTTAATTGATGTAATGAATACACTGGGAGACGTTATGGTAGTTGCTCCAGATTCGCCCCAAAGCGGAATGGGCCACGCCATAACTATTAACGATACATTGTACTGCAATAGTATAAAGGTAGTTAATGGTGATCCACACAAAGAATACAGTTGCAGCGGAACGCCCGTAGACTGTGTAAAAATAGCTGTGAACGAAATTTTAAAACGCAAGCCCGATCTTTGCGTTAGCGGCATAAACCATGGAAGTAATTCATCTATTAACGTAATTTACAGTGGAACAATGAGTGCCGCTGTGGAAGCGGGAACGCTGGGTATTCCATCCATCGGGTTTTCACTTTTGGATTATTCCATGGAAGCGGATTTTGGACCCTCAAAAAAGTTTGTGAAGGCTATTGCACAGCAAACCTTAAAAAATGGATTGCCAAAAGGCGTAGTATTAAATGTGAATATTCCCAAATTGAATGCTTCGGAAATAAAGGGCATCAAAGTTTGCCGTCAAGCAAATGCGCATTGGGAAGAAAAATTTGACAAAAGAACCAATCCATTGGGGCGTGATTATTACTGGCTAACGGGTGAGTTTGTAAATGAGGATAAGGGCGAAGATACAGATGAATGGGCTCTTCATAATGGGTTTGTTTCTGTGGTTCCCGTCCAGTTCGATTTAACAGCGCACCACGCAATGAAAGAACTCAATACTTGGGATTTCTGAAAAGGGAAATAAAATGAAACCACACATTAAAGAAGTTTTTATTGGTTTAGTAATCGGTTTGCTTGCAAATATGGCGGGCACCTATCTATACATTTTCTTTTTTTCTAAACTTAGTCTTGAATCAACATTACAGGCTGCACTGGAAAATGATTTTCTGGGAAGTTTGATTGCATTGGGCGCAATTTTAAATTTAATTGTATTTTTTATCCTTTTAAAAAAGAATCAATTTTATCGTGCCCGCGGGGTGGTTTGGGCTACGGTCATTGCCGCACTCGCCATTTTGGTTTCGAAATTTTTATAAAAAGAAAATTGTTTTAATAATTACTCATTAACTTAGTATCAAAATATACATAAAATGAGACGCGCAGTTTTTCCCGGAACTTTTGACCCCATAACCCTTGGGCACGTAGATATAATAAAACGTGCGCTGCCGCTTTTTGACGAGTTGATAATCGCCATTGGGACGAATTCCGATAAAAAAACTATGTTTTCTTTGGAAGAGCGCATAAAATTTATTGAAGACGTTTTTAAAAATGAGTCCCAGATTAAAGTAAAAAGCTATACTGGGCTTACGGCAAATTTCTGCAAAAATGAAAAAGCTCAATTTATTGTTCGCGGGCTGCGCAACAGCATTGACTTTGCTTATGAACAGTCCATCGCCCAAGCCAATGCAAAAGTAAACGGAGTAGATAGTGTTTTCTTAATATGCAGTCCAGAATATTCACATATTTCATCATCAATTGTAAGGGATATTGCTCGACATGACGGTGATTATCAGGACTTAATACCATAAAATATTATATTTACTGCGAATAATTCATATCTTTATGAGAACTTATTTTAACCAAATAAAGTTTTCAAAATATGGGGCAGGAAAACACTTCTCAGGAAAAGGAAAAAAGATCATCCATCTTAGATTCCGTAAGTAATTGGATTAAACTTGTAGCATTAATTGTTTTGGTAATGGAAGCTATTTTATTGCTCGCCATGACTCTCACCCCTGCTTCGGAACCTATATTTACCCTCTATCCTATCTTGATGCTCCTTCTGGCATTGGCTGTTTTGGCAGCACTATTTATGGATAGATTGCAGCACCGAAAGTCTGATATCGAAAAAATAAAAGCCACCACTGAACTTCAACGAGTGCAGCAAACTGTTAAAGTGGATACTATGGAAATATCAGTAGATCCCGAAAAAAGCACTACCAAAGAACTGGAAACTGGTGCAAATATGTTTACTGATAATATGCTTCAGTTTTCCTTTAAAAAGCCTGCTGGGGATGGGTGGCAGGCTCCAAAGTTTATAAAATACGCAGATTTTGTGCGCAACACATACTTTACAAATCTTCCCGATGACCAACTGGAAGAATTAATTACAGCAAATTCTCCCTACGGAAAACTATTTTTCAATGCTAAGATAGTATCGGTGGTTTTTGGAGAGCCTAAGGCTATTGAAATGGATGAGAACACCTCTACAGAAAGCATTGAAAATTATTTATCAAATATGGTAGAAAAATACAAAAAAGAAGGAACCGAGGTTGCGGAAGAGGAAATAAAAGAAGCTCGCGTAAAGCTAAACCAAACCGAAAATATATCAAAAATTGGGTTTGCGGTTGATTTTAAAATAATGGCGATGGACAAAAATGATATGGACACTCCTTTTCTAGACAATAGTCTTCCTAATTTGTTCCTAAATTTTGGCTCAATCATTAAAGAACCCATTGATTCGCTCAAAACAGACGACAACTCGCTACTCTGGACCACAAAAAACAAATTAAAATATATACATCTTGATGGTGAACCCTATGGCAGCTTCAGTATATACCGCCTTTATAGGTTATTGAAAAACGACGATTATATCTACTTCTGTTCTGCGCAATGGTCACCACAAATTGAAGGTGCCCATTTTGCCTGGGACAGCCTTAAAAAATCGTTTGAGTCCTTCAAAATTCTGAAATAAAAAACCCTCTCAGTTTCCTGAAAGGGTTTTCAAAAATAATTTTATTAAAAAATTATAGCGCAGCTACGTGCTTAGCCATATTTGATTTTAAATTGGAAGCCTTATTGCTATGGATAATATTTTTCTTCGCCAATTTGTCGATCATAGAAACAACGCTTGGAAACATAGCCTCTGCTTCTTTCTTATCAGAAAGCTCTTGAAATTTCTTCATGGCGTTACGGGCAGTTTTATGCTGGTAACGGTTACGCAAGCGCTTTGCCTCGTTGCTTCTTATTCTCTTTAATGCTGACTTGTGATTTGCCATTTTTATTTTGTTAAATTCTAAATTTTGTAGTCCGTAGGGGAATCGAACCCCTGTTACCAGGATGAAAACCTGGCGTCCTAACCCCTAGACGAACGGACCATTTTTTATTTTCAAATGCGGATGCAAAAATACAACAATTTTTGAATGGCGCAAATCCTAAATAACTTTTTTCAAAAAAAATTAATACGCTTTTGCAAAAAGCACTTTCCTTTCGGAAGGTTTGCCAGTAACAATGCAAGTTCCCGAGGTTTTATCACCTTCCAAAGGAATACATCTAATGGTTGCTTTTGTTTCATTTTTAATTCGCTCTTCTGTTTCGGGAGTACCGTCCCAATGGGCCAGTACAAAACCTCCTTTTCCATTTAAAACTGATTTAAATTCTTCATATGAAGCAACTTCCGTAGTGTGTTCGGCCCTATAAGAAACCGCTTTTTGAAATAAGGTTTCTTGAATTTCATCCATTAGAGAAATTACCTTATCAACAACATTTTCATTAGCTATAAATTCCTTTTGAAGCGTGTCTCTTCGCGCAAGTTCTATAGTCCCTTTCTCTACATCTTTTGGGCCGATGGCTATACGCACAGGAACACCTTTCAACTCGTACTCATTGAATTTCCATCCCGGTTTGTGGGTATCACGATTGTCATATTTCACGCGAATTCCTTTGGAACGCAGTTTCTTCATTAAATCTATAGCAACTTCATTTACGGCATCAAACTCTTCATCCTTTCTATAAATAGGCACGATCACCACTTGATCTGGCGCTAAATTTGGAGGCAGCACCAAACCGTTATCATCACTGTGAGTCATAACCAAAGCACCCATCAATCTTGTAGACACTCCCCATGAAGTTGCCCAGACATAATCCAATGAACCGTCTTTGGCCGCAAATTTCACATCAAATGCCTTTGCAAAATTCTGACCCAAAAAGTGCGAAGTGCCCGCCTGCAATGCTTTTCCGTCTTGCATTAAGGCCTCAATACAATAAGTTTCAAGGGCGCCTGCAAAGCGCTCGCTCTCGGTCTTTGTTCCTTTTACAACTGGAATGGCCATATAATTTTCAGCAAATTCAGCATATACATTCATCATTTGTTCCGCTTCAGATATGGCTTCATCTTTGGTGGCGTGAGCCGTGTGACCCTCTTGCCAAAGAAATTCAGCAGTACGCAAAAACAGACGCGTGCGCATTTCCCAACGAACTACATTTGCCCATTGGTTTATTAAAAGTGGTAAATCTCGATATGACTGTATCCATTTTCGGTAGGTATCCCAAATGATAGTTTCAGAAGTTGGACGAACGATTAATTCTTCTTCCAACTTTGCTTCAGGATCTACAACAATTCCGCTACCATCTTCGGCATTCTTTAATCTATAATGTGTAACAACGGCACATTCCTTTGCAAAACCATCAACGTGACTGGCTTCTTTACTAAAATATGACTTTGGAATGAAAAGTGGGAAATATGCATTTTGATGGCCTGTTTCCTTAAACATTCTATCCAGCTCTGCCTGCATTCGTTCCCAGATGGCATATCCGTATGGTTTTATGACCATGCATCCACGAACTCCTGAGTTTTCGGCAAGGTCTGCTTTGATTACCAGTTCATTATACCATTTGGAATAATCTTCTGCTCTCGTTGTTAAATTCTTTGCCATAGCCTGGTTTTTGGCACAAATGTTGTGTCTATGTTAAATGATTAGTTATTGTCCGCAAAACTACTTATTTTTATGAAGTTCAACAATAAAATTACCACAGATATGTCCTTTCAAAATATAAATATAAAACGTTTCAAGCCTTTAGCATTTATAGGTCTATTCGCCTTTTTGCTAACAGCTTGTGGAACGTATAACAATGGTTACAATCAAAATGACGGCATTTATTCCTCTGACAATAATTCAACTTCAGAAGAAGAGTACGTAGATGATGATTCTAACAATGAAAAAGCAAATTATTATCAGCAATATTTCCGTAGTAAATCTGAAGCATATGCTGATCTACCCGAAGAAGGAGCTATTTTTACTGATATTGAAGCCTATTCAACTACGGAAAGTTTGGACGAAGATGGCTATATAGTTATTGAAGAAGATTATGATGATGAAGCTTATGGCCCTTGGGGAAGCAATAGCGAAGACATTACCGTAAACATTTACAATTACGGAGGTTACGGCTATGGATTTTATCACAGACCGTATTGGTATGGTGGGTATTGGGGTTATCCATATTATGGTTACCACACCCCCTATTGGGGCATGACCTATGGATGGGGTTATCCATATTACGGCTATGGTTATGCATATCCTTATTACGGTTATGGGTATCCTTATTACGGTTACGGATATTATAACTCACATTATTATAACCACAACCCATATAGTAATATATCATATAATCGCGGAAGAAGAAACACTGATTATAATAGAACAAGCACCCGTGGAAGAACCAATAATGTCTCTACTCGTAGTTCCTACAGTCGTTCCGAACTGTCTAGACGTGTAAACAGAAACAATGTGCGCGCGAACACAAATACTAGAAATACCCGCAGTAACATACGCAATATACGTTCAAACTCTAATAGCACAATACGAAACACCCGTTCTAACTCAACAATTCGAAATAACAGTTCACAGCCCACAAGGAGCAATACTACAAGAAGAAGCAGTAACTACTCCTCTCCCACCAGAAGCAATAGTTCTGGTTCTATAAGAAGTTCAGGTGGCAGTGTTCGTTCTAGCGGTAGTAGCGGACGTTCTGGAGGCAGTAGAGGGCGCGGAGGACGCGGTTAAATTTATTATCAGAATAATTTTCAAACATAGATTAAATATATTATGCCCAATGATCATTTCTTTAAAAACGAAATGCTACTTTGGGCTTTTTTCTATATCACTTTTTTAAATTAAAAATTAAATGAAAAAAATATCATTGCTATTTATAGCATTTTTTACTTTGAGTATTCTAAATGCTCAAAACACTACTGACGGTTTACGATATAGTTTAGATGAAAATATCGGTACAGCTCGCTACACTGCCCTAAGTGGCGCTATGGGAGCTTTGGGAGGAGATTTTTCTGCTACAAGTATAAACCCAGCAGGCGGTGCAGTTTTCTTAAATTCTAGCTTAATGTTTTCTACATCATTATTTGATATTGAAAACAACGCTAACTATTTTGGGAATAGTGAAAAAAGTTTTTCAGATAATATTACTATAAATCAATTGGGTGGAATTTTTGTAATCAATAACTCTAATGAAGAATCAATATTTAAAAAGTTCACTATTGGAGTAAATTATAATATGGATAAAAATCTGGATAACGAACTTTACATTGCCGGCACAGGTAATACATCAATTGGCGACTTTTTCCTATCGCAAGCCCAGGGCATTCCCCTAAATCTTTTGCAATTACAGTCAGGTGAATCCATTTCAGATTTGTATCAGTATTTGGGAGAATATGAGGGCACTGCAGCCCAAAATGCTTTTTTAGGATATCAAGCATTTTTATTTGATCCTGTTGACCCTAACAATCCTTCAAATACAAATTATATTTCCAATATTTCCAATGGAAGCTTCAATCAAGAGTATGCTTATCTTTCTGAAGGATACAATAGCAAGTTCACAATAAATTTGGCTACCCAAGTTACAAACAATTTATTTTTTGGAGCAAACATTAATACCCACACTATCTATTTCAACCAAAGTTCCTTCTTACTTGAAAGTAATAACAACAGCGGCTCAACCATAAACAGGGTAGGTTTCGAAAACAATCTTACCGCAAATGGCGCAGGAGTTTCAGCACAACTAGGTGCCATCGCAAAAGTAGCAAAGAACTTGCGCCTGGGCTTAAGTTTAACATCTCCAACCTGGTATCAAATATCAGAAGAAACCACCCAATATCTTGAAAGTCGAAGACTGTTTCAAGGGCAGAATATAAATGAAGTTGTAGATCCAATGGTAATAAATGTATATGAAGATTACACACTAAAAACTCCTGCTAAAGTAAATGCGAGTGCTGCCTACGTTTTTGGTCAAAATGGTCTAATTAGCTTTGATTATTCCTATCAAGATTTTGCTTCAATTGAATTTAGCCCAACCGACGATCTCTTTTTCAATAATTTAAACAATACAATTGAAAACACTTTAAAGGGCGTTTCATCCTATAAAGCAGGCGCTGAATACCGTTTAAACCAATTAAGCCTTCGTGGAGGATTTCATTACGAGGAGAGTCCCTATAAAAATTCTGAAGTTTTAGGAGAACGCGTTGGGTTCTCGTTGGGCGCAGGTTATAATTTTGGAAAATTTACTGCTGATCTTGCCTATTCGCGTTCAGAACAAACAAGAAATCAACAATTATACTCCATCGGATTAACCGATGCCGCAGAGATAAACTCAATTTACAGTAATTTTGTTCTTTCTCTAGGATTCAGTTTTTAAACTTTTTATTTAGATTAACAAAAGGAGCAACAAGTTTCAGTTTTCAAATTATAATTTTTTTTTGAAATATATAAAATTGTTTTTATTATTATTAAGGTCAATTTTTTGAAATATTACAAATAAAGAAACAGACTCTATAATCGCTCTCCTTTTCCAAAATAAAATAGCGCAATAAAAAAAAACATTCTTTACTAAAAAAGAAAAGCTCTGCTGTATGGCAGAGCTTTTCTTTTGTTCATAATTTCTATTTATCGTTTTAGGGTAAAGTGTCCTTTGAAT
>CETR01135797.1_pt1 | contig 11015 bp, 9 predicted proteins | sample 531281 | NCBI WGS metagenome assembly CETR01 (sample SAMEA2622568, study PRJEB7988) | marine metagenome | biome: marine biome (ENVO:00000447); feature: mesopelagic zone (ENVO:00000213); material: "saline water (ENVO:00002010), including plankton (ENVO:xxxxxxxx)" | depth 696 m
TTAATACTTGGCTTAGGCCATTACAAGCGCAGGTTTGTGATAAAAATTTAACACTGCTCGCTCCTAACAAATTTGTGGTTGACTGGGTAAAAAAGCATTTTTTCGCGCGTATTCAAGAGCTGGTCGCACAAATTGCCGGGGATGAAGTGCAAACTGTAAGCCTTGAGGTAGGTAGCAAAACGGTACAGCCAATCACCCTTAATACCCAAGTACCGGTTAGTACACCAACGGCTAAAGTGGTACCAAAGCGTATGGATCATAAAAATAATTATGTCAGCCATTTAAATAAAAAGTTCATTTTTGAAAGCTTTGTTGAAGGTAACTCAAATCAATTAGCGCGGGCAGCATCCCTACAAGTTGCTGAAAAACCAGGCGATGCTTATAATCCTTTATTCATCTATGGTGGTGTGGGCTTGGGCAAAACGCATCTAATGCATGCCATTGGCAACACCATTTTAAAGCATAATCCTGAAGCAAAAGTTTTATACTTGCATTCTGAGCGTTTTGTCGCAGACATGGTCAAAGCATTACAAACCAATTCAATCAATGAATTTAAACGTTTTTATCGCTCACTTAACGCGCTTTTAATCGATGACATTCAATTTTTTGCCGGTAAAGACCGCTCGCAGGAAGAATTTTTTCATACCTTTAATGCCTTGCTGGAAGGCCAGCAGCAAATCATTTTAACCAGTGATAGGTACCCTAAAGAAATTGAAGGCGTGGAAGAGCGTTTAAAATCGCGCTTTGGCTGGGGGCTCACGGTGGCAGTTGAGCCACCCGAGCTTGAAACACGAGTGGCTATCTTAATGAGCAAAGCTGAGCAATCAAATATTGAACTGCCTTATGAAGTAGCCTTTTTTATTGCCAAGCGTATTCGCTCAAATGTGCGGGAGTTAGAAGGGGCGCTGCGCCGAGTCATTGCCAATGCCCATTTTACCGGTAAAGCCATCACCATTGAATTTGTGCATGAGGCATTACGCGACTTACTGGCCTTACAAGATAAGTTGGTCACCATCGAAAATATTCAAAAAACGGTGGCTGAATACTATAAAATAAAAATTGCTGATTTATTATCCAAAAGGCGTAGCCGTTCGGTAGCCCGCCCACGGCAGATGGCCATGTGTTTATCCAAAGAACTGACCAACCATAGTTTACCTGAGATAGGTGACCACTTTGGTGGACGAGATCACACCACCGTGATTCACGCATGTCGTAAAATCAAAGAATTAATTGTCGAAGAAAGTGATTTTGCCGAAGACTTTAAAAATTTTATGCGCATTTTAACCTCATAATGTGAGACTGCTATGTTTGATTTGAAGATTGCCAAAGATGACTTGCTGCCCAGACTATTGTTGGTGGCAGGGGCTGTGGATAAACGCCAAACCCTGGCGATTTTAGCGAATATTTTATTTAACATTGACAACGACCAATTGCGTCTAACTGCCACTGATTTGGAAATAGAAATTTCAGCACACATGCCATGTAACCAACCGAATACACGCAGTGCCATTACCGTGCCAGCGAAAAAATTCATTGATATCATTCGGGCATTAGATGACCAAAGTCAGGCCAATATCAGCTTAAAAGAGGATGTATTGCGCGTTAAAGCGGGTCGCAGCTTATTCAAACTTGCCACTTTACCGGCGGCGCAATTTCCCTCGAGCGACAATAATACCGCTGAATTAACGCTTAGCATCGCCCGTACACAATTGATTTATTTGTTGCAATCCACCCATTTTGCCATGTCTCAACAAGATGTTAGGGTGTATTTAAATGGTTTGTTATTTGAGATAGAAGCACAAACCATCACCACAGTAGGCACTGATGGTCATCGAATGGCCATCAGTCGTATAACTCTAGACGACCAAGCAAACGCACATCGCTTTTTATTACCGCGCAAAGGGGTGGTTGAGATATTGCGTTTGCTCAATGCCATTGCAGATGAGCACATTCACCTTCAGTTAAGCCAAAATCATTTTAGTTTATTAACCGATGAATATAAGATGACTTCTAAACTGATTGATGCGCGTTTTCCGCCGTATCGGCGCGCTATTCCCACCAACAATGATAAGTTTATTTTAATTGACCGTGATGCCTTTAAAAAAACACTCGCACGGATCATGATTTTAGCCAACGAAAAATCACGGGCAGTGTTAATGCATATACAACCTGGGTCCTTAACGCTTATTGCCAATAATCAAGAGCAAGAAGAAGCCATCGAAAGCCTTGAAGCACAAGTGGATGGTCAAGAAATTAAAATAGGTATTAATGCCGGGTATTTATTGGATGTGTTAAATTATCTGCCCGATGGTTTGGTGCGCTTATCGATGTCAAGTGCTGAACATAGTATTTTGGTGGAGTCGATTATTGATGAAGCGTATCAATACGTTATCATGCCCATGAAATTATGAGTTTGACCGAACTGCGTATTAGCAATTTTCGCAATATTCAAACGGCGCAAATAGCGCTTCATCCGAAACTTAATATCATCGAAGGCTTAAATGGCAGCGGTAAAACCTCCTTTCTAGAAGCGCTTTATCTACTTGCCACTGGCCACTCATTTCGTGCCAGAGAGCACCAAACATTGATTCATTTTGAGGCTGCAGCATTGACTCTTTTTGCGCAAAACACGGGCGGTGACCGTATTAGCCTACAAAAAGATAATACCGGCCATACACTGGCTAAAATCAATCAAGAAGCATGCTTAACCCGCAGCCAACTGGCGCACCTCACGCCATGCCAGGTATTTTATCAAGATATTTTTGCCATCATTGATGCAGGCCCCCAAGTGCGGCGCCACATGCTTGATTGGGGAGTGTTCCACGTGGAACATACTTATGTCACGCTGTGGCGTGATTATCGGCGCACGCTTAAACAGCGTAACGCATTATTGAAACAACAACCCACTAAAACCCAACTTAAACCCTGGAATCATGCGCTCTCAGAGCTTGCGCATGACATTGATAAAGCGCGCGTAAATTTTTGTAACATGTGGGATGAGGCTTGGCAGGAAGCTTTAAGCGCTTTAGGGGCTGTACATTGTCACATGGAATACCAACGTGGCTGGGATAAAAAAAACGAATATGCTTCATTAGAGGCATGTCTTGACGCCAATTATGCACGTGATTGCGCGCGCCAATTTACGCATTATGGTGCTCACCATGCTGATTTAGTCATAACGCATGATAAACGCAAAGCCCAAGCCTATTTATCACGCGGCCAGCAAAAAATGTTGTTATTCGCGCTTAAGTTTGCTCAAGCGCAATTATCGAATAAGCATTGTATGTATTTAATCGATGATATGGCCGCGGAACTGGATACTTATTATCTAGAAAAATTAGTGCACTACATCGAATCATTGCCAGGCCAATGTTTTATCACCAAACGCCCCGAGCCACTTGCCGCCTTTGCACAGTTTCAAGATTACCAGCTGTTAACGCTTGAAGACGGTAATTTTGTAAATTAATCGTAAAACTCATATAGAAATCCTTAATAAAACGTTAAGTTTAGCGGTCTACAATTTAGTTATTAACCTAACTCAAAGGGTGTCTTATGCCGCAAGCAAAAATATTAGCTATTTCTTTGGATATGGACGGATGTATATTTAATAAAAAATACGAACAAGCCTTAGCATTATCTCAAGAAGAAGGTTCCTATAACAAGCTAAACCGACTAAACGCCGCCGTTAATAGTAATCAAGCTTTAATTGAGGATATAAAAAAAAGAGGTAAGGAGGAATACAGCAAAATAGTGAGCTTTGTTGGTTCGAATCGTCAGGACATTGATATGGATTATACTAATAGCGGCATAAATAAAACAGGCTCTTGTCTTCCGGTTATACAGCATTTGAGTCAAACAGTGAATGCTCAACTTGACACCATGCTTTTCGCAGATATTACCCATGGGCATGATTTTAATCATACGTTTGATGCAGCCCTGACAAAGCTGAATGACCAGCTCGATTATCCAAATAGAGCTCACGATAATACGGATATGGCCGATAAAGAAGAGTTAAAGTTTTTATTAATTTATGCGCAAATGCATAAATTAGCGCAGGATAACCCAGACGCACAAATTGATTTTGAATTTTATGATGACCGAGAAGATATTTTAAACCATTTATCTAACGTATGTACTAATTATCCCTATCTTTTACCTAGCAATGTGCGTCTTTGCTTAAAAAAATATGCAGGCGAGCAAGTTGACTCTTACCCATTAATTCAAGGTTGCGGTGGTGTCAATAAAAATTTTGCAGCGACTATAAAAAATTTAAATGACGAATATCGATGCAAGCCAGAAAATCGAGATAATTTTATAGATGAAAATGGTCGCCCTTCTCCTGAAACAGTTCATGGTAAAGTCAACCCGTTGGTAGATTTACAACTGATAAATACTCAACAGCTTTTAAAAAAATTAAATAATCTAAACATCAATCCAAAAGATAAGGAAGCACCTTTAATAAGAGAATTACAGGCAAGATTAAAACATGAAATAACAACCTATGAACAACAAATAGGTTTGACTCTGCAAAATACCACCACACTACAATTTCGCCAAAGATGCTTAACTCACATAGGCATTATCGATAGAAAATTAAACACGCAAAGCAGTTGGAGGCCGTTTATTAAAAATTTGGCTTTAGCAATTAGCGTGGTGGGCACACCTTTTGCACTGGCTTCCTTTGGCAAGCGCCTGAGCCAGGGTCATTATGCCTTTTTTAATGACGCTAAAGCACATAGGCAGGTTGGCAGGCTTGAAACGATTGCGGCTAAAATCAAAGCGCAACAAGCTAGTACTCAACAAGAAGTAGATTCAGAAAGACAAAATAAACCTCCTACACGGTAAATTTAAAATAAAAATTTCATGGGAGAAATTTTAGTATGGTCAATTTAGCCCTAACAAAAATAACACAGTCATGAACAAAGACACTACGCCTTATGAAAGGCCGCTCGTTGAATCAGTTGTCAATTGGCTTGAAGCAGGTCTTACTCTGCGTTATAGCCATCGCGATTACTGTGGCACGGGGTTTACTTTTGAGCGGGGGGAGTATTTGTATTGTGAATTTAATGAAGGTGAACATACAGTACTAAAAAGCTTTTCATCAAAAGCCGCTTTTATCGAATGGCTGACCCAGCAATCTGACCTAAGTTTAGCGCGTCTTGATGATGTTAATTTCGGCTTAAGGAATAACCAAGTGATCACACGCGCGCGTTTAATCGAATTTATCAATGAAGCGCCGCGTATGTATCAAGAGCAACAAGAAAGGCAAGCAGAACTGATACGTGAACAAGCCCAAAGTGTCATAAGAAAAAAAGAGCAGCAAATACGCGAAGCACAAGAGCGTGAAAAATGGCAGCTTTTAAAAGAACAATGTGAAAAAGAGTAAGCGTTAATTTGACGCTTAACTAATAATTAATAATTCACAGTGATTGATATTTATTCATATAGTACTAAACTATTAATACATTTTGGTTGATTTTTAGAGAGTATTTACAATGATTCATTCCAAAGAAGAAGCGTTAAAAGCAGTGCGCCAAAATGGCTTAGAATTGCAAAACTGCTCTAAATTATTACAAGATAATCTATATGTAGTACTTACCGCGGCCAACCAGAATGGTTGGGCGTTGCAATATGCTTCTAAAAAATTAAAGTTTGATAGAGTTTATGCCTGAAGTCATTCAGTCAAACTTAAGATATGCACTAATCGCTGTGAATCAAAACCCCGAGGCGTTGCAAGTTATAGGCGAAGACTTACGCCAAGATTCACGCTTAACGACGCTTGCTGAGCTATGTGATCTAAAAGAACGTGCTGAAGAATTTCAACGTCAATTACGCCTTTTACGTGTTAAGGGTGCGCATAAGATAGGTATGTTTAGCTCATCGCCTGAACCTGAGTCATCCCCAGACAGTGACGGTATTAGACTCTCAACTTAAAATTTAACCTAATTGCAGTAATCTGTGACGCAGGGTTGGCTTAGGGATGATTTTGAAAAAAACCTAATAATCGATGAAATATTTATTTATTAATCAATTAAAGCTGTTATCATGATTAATAAATCATAATATTATTCATCATGACTTGGAACTGGCAATTAAAAAACTGGCCAAATTTTGCTTGGGATAAAGATAAGTTAGAAAAATATGAGCGCGCATTTATTTTAAATGCTGGTGTCATTATTGGTTCTTCTGAACACCTTTCAAAAGAAGATAAACAAGACTTATTAATACAATTACTATCTAGTGAAGCAGTAGATACCTCTTTAATAGAAGGTGAATATTTAAACTGCGATAGTGTTCAATCATCTATAAAAAAAGAGCTGGGCTTATGGGTAGATACTAAAAAATCAACTCCTGCTGAAAAAAGTATCGCGATGATGATGGTTAATTTATACCGCAATATTGATGAACCCTTGACACATGACACCTTATACAATTGGCATAAATTGTTGATGAGACATGATCACCGTATAGAAGTGATAGGAAAATACCGCACACACGAAGAACCAATGGAAATTGTATCAGGCCCTGATTATGCGAAAAAAGTCCATTTTATAGCACCACCCTCAAAAGCTGTTCCAGATGAAATGAGCCGGTTTATTAAGTGGTTTGAAGACACATCACCCAGCGGTAATTATCCACTGCCTTCGTTAACCAGAGCCGGTATTGCTCACTTATGGTTTGAAAGTATTCATCCATTTGAGGATGGGAACGGTCGAATTGGTCGAGGCATCGCAGAAAAAATTTTGTCTCAGGGATATCCAAATGCAATGATAACCGTATTAGCTAAGACGTTATTACAAAAGAGAAAGAAATATTATGACCAATTAGGCCAAGCAAGTATTACACTGGACATAAACGAATGGTTAATATGGTTTGCCAAAATTGTTATTAAAGCACAACAAAATACTAATATATGGGTACACTGGATCATTGAGAAGGCCAGTTTTATGCGTAAAGCTCAAGGCCAAGTCAATGAGCGTCAGGAGAAAGTCTTACTTCGCTTGTTTCGAGCAGGTCCTGATGGATTTACAGGTGGTTTAAGTGCAAAAAATTATATGAGCATCACAGGGATTGCCATTGCCACTACCACAAGAGACTTACGCGATTTAGTTGAGAAAAACTTCCTAAGAAAAACAGGCGAACGCAAATCAACTCGATATTACCTAAACATCAATATTCCAGGCTTAAATTAAATAAGTGGATTTAGTTGTAGTAACTCAGACTTTATCTGACAATTGCCAACCTAGATTACATTTCTTTTAAGCTAAGCCAGTTCTCGATAGCCTGCTTGGTCTGCGCTAGACCAACCTTAAACTGCTCGTAAGCATGCTTAATTTGTGCGTCTTTTTCGGTTTTAATGCTTATCTCAAGTGCACGAGTCTGTTGAAGAAGCTTTGTGGTGGCGCAATATAAACAGCTGCTTTTAAACGTATGAACAACGCGACCCAAAGCCGCCCAATCTTTTATTGAAAAATATGAGTCTATTTCATTAACGATGCTTGTCATGCTTTCTTTAAGCATGAGTTTGAGCATTTTTTTAAATTCATCTTTCGAGCCAAGTTGGCTTATGCCAAGTTCTACATCAAGCAATGTGTCTGCGTTTTCGTCACATGCTGCATTTGGTTGGTTTAAATGATTATCTGGCTCTAAGGCTTTGCCGAAGCGCTTTATAAAAGTCATGACTGTTTTTTCAGTCAGTGGTTTTTCACATACTTCTATCATGCCGCTTTGAGTACCTTTCACGACCGCCTCTTGTTTGGCGTGAGCGGTAAGGCCAATTACAGGGGTGGGTTTGGCATTTGGACGTTTTTCACGTTCAAATTGTGTCATTTTCTCAGTTAATTCAAAGCCGGAATAATCAGGCAGGCCGATATCGGTTAGTACGAAATCAAAGGAATTTTGAGTAAATAATTTAAAAGCTTCCTGGCTGTTCGCTGCCAAAAAAACCTCACAAGAAGCTTTTGTAAGTAGGTTTTTAGCAATCGTTTGTGCCATTAAATTATCTTCTACTAAGAGAACCTTTGCGCTTTTATTGCCCATATATGCAGTGGTCGTAATTTGTGAAGGTACCTCTTTTTCATACTTATCCGAGACTTTAGATAAAATGTCATTCTTCACTACACTGCTTTTTTTAAATGGAAGTATAAGTGAGATACAGGTACCACGACCTACTTCACTGTCCACTTGTATTTCACCGTTTAATAGCTTCAAATAGTTTTGCACAATATGAAGTCCCACACCATAACCATCAAATTTGCCTTCATAAGCAGGATTAGAGCGATAAAATTGCTCAAAAATTTTATTTAAATCCTCTTTTTGAATGCCAATACCTGTATCTATAATTTGAGTTTTAATAAGAATATCGTCGTTTTGTTCGCATATTTTACGCACTTTAACCGTAATGCAACCATTATGCGTGAATTTAATTGCATTTCCTAAAATATTTAAGAAAATTCGATAAATTTTTTCTTTATCCGATTGCACATACTTAGGTAACTTTTTATCGATATCGAGTTTAAAATGAATTGATTTTAATTGTAGAGAAGGAAGTTCTAATGCAGAAATACGTTGCAATAAATCTTCTAGACTAAATGTATCTATTTTTAATATTTGTTGATCGAGACGGTTAGAAGCTACCACATCTAGTACACTATTTAACAATGACAAAAGTTGCGCACCGCTCATATTAAGCATATGCGCATAGTGTTTGATGTTATCTTCACAAGACTCATGTTCAATTAAATTGGCAAGTCCAATAATGCCCGTCAACGGTGTTCTTATATCATGACTCATGTTGGCAATAAACTCAGCTTTTGCCTTATTGGCTAATTCCGCCTTTTTTCTTGCCTTCTCGAGGGTAAGCTCTGTTTTTTTTCTTTCAGTAATATCGTGAAAAATTCCTAAAACACCCATTATTTGGTTGTTATCAGCAATAAGAGGTACTTTATTGGTCAGCAGATATAATTCTCTATTATCAGCAAGCATAATAGTTTCTTCAATATTTGATTTAGGTTGGCGCGTGCGCATAATATCAAGATCATCTTGGCGGTAGAGCTCTGCTTGTTTTTGACCCCAGGGTAAATCAAAATCAGTTTTACCAATAATATCACTCGTCTTTTTTAGACCAGCAATCATAGCAAAAAAAGAGTTACATCCCACAAAAATACCATCACTATCTTTCCAAAAGATAGCGGCAGGCATATCGTTGACGATGTCTGATAAAAACTCTTTATGTAACCAGTATTTTTCTTTATTCATCCTTGTACTCAATAGAGTTATTAAGGTTTAAGTCCTTTTACTTGACGACTTTCTGTAGTATCAATGGAGGATTGACTAAAAAAAGAAATCAAATTTCTTTTTTGTTTTAAGTGGTTTAATACTTGTGTCACGATTGTTGGAATATTATCAGCTGTTATGGAATTTACCCCATACCGTTCAAGTTGTTCTAACACAATTTTATGATGTTGTTTATCAAAGGGAATTGCTTGTTGTTTAACTTGTTCTTTTATATCGTTGATGCAACGTTTAATGAGCTGATGGGCTACGATATGTTGTTTTACTAAATCATGAGTAATTTCAGCATTATCTTGCATGTAAAATAATTTCATACAGGGAGTAGATATTAAACCTACGCATTCTGAGCGAATACCGTGATCATCTCTGATATTAAAAATATGTTCAGGTTTTTGTAAATCCTCAAGAGATAACTTACCTTTAGTTTGCACAATACCGAATTTTACATCAATTGCCTGGGCATCTTTCATCGCAGGAATATATTCACTGACACCAGCAATAATAGATGCCGCAATCTCATCTTTTTCAGCTTGGGTGGCATGACCATCAAGCAATCTTTGCGCTCTTTTAGACATATTGAGTGCCGTTGATGCTTCCATATTAGTTGTTTTTGCATAGGTCATCATGGCACGTCCGTTACCCATGTTAGACATCATGCAATGTTGACCCATGCAAAAAAACATGGAATTCGTATGCAATAGAGCATCAGGTAGCTTAACTTCAACCAGCGTTTTTAAACGATTACTTCGCTGATGGGGTAGCATGCGCACGCCAACTTGGTCGTTTAAAGCTTCTATTTCTTGCCAGGTAGCATTAATCAAAAAATCAGTATCAAAAAATATCAATTCTCCATTTTTTTCGGCTTGTATCTTAAATCGCTGCTCATTTAATTTTCCCTTGGAGAGCTTGGTCACCAATGTATGCTCATGTAGAGTGATATTAGGATGTGCGGTGATTAACTCTCTTAAATGGCGATTAAATCGTGACCAATCGAAAAGGTGTTCTGCTGTTTCGACTACTGTGTCAACTATTGACATATTGATATCATTTTGATAATCACGCGCAGGTAATATTCTATAAAAGCGTTCTGGTGGTCCAAAAACTTCATTGCTGGGATCTTCTTTAACAAGCCTAGTATATTCTGCTTTGATTGCATCATAAGTTTCTAAAATGCGTGCCTTCGGCACATTTGAATCTTTGGTAATGATATAGCGACCGTGACGAATTGGTGATGAAAAATCAAGTTCTTGACCTATTAAAAATCCTGGGTATTTTTTTTGAACTTTAATGCTTGCATGTAAATATGCCAGTGCAGTTTTTACATCTGTATAGTGAAAACCATGCCCCATTCTACCGGGATTTCTGCCACTAGAGCCCAAACCCAACTTATTTTTTTCAATAATGGTTATGGAATAGCCGTGGTTAGCAAGCTCGAGTGCTTCTAACATTCCTGCCGCACCACCGCCGATAATGATAATTTTTTCCATAAGTAAGTTATAAATTAGTTTGATATTGTTTATTGTAGAGTAATACTGCCCAATATAAAAGCAGTATTACTTTCTAAATTAAAGTTAGAATAGATTTTGTGGCATTATTTGTGCAAAAACTTAATTATTTATTATGGTCATTTTGGGGGAGCTTTACATAAATTTACATCAATATTAGATGTTTCAATACGCTTGAAGTAAGGTGGTTTAATAAATATATAGATCTAAGTGGAT
>CETR01135845.1_pt1 | contig 11010 bp, 9 predicted proteins | sample 531281 | NCBI WGS metagenome assembly CETR01 (sample SAMEA2622568, study PRJEB7988) | marine metagenome | biome: marine biome (ENVO:00000447); feature: mesopelagic zone (ENVO:00000213); material: "saline water (ENVO:00002010), including plankton (ENVO:xxxxxxxx)" | depth 696 m
ATTCCTATTATGAGCTGATGGCTTTGGACAATCAAATGGCCATTATTGATCAGAACTTGGGGATTCAGCAGAATGCACTGCGCATGGTAAAACTGCAAAAACAAGCTGCCCGTGCCACGGAATTGGCCGTAAAGCGTTTTCAGGCCGAGGTCATGAAAAACCAAAGCCATAAATATGAAATCCAGCAGGAAATCGTGGAAGTGGAAAACCGATTGAACTTTTTGATAGGTCGCTCTCCACAACATATTCAGCGGGCTTCCGATAATTTTATCGACACCCCCATTGATGTGATTTACGCTGGAATTCCTTCGCAATTGTTGCAGAATCGTCCCGATGTGCGTAGCGCTGAATTTGAATTGCAAGCGGCCAAGTTGGATACGAAAGCGGCCAAAGCCAATTTTTATCCACAGTTTACCATAAAGGCAGGTCTGGGATTGGAAGCGTTCGATACCAAATACCTGACCACCACACCAGAATCTGTGTTGTATTCAGCCATTGGCGATATGGTAGCCCCCTTGATCAACAGAAATGCAATTAAGGCGCAATATAAAAATGCTACGGCCCGACAGTTGCAAGCAGTTTATGAATATGAAAAGGCCATTTTGAATGCTTACATCGAAGTGGCCAACCAGTTGTCCAACATCGATAACTTAAAAAAGAGCTATGATTTGAAAGATGGTCAGGTACAGGCCCTAACGGAATCCATAGACCTGTCAACTCGTTTGTTCCAATCCGCTAGGGTGGAATACATCGAGGTGCTTTTGGCACAGCGTGAGGCCTTGGAATCCCGAATGGAATTGGTAGAGACCAAAAGAGACCAGCTATTGGCCCAGGTAAATATGTACCGCGCCTTGGGCGGTGGCTGGAATTAAGTCCCGAATCGATAGTTTTACCTACTGTCTTGGCTATTGATTTACCCAAAATGGAGCCCGGTTCACATTTGTGAACCGGGCTTCTGATTTTAAACGAAGGTGTTTAATTGCTTGCTGCCAAATAGTTGATGACATCAAAAAGTATCGGGTTCTTAAAAATATTGTTCCAGTTGACAATGATACGTTTACTCTCTAAAAAGCGGAGTGCATAATTACTTCCCAAACCTGCTCCACCATGTCCCACTGCTGTAGCGGTTGTTTCGCCATCAAAAGGTAATTCCATAATACTAAAACCATATCCATAAGGATCCTGATGTGGAGGAGGCCAAGCGTCTTCAGGAACTTCATTCGGAAAGGAGTGTGGTGTAAATGCTAGTTTCCACATAGCTTTGGATAACAATTTATCGGAACCAAGGGCCATCATAAAAGTATACATATCATCCATAGTGGAAACTTCTGCACCGTCACCTCCGTAGATGACCATATCGTCTTCTTGGTAAACAGTTCCATCCTGTAAAAAGTACTGTGGCAATTCATCAAGATCATATTTATAAATCATGGATGTGTTCTGCATTCCAAGTGGTTCAAAAATTCTCTCTAGCATAACTTCTTTTAATGGTTTCCCACGGTTATTTTCGATGATTGCACCCAAAAGCATATATCCCGAATTGCTGTAGTTGAATTTAGAACCTGGCTCAAACTTTAAATCCATTTTGCCAATTTCCGAAAACATTTGATCTCGTGTCAAATTATACGGAAGTTGGCCTGCCATTTGTAATAATCCATAATCCCGAACTCCAGAGCGGTGTGCCAATAGGTGGTGCAGCGTAATGTCTTTGGCTCTCTTGTGTGGAAATTCGGGCAGCATATCACTTAGTTTATCCTCAAAGGAGAGTTTTCCCTCTTCTACAAGCTGCAAAATAAGTATCGATGAGAACATTTTACCCATACTGTTAATGGTAAACTTCTCGTCAACGGTCAAAGCGGTGTGTTGGTCTATATTGGCCACTCCCCAAGCATCTCGGTAGAGGATATCTTCACCTTCTGCCACTAGAACCCCTCCATGCAGGGTGCCATTGACATATAACCTTCCAATAAGGTTGGAAAGTCCCTCTGTTTTGTCTGTTTGTTGACCTATCGAATACTGAATGGAAATCATCGCAAAGGTCAAAAGGAGGGTTATTGATTTTATGAATTTCATATTTTGATAGTTTAATGGGTACTTATAGTTTACAATTTTTTGTGTTTGGCGATTAGCGATGCTGAAAGCCCTAAAAACTCGGCGGCATTATCATAAAAAATATCTTCTTTTTGTTCTAGGGTCAAGAAATCGGCAGAATTGATTGCATCTATAGCGATATCGATGGTCTCGGGCCACATCATTTGGTCGGTTCCAAACATGATTCTTTTGCCGAAACCTGCATCTACCAATCCTTTGATGAAGTTGTGGAACTCAGCTTTTGGCAAAACCCAGTCAATCGCAGCCACATCCAGATACAGTTGCGGATGTACATATAGCATAGCCTTCATATCTTCCAAATAGGGCCATCCGCCGTGCATTACATAAATCTTTAGGTTGGGGTGCTCCACCAATACTTCTTCCAATTGTTTGGGGTTGGCGTTTCTGACTCTAATTTCATTCATTCCTAAGTGGTAGAGCCCACTAGGAGGTCCTCCTGGCATAATGTGAAAACCGATAGGAATATTCATCTCTTCAGCTAAATCGAACAAGGGTCTCAATGATGCATCATCAGCTGTAACGCCCCTATAAAACGGATTAAGTTCACCAATGGCGGTTAGTTCTCCGTTTTCTGCCATACTTCTTAATTGCTCCAAGGGCATATTTCGTCCACTGACCAGAATTCGCTCTGGGTCGTCATTTTTCCATAATTGGCCATTGGAGGTCAGCGCCAACACAATGTTGTGCTCATCCATTTTTTTGAGGGTCTCCATTTTTTGCGCTTCAGGCGTTTTTACACCTTTATATAGTTCGTTTTTGAGTGGATTCGGATGGTCCATGCCAAACATCATACCACCAAGTTCTTGGTTGTAGGCATGTATGTGCATATCGATTATGGGACCGGTGTATTGTTGTGAATGCAATGTTCCCTAAATGGAGAATAACAACAATCCGATTAAATTTCTCTTCATCATTTGATGGACTATGGGTTGAGTGCATCCAAGGTATGTAACTCTGTGACCTTATAATTGTAAAAATCCGAACTATCTGATTTTAACCGTAAAAACTCCGAAGGGGAGATGCCCCCGAATTCCTTAAAATCCTTAATGAAGTGGGCCTGGTCAAAATAGCCGCAATCATAGGAAACCTGAGTTAATGAGTTGTTCGAATCGTTCAGGAGTAACTGGGCAGCTTTATTAAAGCGAATAATTTTTCGGTAATAAACAGGACTCATCCCAATATGTTTTTTGAAGAGCTTTTGCAAGCCTCGGCTAGAAATGCACAGGGATTGACTCAACGCATCAATGGAAATGGAATGTTCGGAATTCAAAAGCTGCAACGAATAGGGGAGTCTGGGGTCTACTTCCGGCAGTCCTATTTTCTTACTGACGAACATTTCCAATGCGGTAAACTTTTCTCCTATGGTTTTACATTCCTTCAACCGGGAAGAGACACGTTCGATATCGCTAGCGGAAAATATAATGTCCAGATGGCTTAAAGCGTCCAATAATTCAAATGCAGGGATTTTTTTTAGATAGGAAAGCCCGTAGCTGTGAAATTGCACGGTCATGAATTTCATCCCCTCAAAAGGTTTAAAAAAAACGGTAGAGCTGCACGAGGTATAAATAGAATTGGAAGAAGATGTTTGATTAACTAGTATGTCCTCGTCCAGGGAGAACAGGATGTTCGTAGTGGCGTTTGGAAATATGGCGGTTCTACCGTCCAAGATGTCTTCTTGGGTCAACTCCACATAGGTTATAAACTTTACTACCTGTAAAAGTGCTGGGTTTTTGGGTATGTGGAGTTGTTGAATCATAATAGGAGTGAAGTTTACTCTACCATGGTTGAGTCTGGAGCCTGACTTGGTAATGGAAGCTCTGTTACAGGGGCATCCCAGACCACTTTCCATTCGCCGTCCAATTTTTCCCAAAGTACCATATAATTGCCCTTGTCTTCCATTGCGGGTATGGGAGAGGTCTCGTTTGGCGTGAATGTCATGGTGTATTTCCCGTATTCCGTAGCTAAATTACCACTGGCCTTTACTTCTTGGGTATTGAGGTCAAATTCCCATTTGCCAAATTGGATGTTTTGTTTCCAAGCGGCCTTATAGTTCTCAATCCCGACAACTGCTGGTTGATTGGGCATGAATTGAATACTGTTGCCTGCAAAATGGGTGGCAGCGGAGTCAATCATGCCCGAAGCATAAAATCCTTGAATCTGCTCGTTTTTTTCTTCAATGATTTTTTGTATTTGCGCCGAATATTCCTTACCCGATTTGGCCTCAGGTACGGGCTGCTTACAACTTGTGGCAAAAGCAATGGTCAGTACTGTTGTGATACTACGTAGAAATTGATTTTTCATGATGATATAGTTGATGGGTTGCTTGAAAAAATAAGATTTACATCAATCCTTGGATAGCCTTAAAAACCTGGCTGCATTATTGTAAAAAATGTCCGATTTCTGTTCGTAGGTCAAAAAATCAGCATCATTTATAATGGCTATGGATTCAGCTATAAGTTCCGGCCAAATAATCATATCAGAACCGAACATAATGCGCTTTCCAAAGCCAGCATCGACCAATTTTTTTAAATGACTTTGGTAGAAATATTCGCTAGGGTAGCACCATTGTATCCCACCTAAATCTACATAAAGTTGAGGGTAGTGGTACATCATTGCAATAAGCTCGTCAATAAATGGTTCCCCATAATGTGCAACGGAAATCCGCATTTTAGGATACTTTTTCAGTACTTTTTCCAGTAAAAGTGGGTTAGAGTGAGCCACTTCGTATTCAGGATTCAAAAATAATGGGGTCCCAGGCAAGCCACTTCCCATGTGAAGTAAAATAGGGACATCCATCTCTTCGGCCAACGCATAATAGGGGAGCATTCTGGGGTCATTTGGAGCAATACCTCCATACTGGTTACTTATTTCGCCCAATATGTCCAGTCCTTCGTTTTGAACCAACGATTTTAAGCTATCCACAGGGATACTGTCTCGATTGATACGAAATTGAATCCCCCGCATAAATTGATTGGGAAAATGGTCCATCAGTTTTTTGGTGGCGGGAAGACTTCCACTTGTGATGGCGGTAATCTTATATTTTTCCACCTGGTTGTTCAATCTGTCCACATATTCCTTATAACTAACAGGAGACCAATAGGGGGCCTCGCAATCTGGTTTCGCCGCTTTGTCCCAAAAAACATCGCCAAAATCGTTTTGCGGGTCAAAATGTTGCACAATGGTGGCCAGGGGTGTGCACATCGCCATAGGCTCAGGCGATAGTTCGTTTTCCTCCAATGCGTGGAGGTGCATGTCAATTATGGGACCTTCATAAGGTCTTTTCTCACTCGATGCGCTCTTTTCGTTTGTACTGGGGGAACATCCTAAAAGACAAATACAAACTGTAAGGAACAACAAGCTATTCTTTACAGTAACTTTCATTGTTAGAATGTTTATATACAGGATTTAAATTTATTCTATTACTAATGATGATGCAAGTTCCCGGTGCAACTTCCACTTACCATCTTTGTCTTTTTTCATAATTACCATAAAAGTGTCCTCCATTTTGTGAACGGTTCCGTTTTCATCGGTGTAAAACACGGAGCTTATCCCAAAATCGTAAGCCATGGTGTCGGACAATATCACGGTTTCTTTGGGATTCATTTTTATACTGTCGTAGCGGAATTTGTTTCCGTATTGTTCCCTTAGTTTTCGATAAGCAATCCAGTCTTCACTACCGGGACCAATGGAAATCATATCCTCTGTGGTGAACTTGCCCAAGTCGCCGTATCGTTTTTCCTTAACTGTTTGCTCAAACGACTGTCGAACTTTTTCGATTTTCGCCAACTCAGCTTCCACATCAATTTTAGGTGTCTGTACAGGCTCTACTACAACCTTATCCCGTTTTTCCACGCAGGAAAGCAAGGTGCATACCAAAAGAATGCATATTGATTTTTTAATGGTTGATGGGTTCATTCTTTTTCCTTGTATTTATCAAACCATGCCAGTACGCTTGCAATTTTAGCTATCAAATTGCTGGGTTTGTTGGCGATACCATGTCCAGCGCCAGGGATTCGTACCATTGCGGTCTCCACATTTTCCAATTTAAGAGCTGCGTAGAACTGTTCGGATTCCGCTATCGGGGTTCTGTAATCTTCTTCTCCCGTTAAAAGCATGGTGGGAGTGGTCACATTACCCACATAAGTAAGGGGAGAGCGTCTCATATAGTTTTCTGGGTCCTCCCAAGGTTTTTTGCCGAACCAATATTTGGAGAAAAATTGAACCCCATCGGCATAAAGCACAAAGCTGGTCCAGTTGATGACAGGTTTTGCCACAACGGCTGCCTTAAATCGGTCGGTTTTACCCACAATCCAAGCAGTCAGTACGCCACCACCAGAACCTCCGGTCACAAACAAATTGTCCTCATCCACATATCCTTTTTCCAAAAGGGCATCCACGCCGGACATTAAATCTTCGTAGTCATGGTTGGGATAATCGTGGTGGATAAGGTTTCCGAATTCTTCTCCATAGCTGGTACTACCACGTGGATTGGTGTAGAGCACTACATATCCCTCGGCTGCATAGGCCTGAATCTCGGCAGAATAGACTTCGCCATAACTGGTAAATGGTCCGCCATGGATTTCAAGAATCATCGGATATTTTTTTGATGGGTCAAAGTCTGGAGGAGTTACCACCCAACCCTGTATTTTTCTTTGGTCGTATGATGATTCCCACCACATTTCTTCAACCTTGCCCAGCTTTTTAAAAGAAAAAAGGTCATCGTTAACGGCTGTCAGGCGTTTGGAGCTTTTGGTGTCTGCCACTGCCAAATCGGAGGGGTGGCTTGTGTTACCTAAAGTGTACGCGAACTTGTTGTTGGTAGATGCCGAAAAACTGGCTGCATTATATGGTCTTCCCAAAGATAAACCACCTAATCCATCTGTAATATCAGCTACTTTTCCGGATAGACTGATTGATGCCAATTTGCCCATTCCTTGATCAGTATAAATAAAATACAGTCCATTCCCTTTACTGTTCCAGGCCATATCTCCCACATCTCGATCAAAGTCGCCCGAGATCAACTGAGAATTGGAACCATCAGCATTCATGACATACAATTGAGTCAGTTGATAGCCCTGCAAACGGTCATCATAACCTAAATAGGCGATTTTTGAACCGTCTGGAGACAAGACTGGATGTGAATCAGGTCCATAGCGGTCAGTTAGCGGGATGGCCAAACCAGTATTGATATTTATTTTATAAATCTCACTATCGGCAGGTTCCAGTTCTTCGTCTTTATGGAAATTGGCGCTAAAATATAGATGCGTATCGTCCGTCGCCCAAACGGGTCCACCATGATCAAACTCAGAGAAAGTCAATTGTTTTGGTGTGCCTCCACTAATAGGTAATGTGAACAATTGGGAATTTCCGCCTTTGTAGTATCCGGCACCATCGCCACGGTAATTCATTTTATCAATGTACTTGGGTGGTTCATTCCATTTGGCGCCTTCTGGCTTGCTGGGCATTTTAACGATGGATTTATTGGCCTCAGGCACAAACATGTTAAAGGCCACGTGAGAGTCATCATGAGACCATGAAACGGACCCTGGCGATTGTGGTGTATTGGTCAAGGCCATGGTTTCCTTGGTGTCCAACCACATCAGGTAGAGCTTCATTTTATCATCCGCCATGTTGGATTTAAAAACGATTTTAGACCCATCATGAGACCATTTGGGGGCGAAGTCATTGTGATTGCCCGTAGTCAACGGACGATTGTTGGTGCCATCATAATTGATGATCCAGAGGTTGGAAAGATTCCTGTCCGTCATCACATCCTTAAAGTTCCTTACGTAGATGATTTTGGAGCCATCAGGGGAAATCTGTGGATCGGAAACATTTTCCATATTAAAGATATCCAATAACTCCAGGTTAGATTGCATTTGACCGAACCCTAAAGGGGTTATGGCCACGAGGAGTAGCATGGTGATGAGTAATTTTTTCATGAGGTCGGTTATTTAGTTTCTTAAAAATAAGCAAATTATCCCTTAGTGGACACAACTGTGAAAAAGTAATTTTATAGATTTTACCAAGGCTTTTTAAGCTGGACGGTAATTGTCAGGTCGAGCGTAGTCGAGACCATTTAAGTTCTCAAGAAGACCTCTCGACTGCGCTCGAGGCGACAGCTTGTATTAATACGTAGTTGTCATATTTTCGTCCACGCAGATGATAAAATCGGCAATTCCTTTATTTTCTTCCTCAAGTTTGTGCACATTTTTCTGTGTTACTGTTGAGATGGTACCGTATTCCAAATCGGGTCGTTCCAATTGAAGATACCAAAGAATGCCCTCATAATCATTTGAGTGATAGGCTCCGTTGTAATGTAGAAACAAGGCTCCCTCTTTGTAATTTTCAAGGATAAAGTGTGCCATAGTGGCGTCTTTGATGGCTTGGGCCATCACTAAAGTGGGGCTGCCGTGATCCCCCATCATTTTTAGGATATTTTGATAGCCAGGCAGTTTAGGGTCATAAGCAATGGGCAAAGGGGCAATCCATTCTTTTTCTTGGACGGGGAGGGAGTCCAAGGCTTCGAAACCACCCTTATACACCATGCTGGCGTAGCGTCTGGGCACGTTGGAGGCCACAAAAACCAAACTGCTGTCCTTGGCAAAATCAACCAAAGGGGCATAATCGGTCTTGTGGTTGTTCCAGAGCCGTGCTGTGGAATCCAAAGCTTTGTAGTCTATGTTGCCCGAAAGATAATCGTTGAGTTCGTCTTGGTTGTCGGCTTCAATCATTTCCGCACCGAGAATGAGCTGTCGTTGGTCGTGCAACTCAGCGGTAAGCTCATATTGTAACCAATGGGAGATGGGGTTGTTGTGCAATTCCCCGAACAGCACCATATCCTTTTTCTCAAGAGTCTTGAGCATTTTTTTATACGAGACTTTCTTGCCTTTGACGTTGTAGAGCACGTAAGGCTCTTTTTGAGCCGATGCGGTCAAAAGGGAAAAGGTAAAGGCTAAAAGGAGGAGATTTTTTTTCATTTCCACCATCCGTTTTGTTTTCTAATAAAGACAATTTGACCAGTATGATAACTTGTGTGGGCACTCATATTTACAATTTCATCACTCCAGTCTTTTAGTTTGATGTCGTTCGATTCTTTAACGGAGGTTTCCCACTTACGTTGAATACTATCCAACCGCTTCAATGTTTGTAACCACTCTTTTTCTGAAGGAGTCCGAAAAGTTTCATCATTGATTATCTCTTGTTCGGTAGTTTTCAAATTTTTGAACGACCGCAAATTCATCTCGCTCCAAAAAGTGATATGGGAAACCAATTCTGCTATGGAATGGTTGGCAATACTGTCTTTCCAAATCGCCTGTTCATACGTTAATCCCTCAAGTGCGATATTGGTAGGGACAAACCATTCTTGATTGGTGTGTGTATTGTGTAATTGGGTCATTACCAAATCTTTTATATCCTTGTTATTTTGCTTTTGAGAACAAGATATGGCAGACCCGATTAAAAAAATAACTCCCCAGCCTTTTATCGACATACCGTGTAAGGTTTAAATTACTTCTCCCATTCCGTGTGAAAAATACCTTCGCGGTCTAAGCGCTCGTAGGTGTGCGACCCAAAGTAGTCACGCTGTGCCTGAATCAAGTTCAACGGCAGTCGACTACTGGTATAGGCATCAAAATAGGTAAGGGCATTGGACAATCCTGGCAGTGGAATACCATTTGCGGCTCCATAACTTACCAATTCCCGTGCTGCATCCACCGTGCTTTGCACTTTTTCCACAAAGGAAGGGGAAAGCAATAGGTTCTGTAAATCCTTATCAGCTTGGTAGGCTTCGGTAATATCGGCCAACATCGCGGCACGGATAATACAGCCTGCACGCCATATTTTGGCAATTTCGCCCAATTCCAGTTCGTAACCGTATTCTTTGGAGGCATCGGCCAATTGGTGCATGCCCTGTGCATAGGTGATGATGAAGGCAAAGTACAAGGCTTGCTCCGATTTTTTAGTGAAATCAGCTTTGTCCACCGCTTTTGGTGAAGGACGGTCGTACAACTCGTCTGCTTTGATGCGTTCTGGTTTTAAGGCGGATATCTCTCGCATACTCACTGCAATATCGATGGTTGGTACGGGAATGCCCAAATCCATGGCGTTTTGAGAGGTCCACTTTCCAGTTCCCTTTTGCTTTGCCTTGTCCAGAATCATATCCACAAGGTCATTGTCGGTCAAATCATCTTTTTGATCAAAGATTTCAGAGGTGATTTCCACCAAAAAGGATTGCAATCGACCTTCATTCCATTCAGAATAGGTTTTGTGCAGCTCATAGTTGGTAAGTCCGCCTGCCTTTTTAAGCAGGTCGTAAATCTCGGAAGTCAACTGCATCAAACCGTATTCAATGCCATTGTGCACCATTTTCACATAGTTCCCTGCTGATTTTGGCCCGAGATAGGCCACACAAGGCTCACCTTTGTATTTGGCTGAAACAGCTTCGAAAATGGGTTTTACGTGTTGGTATGCTTCCTTTGACCCACCTGGCATAATACTGGGGCCTTTTCGTGCACCTTCGGCTCCTCCAGAAACACCCGCGCCAAAAAAGTTGATGCCTTTTTCCTTTAGATAGGACTCACGACGGTCGGTATCGGTATAAAAAGAATTTCCTCCATCAATAATGATGTCGCCCTCGTCCAAATGAGGCAATAATCCTTCGATGACACTGTCCACAATTTTTCCAGCTGGCACCAATAACATGATTTTTCGGGGAGTTGTCAACGATTGTACAAACGTTTTTACATCGGAAGTGGCATTCACTTTGGCAGGATCACCTCCCTCTTCAATCAATGCACTCACTTTTTCTTCATCCAAATCATTTCCGAATGCGGTAAATCCGTTATCCGCCACATTCAAAATAAAATTACGTCCCATTACTCCAAGGCCCACAAGGCC
>CETR01017478.1_pt1 | contig 10971 bp, 12 predicted proteins | sample 531281 | NCBI WGS metagenome assembly CETR01 (sample SAMEA2622568, study PRJEB7988) | marine metagenome | biome: marine biome (ENVO:00000447); feature: mesopelagic zone (ENVO:00000213); material: "saline water (ENVO:00002010), including plankton (ENVO:xxxxxxxx)" | depth 696 m
CTAGAAGCAACTGAATTTACTGATCTTGGCATAATTTAATTGTTTTTTGTAGCAGGCGAACCTTACGGTCACTTTCAAAACGTATTACCGTTTTGCCCAACTCCAGGGTTTATAAAATAATTGAACCGGTTACGAGCTTATTTAAGACGTAACATAATTTTTACGTTATTCTCGTCTGCTTTGTGTACCAAAGTATCGTGAGTTAACGCTAGCTTACGTTTCTTAGACTTTTTAGTCAAGATGTGACTCTTAAACGCATGCTTTCTTTTGATTTTACCAGTTCCGGTAAGCTTAAAACGCTTCTTAGCACTGGATTTTGTTTTCATTTTAGGCATAATTCCTAGTTTATTTAATTATTCCGCTTATTGTCTTTGATTTTGTAGCAAAGCGAATTTACTATCAAAATCAATCCCGGCCTTTAAAAAAGGTCGGGATTTAAATGTATAAAAGGCCGTTAGGCTACTTTGTCTTTTTAGGAGCCATAAACATAATCATACGTTTACCTTCTAATTTTGGCATTTGCTCCACTTTACCAAAATCTTCAAGATCCTGTGCTAACCTCAATAATAAGATCTGACCCTGATCTTTGTAAATGATTGATCGTCCCTTAAAGAAAACATAGGCTTTCAGTTTAGCTCCTTCTTCGAGAAACTTCTGCGCATGCTTTTTCTTAAATTCATAATCGTGATCATCTGTATTTGGACCAAAACGAATTTCTTTTACTACAACTTTAGACGCTTTGGCTTTAATGGCTTTCTCACGCTTCTTTTGCTCGTAAACAAATTTCTTATAATCCATCACTTTACATACCGGTGGTTCGGCATTAGGTGAGATTTCAACCAAATCAAGCTCTTGTTCCTGAGCCATTTCAAGGGCTTTGCTTATTGGGTACACACCCATTTCTACATTGTCACCCACAACGCGCACTTCGCGTGCACGTATTTTTTGGTTGATATTGTGCTGGTCTTGTTTTTGGACTCTTGCGGGTCCTCTGGATCTTTTTCTACGTATTGCTATGGCTATAAAATTTTAATTAAACTTCGAATTTTTTTAGTGTTTTGCTGATTTGAGCTTCTATAACGGCAGAAAAATCTGCTACTGACATAGTTCCTAAATCTTCACCACCATGCTTACGTACAGAAACCGTACCATCTTTGGCTTCTTTCTCACCAATTATAAGCATATAGGGCACTTTCTGCATTTCGGCTTCCCGAATCTTGCGTCCCATAGTTTCTCCACGGTCATCAATGGTAGCGCGAATTTCGTGATTTTCTAATAATTCTAAAACATTTTGAGCGTATTTCTCATAATTCTCACTGAGCGTGAGTACGATGGCCTGCTGTGGCATCAACCAAAGTGGGAAGTTCCCCCCTGTATGTTCCAGTAAAATGGCCACAAAGCGCTCCATACTTCCAAAAGGAGCACGGTGTATCATAACCGGGCGGTGTTCTTCATTATCACTGCCTTTATAGCTTAATTCAAAGCGCTCGGGCAGGTTGTAATCTACCTGAATAGTTCCCAACTGCCAGCTTCTTCCCAGCGCATCCTTAACCATAAAGTCAAGCTTAGGCCCGTAGAACGCGGCCTCGCCGGTTTCTATGACATAATTAAGGCCTTTCGTTTTAGCAGCGTTAATGATTGCGTTTTCAGCCTTCTCCCAGTTGGAGTCAGAGCCGATGTATTTTTCTTTGTTGTCAGGGTCGCGTAATGAAACCTGAGCCGTAAAGTTTTCAAAGCCCAAGGAGCCAAATACATAGAGTACCAGATCAATCACTTTCATAAACTCCTCGTCCAGCTGATCTGGAGTACAGAAAATGTGTGCATCATCCTGAGTAAACCCACGTACACGTGTAAGACCGTGTAGTTCACCACTTTGCTCATAGCGGTACACGGTACCAAATTCGGCAAAACGCTTGGGTAAGTCCCTGTAGCTCCACTGTTGTGAGTTATAGATCTCGCAATGGTGTGGGCAATTCATAGGTTTTAACAGGAATTCTTCTCCTTCAGCCGGTGTGGTAATAGGCTGAAAGCTGTCTTCACCATATTTTGCATAATGCCCGGAGGTGACGTATAATTCTTTCTGACCGATGTGCGGAGAAACCACCATCTCATAACCGGCCTTTTTCTGGGCGGCTTTTAAAAAGTTTTCCAGACGTTCCCGCAAAGCGGCACCCTTAGGCAGCCATAATGGCAGTCCCTGACCTACTTTTTGCGAAAAAGTAAACAATTGCAATTCTTTACCCAGTTTGCGGTGATCCCGTTTTTTAGCCTCTTCAAGCAGCTCGAGGTATTCTTTAAGGTCTTTCTGCTTTGGGAATGAAATTCCGTATACCCGGGTAAGCTGTGGCTTATTCTCATCACCACGCCAGTAGGCTCCGGCAACGCTCATCAATTTTACCGCCTTGACAAAAGCGGTGTTGGGCAGGTGACCGCCGCGACACAAATCAGTAAACGTATCGTGATCGCAAAAGGTGATGCTTCCGTCTTCCAGGTTTTCAATCAATTCAACCTTATACGGGTTATTCTGTTTTTTGTAGAAATCAAGCGCATCGGCTTTAGAAACACTGCGCATACTAAACTCGTGCTTGCCGCGGGCGATTTCTAGCATTTTGTCTTCGATCTTTTTAAAGTCGTTTTCGCTTAGCGAACGATCTCCCAGATCAACATCGTAATAAAAACCTTTCTCAATGGCGGGACCAATAGTGAGTTTAACTCCCGGATACAATGCTTCAAGCGCCTGGGCAAGAATGTGTGCCGAAGAGTGCCAAAAGGCTTTTTTACCTTCCTCATCATTCCAGGTAAAAAGAACGAGCGCACCATCCTGCGTAAGCGGGGTGGTAATTTCAACGGTCTGCCCGTTGTATTTAGCAGAAATCACATTACGAGCAAGCCCTGCACTGATGCTGTTTGCAACGTCAAAAGGAGTAACGCCGCTTTCAAATTCTTTTACACTGCCGTCTGGCAAAGTAACCTGGATCATAGTACAAAATTTAAGGCAGCAAAGATAAGGGCTTTCGGGCGAAAAACGGATGCCTGTTTTTAAAAATTAAAACAGGTAGGTGACTGAACTGTTCTCAGGAAAATCAAGTTTGGAAAGCATCACTTTGAATTCTGAATAATTAAAGCCTGGCGTTTTATCCAATTCAGCGTAATGTTAAGCGGTTCGCCTTTGTTGGTATTATGGCCTAATTCCGGAAAAAGCACATATTCAAAGGGCTTGTTGCTCAGTCTGAAGTTATTGAGTTGTTCTATACAGACTTTTACCGGAATTTGAATATCCTGTTCACCAAAAAGCCAAAGTCCAGGAATCGATAGGTTTTTCAACGATTCTTTTGGATCTGTAGGTGCGAACTGATACCGGTCCGGGTCGTTTTTAACATGCTCACGGGCATCTTCTTCGGTATGGCTGTTCCAAAAATCAGCATCACCATTGGTATAAAACTGAAATCGTAGCTGCTCGAGAGTGGTAATTATAGGACAACTGAATAAAGCCATAAAATCAATCTGATGATTTTGGCTGGCCGCAATAGGAATAATCCATCCGGCCTGACTAAAACCCAAAAATCCCAAGGGCAGATCGCTGTTGAATTTTTTGAGAGTCGCCACTGCGGCATTGGCGTCCCGTGCCAAAAGATTCAAATTTTCAAAACTGATGTTATTTGTGCCTACCTGGGGACCTACGTATATACCACCCGATTCGCCCACACCGCGTTTATCGTAGGTGATTACTAACATACCGTTTTCTGCCAAAAATTCTCCCAACTCGGCCATACGCGGGGTCTGGTCTGAACCGTTCACAAGAACCAAAGCCGCTAGTGGCTTAGCCGGAATATAAACCGTACCTGCTAGGTTGACCCCTTCGCTCTCAAAGACAACGTTTTGGGTTTGAATGGTTTTGGTAGTTTCGCTTTGTAGTACTTTAGTTGATGCCGTATTTTTCTCTGATTTTTTGCAATTACAACATAATCCAATCAGTAAAGGCAGGAATATAAAACGGTTAAGAATAAACATTTTGAAGCTTTTTTTTAATTTAGTCATAAGCAAGTTACTGCAACTTTCAATAAAAAAACGAACCATAAGTAATGGCCCGTTTCGTATTTTTATTAAACTCCCTTTAAAGGTCTAGGATTTGATCTTCTATTCTAAAGGCCTTATAAACTGCATCAATTCACGGTCGTGGTTATACACGATTTTACAATCGTTATCAAAGTACATGGTTGCACCGTTTTCGGCAGTATAAGGCTCCCATTTGGGGAGTACGCCGGGTACATTGGGATTTGCAGTTTTAACAAAATTGATCCAGGCCGAACTCATCTTATCTGCAAGTGCCCAGGCTTCTTCAGATTCTCCGGTCCAGTCGGGTCTGAGGTCAACCGTGTTAAAGGCCAGTGGAATATCTAGACCGTGAAAGGAACCTTTAGAATAGTCTTCCACCGGACTTTTCCAGGTGAGTATATAGGCGTAAACCGGTGCAGTAGATTCTTCAGCTCTGGCATCGGCGGTCCGTATAGTATAGGGGCGAAAGGTTTTGTCTATTGACAGCAAATCCTGTGGGGTGTAATCAGGATAGGCTTTTGCATAGAGCTCTACGTACCGGTCTGTTTGATCCCCATATTGCCGAGTTAAACTGTCTTTAGCCTGCTCAAGTGTAAGCGCTTTATTGCCATAAGAGACCGGCATCAACTCATTGAGCGTTGAACCAATCATCACCGGAATGTCTTTTGAAATATCAGCAAATCCCGGACTAAAAGGCTGCTGTAACAAAACCTCGCCATCTGCGGAAGGGGCGAAACCAAACATACCCGCAGATCCCGGAGTTCGGGCTCCACCCATTTCGGCTACGGCTTCATTACCTGCCTTAACCAGCGCTTTATAGTCAAGCGTATCAAGCTTTTTGAGTTCTTCGGGGGCGATATTGAGTTTTTGTAAAACTTTTGCAGCCAAAGCCTGGGACTTTTCCTGGGTCATCGAATTAATCAACGTACCACTTTGAATGATGGCTTTATTAAAAAGACCTTTCGCCGCAGGCATACACATCAACGTACCCACTTTTCCGCCGCCACCAGACTCTCCTACGATAGTCACATCATTAGGATCGCCTCCAAAACTGGCAATATTTTCTTTAGTCCACTCCAGTGCTTTAACGATGTCAAGCATACCCACGTTTGCCGATTGTGCGTATTGGTCCCCGTATGCCGAAAGATCTAAAAAGCCCAGGATATTTAAGCGGTGATTAACGGAAACCACGACGATATCGCCTTTTTTGGCAAGAGCTTCGCCATAAGTCATCGGGTCGTTACTGGCGCCTACAAAAAAGCCGCCGCCGTGCAGCCACACCAGTACCGGCCGTTTTTTAGTGTCTTTAATCCCGCGGGTCCAAACATTAAGACTGAATAATTCTTTTTCACTCTGCACCGAATCGGGATACCAGGGCACTACCTGCCGGGCTACCGGTCCAAACTCCGTAGTTTCCCGTACCTCGTCCCAAGATTCGGGAGCTTTTGGAGGCATAAAGCGTTCGGCCCGAGCATAAGGAATACCCTTGTAGGCGTATACGTTGTCATTTAAACTTCCTTTGATTTCGCCGTTTGTGGTTTTTACAACAAGATCCGAAGCTTTAGGAGTTTCTGATTCTGACTTACAGGCTGTAAAAGCCAAAGCAACAATACAGGTGTAAAGAATGCTTTTAATTGTTTTTAATTTCATAATGTGTTTCTGGTAAATGAGTTAAGTAGTGTTAAATTAACACTAAAAATTCACTTACCCACAGTACGAACCTCTTAATGTCTGTTATTCAATAAATCAGGGTTTTGGAAGAGTTTAATAAAGCACATCAGCAAGATCCTCATTTTTATCTAACTGAGCTTTAGCAAATGGGCATAAAGGCGTGATTTTAACTCCTTGTTCACATGTAAAATAAACTGCATTTTTTAATAGTATTTTGCCATAGGTCTTACCTTTAAAACCTTCCAAAATACCACTATGATCAATTATTTTATTTCATTTTCAGAGCAAGACCCATTTTTTCCATTTTTTGAGCATGCTCAACGGTCAATCGGGTTTCAGTCTCCGAAATAACATATTCCAGATGCTCAAATGCACAGATATATTCCCGGTGCTCTAGAAAATCTTTGATTACAGATTCAGCATCCTGGATTCCGAGGCTTTTGGTATTCTTATCTGAATTCTTTTTTTTCCAATCATCGGTTAAAATCTCTTTGGTTAATTTTTTGATTTTAGCTTTGAGTGAATCAGAATACATAAATTTTATATTTAAAGGCTCAAACGGGAAAACTCAGGCCTTACCAAAATCAATTTGCAGTTATTTATAAATTTTATCCCAGGCTTTTTTACTCATAATAAATAAAGTCTCCTTTTGTAAATCAAAAATGGAGACCTTTTTCTTACTCATCACAATATGTTGATTCCATTGCACAAAATTCTTATAGAGTAATAAAGTGCATATATCGGTTGATGATATGGGATCTGTTACAATATGGGAATGCATTGTTGTAAGTATCTTTTCCGGATCATTAGCCGATGCATACGGAACTTGTAACATACTTTTATGTATGCGCTCTTTCTTTAAAAACTTATTGGTATTAGAATATTTTAATTTGTAGTCGTTACCAATAAGCACCACACCATTGGTTTGAGGTCCGGTAAGTACAAAAACGCTTCTTTGATTTTTATTGATAAGTGGTATAAAATTTAAAGAGGTGTTTTCGTAGAAACTAAAAAAACCATCTTCATTTAAGGCAGCCTGATCTTTAGCATCCTGTCTGATTGTAATCAGGTCTTTTTCCAGATTAGTTGCTAATGAGTTGGTAGTATCTACTTTAATAGATTCCCGCCTAGGCAGGCTGTCAAACTCATATCTTACAAGAATCTCTTCAGGATTAAAGCGGCTGAAAAATATCGTTTTGATTTTGTGTTCATCGGTCTCGTAAGACAGATAACCTCCAATCGAGTCTATTTTGGATTTAAATTGAGCTAAAAGGTCATCTGTACCATACCAGGAGCCCTTTTCTAATCTAAAAAGTAACTTACCTTCTTTTAAAATTTCGTCAGCTTCTTTATTCTGCCCATAGGTAAGGTTACTCAAAATAAATAATAAGAAAACGAACTGTTTAAACATACTAATGATGTAATGAATTATGTACTTGTGCAACGGTTACCGGTGTTGGCAGTAGTATTTATTATCCGATTAATGAAATCATATCTGTTTCGTATTTGTCATACAAGTTCCAGCCTAATAAATCAACTATTTTTCTGGCTCTGTTTTCCGTGTAATCAGTTGATAAATCATAATCACTTCCAAAATCAGTTGTCAAATTTGCAAAGCAGTCCTTCACTCTTTGGTTCGGATTACCTTCTTCACAATGAATTGCCTGATTTCTACCTTGCCAAATCACATTTTTTAAATTTTCAGAACCAATGCTTCTACCTACGGGACAGTTTGTTGGATTTCCATGAACAGTTGAGATTCCTTGTTTTGCAATTTGCAAAAGGCTCATACTTAAAGAATTCATAGAATCCTTTTTTGCTAAAATCGATTTTATTAGAGAATCAAGTTCAGCCTTCTTACCTTCTAAATCATTCTCTTTAGCAAATTTGGCCATTTGAATAAATTTATGCTGCACTTGTAGGTCATTAAAATCTTCGTGCATATCTGCAGTCGAGTAATCCCAAAACAAATGGTCAAATACCTTTTTTAGCTTTGAGAATTTATTTGACAAGTCTTCAAATAATTTTTCTTCGTTATGAATCGTGTTAATCAGATTCTCAGCCGCAAATTTTGTGTCTACTAAATAACTGTTCATAACTCATTCATTTGAAATAAATTCCAAAAACTCTTTACCAAACGTTGTTGTGCGTTCTGATAAAACACCATCTCCAGACATAGTTGTTTTTACGCTTCCTGTCCGATGAAATCCGACATTTTCTAAATCGTTCCAAATAATGTCAACCAGTTCATCCTGCGATTTTAAGTCAGGAAAGGCATCTTTTATCATAGAAGAGATACTTCCCATCATGTAACTTGGTGGTTTCTTTCCCGCTCGTTCAAACCAATCTCTTGGATTATCAATTAGTTTGAGAATCTTAATATGCCATTTTGTGAATTTGTCTATTTGGGTTAAAAAGATCTGACTTTTAGTTTTATCTAAAGATTCACCTTTAGCCGTATTTAAAAGAGCATTCTTGAGTGAGTTAATCTTTTCCCTTTCACTCGTTTTAAGAGCATAAGAAGTTGATTGTAGCACTATGTCAAGAAACTCTTCATCATCTTTTAGTTTGTCAAAGTCAACTCGACCCTTTGATTCAAGTTCTTTGAGCTTTTCAGCCACTTCATTCATCCATTCCGCACGTCTCTTCTCAAGTGGTGGTGTAACAATAAGTCCAAATATTTCAGAGGCTAAAGACCCAATAACAGGAATTGCTCCAATTCCGCCTTTTGTAATTGAGTGAGCAATGTCACCTTTAGTTGTTTTATTCGGATTATCCATCTTTACATTTTATTACTGCCAACGGTTTAGCTATGAACAGTACGGGAGCAAACTGGCGTTTGCTTTCCGCCACGCACATAGCAAAATCTTTTGGTTTTGTTTTTTCTTTTTTTTGTCCAAAGCAAAATCCCAAAGATTTTGCGGTCATCATAAATATATGCAAACCTTCGGGAAAGCCCGTAGCCCGTATTGTTTATAGGTTTTGTTAGCTGTAGTTTTTATTCCTCAATTGCACTCTTTATAAATAAATATCCAATTAGACCAAAGAATAAAATCATCAGAATTGATAATGCTGTCCAAACACTAAAATTCCTTGCACCTTGCGAAACTAAAACCCAGTATTCTATATATTTATAAATTCCAAAAAGCGCGGAACCTAAGAAAGTTAGACCAAAATATAATCCGCAACCAATCTCTGCTCCTTTCTTTGTCGTTTTGTATGCTTGAGTCAAGTTATCAAGAACCGATTGCTTAAATTTTGAGAATTCCGTCTGCGCATTTTGTTTAGCGGTTGACCTTGCTTTTTCCTGCCATTCTTGGTATTGGTCATTTTGCTTTGATGATTTATTCGAACTACTTCTCAAATTATCATAAAAGGCTCTTTTTTCAGGGTTAGAAAGAAACTCGTACGCCTCGTTTATTTTGATGAATTTTTCATGAGCATCAAAGTCCTTACAAACGTCCGGATGAAATTTAAAAGCTAACTTTTTGTATGCTTTTTTTATTTCGTCTTGTGTTGCAGTTTTTGGTACTCCCAGAGTGGAATAATAATCGTCCATCTAAAAGTCCACTTAATTTTCTAGTTCTTTCTCAACGTCTTCTAGGTTTGAAGAGATGAAAAACCCAGCTCGAATATTTCTTTTATCTATAATAGCTGAAACATCAACATCCTCGTTTTTAAAAGGTTCGATTGCTTTTTTTGAGTCCAAAGTGGATAAATAGATTCTTTTGAATTCTTCTTTAGAATTGTTGTCGGTGGGGTAAATGATAATTTCATCCACAGTTTTTCCCTTTACTTTTTTCCCAATAAGATGACCATTATTTTCTATGGTCTCCATGGCTTGTTGGTAGGTCATTTTGATTGTTTTAAATTACAGCTAACGGTTTGGGTATGGTGCATGTCCCGCAGGGCATGCGCTATACCCGTTGTTAGGCCTCGTTTTTTATTTTAAATTCTTTTTTTGCGTTGTCATAAATAAATCCAAATTTTTCAGAAAATTCTTTTTCCACCGTTTTATTCCAAAACACTCTTAATCCATCTTTTTCTTCTGCGGCTTGCACAAAAGCTCTCTGAAGCTTATCGATTGCCTGACTATATGTATCATTTGGATATAGTGAAACGATTGCTGCGTGAAATTTTATCTCATAATCAAAGTCAATCTGCAAGTCAGAGGTCAGTTCACGAAGTTGTTTTTGAATTCTAGTTAAAAAACCGACCGCCTCATACTGGTCACCTTTTATTAAAAATATAAATTCATCACCTCCTGTGTACTTCCTGTAAACTCTCTTGACAAAGCTTTCTTCGAGTTTGTAATCCCTTTTGTATATTTCTTCGTCTCTTCTCATTTTATAGAAAAGGTCTTGAGCAATAGTTCGAATTATTTGGTCGCCTTTCTGAAATCCTTGCTTTTTGTTGATTGCTCCAAAATCATCCAAATCAATTAAAATTAAATGGAATAATTCCTTGGGACGATTTTCTAAATCCATTTGAAATTTTTGCTCATTTGGAATTCCTGTTACGAAATCCATAAGCCTTAATTTTTCGGAATCAAGTAATAGTTGGTTGGTGTTTTTAAGTTCAATTTTTGTTTTTCTATGTTTTTCTTTCTCTAAATAAAAGAATCTGTAGGTAATATAAAAAATCAAAAGCCCGATTGATAATATTGAAAGAATAAAGAAAGGTAGGCTTATACCCTCAAATCCAGTGGGAAAAAAATAATCCCTTACTCGGTCATACTCAATTATAAATAAGATAATTGCTGTAACTGTAGTAATAAAAATTCCTATAGCTGATATTAATCTTTTTGGTTCCATAATTCGTTTTCAAATGAGGCCTAACGGTCTCGGCTATGAGTAGTTGCGTGAGTTTGCACCTAACTTTGCAAGTACACACGAAACTGAAAATCCACGAGGATTTTCAGAAGTAGGTGATAACAAGCAATTACTTATAGCCATTGTTATGTGCTGGCTTTTTTCTTCTCCAGCGATTTATTTATTATTTCAGTTATTTGTCCAATTCCGATAATTGTTGCTCCTTCTAGAAATTCAAACTCCATTCCGATTTCTAATTTGTTTTCATAAAAGCGAGTCGAATTCATTCCTATTTGAGCTAAAACTGTTTCTCCAGGCATTACAGAATCTGTTCCGATGAAAAATTGATGTCCAGAAGTCTGCATTTCTGTAAAATCAAATTTCAATTGTGGACGATAACCAGAATTCGCAGGTGTTCTGCGTCCACCTTGTT
>CETR01095918.1_pt1 | contig 10944 bp, 9 predicted proteins | sample 531281 | NCBI WGS metagenome assembly CETR01 (sample SAMEA2622568, study PRJEB7988) | marine metagenome | biome: marine biome (ENVO:00000447); feature: mesopelagic zone (ENVO:00000213); material: "saline water (ENVO:00002010), including plankton (ENVO:xxxxxxxx)" | depth 696 m
GTTTTTTTGCTTTTCAATGGCTTGTGCAACGGTTACCATTGTTGTAGAGCGTTATTTATTTATTCTGTCCACCACTTCTTGGGCAATTCGTTTAGAAGAAGTCCGAAATATTTCAATTTCGTATCCTGTAGCAACAATTTCCAAAATTTCATCTTTAAAAGTCAATAGGTAATGATTCCAATTATCCCATTTCGCTTCGTCATAATATGGGTGAACTTTGTGAATGCGTTTTAATTCTTCAATCCATTTTGAATTTTGAACAATTTGCGCCCATTCGATTCCTTGCTCATAATTTGGTAGACCACTAAAAACTTCATCATTGGCAATTCCAAATCTGAAGGTTTTTCCATCAAACCCCACTAACGCGAAATATTCATCATATCCGTCGTGCTCCAAAGTCTTGAACTCGGTAATCGATTCCTCGTCCCAATCGGCCACCACATAAGTCAAGTAAGTCTTAAAATCTCCATTGTAAATTCTCGGCATCGGCGCTCCGCCGTCCCATTTGGGTTTCCAATTAATTTTTTCAATTTTTTCCAATTTCAAACTTTGAGTCATAATGCTCTACAACTTGTTTATATACTGAACTTTTTTGCACATATACAACCAACTTGGAGGGCTATGCTTAGGTTTTGTGATAATTCGTTCAGTATAGATACTATGTCTTATTTTCTTACAATGCAATATAAACATATTTACAGGTCATCGAATGGATTACTGATGTTTTTAATGCTATTCTCGGTAACATGGGTATAGATCATCGTCGTCTTTGGGCTGCTGTGGCCCAGTAGTTCTTGAATATACCGAATATCGGTGCCGTTTTCCAATAAATGGGTCGCAAAACTATGCCGTAGTGTGTGCAGCGTAACCTCTTTTCGTATCCCCGCCCTCAAAACCGCATTTCTTAGCACCCATTGCGCACTACTCGTACTATATGTTGCCGAGTTTTGTCCCTCAAACAAATAAACTTTGGGTTGGTACTGCCTGTAATATTGGCGTAGGGTTTCCAAAAAGCTTTGGGACAATAACGTATACCTATCCTTCTTCCCCTTTCCGCCCCGGATATGGATCAGCATGCGCTTACTGTCAATATCATCCACTTTTAATTGAATCGCCTCGCCAATTCGTAAACCGCCAGAATAAACAAGGGACAGCAGCGTCCGGTGCTTTACGTTATGGGTCACATCCATAAGCGACCGCACTTCCGCTTTGCTCAGTACCACAGGAAGTTTTTTCTCCTTCTTTGGTCTAATCAGGTCCAGGGCGCCAATATCCATGCCTTTGAACAGGAAGTATTTTTTAATGCCGTTGATGCATTGATTCTGGTACGAGACCGATTTACCTTCACAAACAATGAAATCGTAATTAAAGGATTCCACCAAATCCCTGCTATAGTTTTTCGATTTCTTGAGAATGGAATACCTGACAAAAAAATGGGTTACCTCCACATAAGTGTTTACCGTATGCGGACTCAATCTCTTTTCTTCCAACCATCGGCGGAATCGTATTAAATCCTTTTTGTGAAAGGAATCAATAGGAGGCAAAAAAAGCCGTTTTCGCTTTACCGGAGTTTCCACTTGCTTTTGAGACAGCTCAGAATAGTCAACATAACATCTGATTTTTCGCAAATGATGGAACAACAACCCTAAATTTTTCGCAGTGTTTTTCAAATAAAATTTACCGCTCGAGCTGTTTCTTTTGAGATTTGGAAAACCAATAAGATGATCTTCAATGGTTTTATCGAAATCAAAGTTGACAACCATAATTTCTTCTCCCTTGTGTTTTCCCCGAACCAATGTCACAGTCTTCATTCTGGTATTTTTAAGATGTAACGGGGATGCTGCGCTAAGTCACTATCAATAGGAAAAGATAGCAGCGTTCAAATTACAAAATCAATTTGAATTTTTTCTGAAAGATACCTTTCGTAGGCGCATTGGCCAACAAAATGAAGCTATTACAGCTCCTTCACATAGGTACGCCTACGTTTGATGACCTTGGGGTCAAAATGCTTCCACATTTGCTGTATGGCGATATTGTCCTCCAATTCCGGGGTACGAATACAGTTGACCACCCCACGCTTTTTAAAGGTATGATAGAACTCGTTGAAAATAATGGAAGTAACCCCTTTGTTTTGATACTTCGGATGGATGCCGATCAAGTAAAAAATAGCATCCTTGCTATGCTTTCGGGCATGTAACAAATGAAAAATCCCGAATGGGAACAATTTACCGTTCGCCTTTTGCAACGCTTCGGAAAAGGAGGGCATCACAATGGCGAAGGCAACCAGATTATCCTCTGCATCCACCACAAATTTGATGTATTCCGGATTGATGAAGCTGATATATTTCTTTTTGAAATACTCCTTCTGGATATCCGTGATCTTCACAAAAGAGGATAGCTTGGCATAGGTGTCATTAAAAAGGTCGAACATCTTGTCCACCCAGGGCATGATTTCGGAACTCTTTTCAAAGTTCATCTCGCTGAGTCCATAGCGTTTCTTGATCAGTAAATTGGCCTTCGCAAACAGTTTAGGGTCAGCATTGGCGGCCAAGAACTTACTTTCGCGGTATTCTTTTTCCTTGGTAAAGCCATGTTGCTCAAAATGTGACTGATAATAGGGATGGTTATACCAGGTAACCATGGTTCCGATGTGGTCAAAACCTTCGGTAAGTACGCCAACCTTATCCAAATTGGAAAAGCCTACGGGCCCTTCCATATATTCAAGCTGGTGTTCCTTTCCAATCTCACGGACTTTGTCCAATAAGGCTTTGGAAACCTCAAGGTCGTCCACAAAATCGAACCAACCGAACCGCATTTTTTTAAGGCCTTGTTCCTTTACTTCCAACCAGTTGATGATGGCTGCTACGCGTCCCACGATTTTACCGTCTTTGTAGGCCAAAAAGAATTGGGCCTCCGCCGATTTAAAAACAGGGTTTTCGTCCTTGTCAAAAGAAGCCATTTCATCTTTGATGATAGGGGGTACCCAATACGGGGAATCCTTGTAGAGCGAAAATGGAAATTTCACAAATCGCTTAAGGTCGGATTTGGACTGAACCTGTTTAACGGAAACCATACGTGCAAATTAATGCCCAATATTATGAATATTACTTGCAGTAGAAAAATGAAGTTGATGCAAAACTTAAAAATCTATGGTGCCACCTTTGTTTTTCTTTCGTTTTCTCGATTTTTTTCGGTTGGCGTTCTTTTTGATTTTTCCATTCACACCGGATTGCTGTTCGTTGATAGGAATAAGTTCATCCTTATGAAAGTCCAATCGGTAAGAAAAACCAAGCACCACAAACAATCGGGATGGGTCATTTTTAAAGCCGGAACCCAAATGAAAGTCCGCCTGGAAATTCGGATTGATCAAACGGGCAACCCCGGTTCTTAAGATAATATCCGAATAGCGGTCCCCGGAAATCCCTTGTCCTTCAAAAAAGACACTCCATCTAGGATCACGGAAAGAATGGGTAACGGATAGGGCGTAGCGCCATTCCGGAAAATCGGTGGTAATGCGGTCGTAGGCAATATTGGAAATCAACACGAACCTTGGCGAAAGCCTGCTCTGTGTCTGAATACCACCACGGTAGGAAACTGTAGGCTCATTGGGATAAAATGGATTGTCGCCCAATACAAAATTGGCTCCACCATACACCGATACAGCAGGAATCAGGTTTTTCCATTGGAATACATTGTTGGCCCTCCAGCTGTACAAATTCGGTTTGTTGTGTTCCGGATTTTTGAACGGGTCAAAAACCAAATATTTTAAACCTACGCGGTTTCGTGAAAAATTCGTCAAGTTGCCCTCAATGCCCAAATCGGGATACGTGATATTTTGTGTGATGAAAGACCCTTCAGCGATTACTTCCAGTTCCTCAAAAAGCAACCCGTACCTAAACGCATAATCGGCCCCAAAAATATTGGAGTCGGAATTCAAATCGGCATTGTCCTGCTGTTCGTACAACATTCCCACCTCGGCCTGAATCACGTTTTTACCAACGGCGTAAGCACTCGCGGCCCTTCCGGGTCTGTTGGAATTGATCACATCGGTATATTGCGCAAAAATGAAGGTTGGGAATAGAACGAAAAGAAAAAAAGACTTTTTGATCATGGAAATGTCCATATAACTGGGTTTTTAATACTATTTTAAGATACGTTTGATGGGTTTACGCTACTAACAGTGTAAATTTGATTCAATAACTAAGGTTATATGGTTTTACTACAAACGATTTTAATTGTCATATTAGTATACTACGGGCTCAAATTCCTTATGAAGTGGTTGGCCCCGAAACTACTGAATTATGCGGTGAAAAAGACAAACGAACGTTTTTCACAGCAGTTTGGAAACGCTCAAGATTTTGGCAATGAAGCACCTAAGGAAGGGGAGACCTCCATTTCCAAAAAACCGCCCCGCAAATCCAATCCCTCAAAAAAAGTTGGAGAATACATAGATTTTGAGGAAATTGATTAATATTTGCCGAATCAAAACCTATCCATGAATCTTTCTCCAAAAGCCATTATCACCCATATTTGTGTTATTGCTTTATTTATCCTTGCCTCGCTGGTCTATTTTTATCCAGTTTTGCAAGGGAAAGCCATTTATCAATCCGACATAGCCCAATACAAGGGCATGGCCCAAGAACGTGATGCCTACAAAGATGTAACGGGCGAGGAATCCTACTGGACCAATAGTGCTTTCGGCGGAATGCCCACCTATCAATTGGGGGCCAATTATCCGCACAACTACGTAAAGGAGCTGGACCGCTTGATTCGGTTTTTACCACGACCTGCCGATTATCTCTTTCTGTATTTGATAGGGTTTTACATACTGCTTTTATGTTTGAAAGTGGATTTTAGATTGGCCGCTCTGGGAGCTATTGCTTTTGGCTTCTCTACCTACATGATCATTATTCTTGGCGTGGGACACAATGCCAAGGCACATGCTCTGGGGTACATCCCCATGGTGTTGGGGGGGATTGTGCTCGTTTTTCGAAAAAAATATATTCTCGGATTTATACTGACCGCATTGGCCATGGCATTGGAAATCAGTGCCAATCACTACCAAATGACGTATTACTTTATGCTTTTGGTGCTGGTAATGGGCTTGGTGTATCTGATTTACGCCATCAAAGAAAAAGAGCTCAAGCATTTCTTTGCTTCGGTGGGTATTTTGATTTTGGCCGTGGTGCTGTCCATCTTTACGAATGCCACAAGCCTTATGGCCACTAAGGAATATGCGGATTGGAGTACCCGTGGTAAATCAGAACTTACGGTAAACCCTGATGGGAGCGAAAAAGAGATTTCCACAGGGCTGGATAAAGAATACATAACACAATACAGCTACGGAATCGCCGAATCCCTGAACCTGTTTGCACCCCGGCTGTTCGGAGGTTCGGGAGGTGAGGACTTGGGCAAGGATTCCAAAGCCTACGAATATTTGACCAATCAAGGACTTACACCGAGCAAGGCCATGGAGTTTTCGAGTAGTTTGCCTTTGTATTGGGGAGACCAACCCATTGTGGCCGCACCTGCCTACGTAGGAGCCATTGTATTTTTCCTCTTTATGTTGGGTGTTTTTCTGGTGGATGGTAAAAAGAAATGGTGGTTGTTATCCGGAGCTATTCTATCGTTAGTGCTCTCTTGGGGTAAAAACTTCCCCTTGCTTACCAATTTTATGATTGATTACTTCCCTCTGTACAACAAATTCAGGGCGGTTTCTTCCATTCAAGTGGTGTTGGAGCTCTGTTTGCCCGTGTTAGGGATCCTTGGAATTCGGGAACTGTTCAAATCATCGGTTGACCAAAAGGAAAAACTAAAAGCATTAAAACTGAGTTTCTTTGTTTCGGTAGGACTTGGCATCGTCATTTTCCTGCTGAAAGGTTTCTTTGACTTTGAGGGTATGCGTGACGAAATGTACCGCGGCTACTTTGGCGATGAATTGATGACCATGATCCAGCGAGATCGTGAAGCGGTCTACGTGAACGATACCATCCGTTCGTTGATTTACGTGGCCTTGGCCGCTGCCGCTTTATGGTTCTTTATCAAAGATAAAATCAACAAGAATATATTGGTCTTCGCTTTGGGTGCTCTGATCCTGTTTGATTTGGTCGGTGTGGACCTTAGATATGTGAACGAAGACGATTTTGTACGCCAGCGTCAAGTAAACGAACCTTTTCAAGCGAATCAGATAGATCAGATGATCCAACAGGATGATTCCATTTTTCGGGTTTTCGACCCACAAGAAGGCTTGAACGGTGCCCGAACTTCTTATTTTCATAAATCTGTGGGCGGGTATCATGCTGCCAAACCTAGGGCACTTCAAAATTTGTTCGAGTACCATCTGTACCAGAACAATCTTCAGGTCATGAATATGTTGAATGTGAAATACGTCATTCAACAAGATGAGGAAGGGAACAGCTATCCTGCCGTAAATCCCGATGCTAACGGTAACGCATGGTTTGTGGATCAATTGGTGCCCGCTTCATCTGCCAATGAGGAAATTTTGAAGCTCAAGGATTTCAATTCCAAAACCCAAGCGGTGGTCAACACTAAAGAATATCCAGAATTGACCAAGCTAAGATATACAGTGGATTCTACAGCAAGCATCGATTTGGTGGAGTATCGTCCCGATTATTTAAAATATAGTGCCAACAATGCCAATGATGGTTTTGCGGTATTCTCCGAAATGCATTACCCATCGGGTTGGAATGCCTTTGTTGACGGGGAGCCACAGGAACATTACAAGGTGGATTATGCCCTACGTGGTATGAAGGTACCTGCAGGACAGCACGTAATCGAGTTCAAATTTGAGCCCGAAGTGGTGGAAACAGGAAGCCAGATTACGTTGGCATCCAATATTCTTTTGGGATTGATTATTGTTGGGGGATTGGGCTTTACCCTGTTCCGCGGTAAAAAGGAAGAATCCTAATGCGAAAAATATTGGTCATAGCGTACTATTGGCCTCCAGCAGGGGGACCAGGGGTACAGCGTTGGCTCAAGTTCACGAAATACTTACCGGAGTTTGGTTTGGAACCCATAGTTTATGTTCCAGAAAATCCTAGCTATCCCTTGGTGGATGAAAAATTGGTAGCGGAAGTTCCGCCCTCGATCAAAGTCCTTAAACAACCCATAAAGGAGCCATATGCCTGGGCTTCGTTGCTCTCCAAAAAGAAAACGAAGACCATTAGTTCGGGAATCATAAAAGAGAAAAATCCTTCTTTCATAGAAAAGGTGCTGCTTTGGATTCGTGGTAATTTTTTTATTCCCGATGCGCGGAAACTTTGGGTAAGACCATCCATTTCTTACTTGGCAAAAGTGATTGCGGAGGAAGGCATTGAAACCATTATAACCACAGGCCCACCACACAGCCTGCATTTGATCGGGCTTGGCCTTAAAAAGAAGTACCATATTCAATGGATTGCCGATTTTCGGGATCCTTGGACCTCCATAGGTTATCATAAAAAATTACGTTTGACGGAATACGCCAGGTTAAAGCACAAAGCTTTGGAAAAAGGCGTGCTGTTGAAGGCTGACAAAATTGTGGTGACCAGCAACACGACCAAAACTGAATTCGAGGCAATCACTCCAAAACCCATAAAGGTGATCACCAATGGTTTTGATGAAGAATTATCCCCAACGGAACTGGATTCTAAATTTACTGTTTCGCACATAGGCTCCTTGCTAACAGGAAGAAACCCTTTAGGGTTTTGGCAAGCATTACAGGAATTAATTGCAGAAAACGAAGTGTTTGGAAAAGCACTAAAAGTACAATTGGCGGGCGTAGTGGGGGAGGAAGTGCTGCATTCCATTAAAGATTTTGGACTGGATGCTCATGTGGAACAGTTGGGCTACCTCTCACACGATAAGGTCTTGGAAACCCAGCAAAAGTCGCAGGTGCTATTGTTATTGGAAATTGATTCCGAAGAAACACAAGGCATCATCCCAGGAAAATTATTCGAATATTTGAATGCAAAGCGCCCCATTCTGGCCATTGGCCCAAAAGGGTGGGAGGCAGGCGCCATGGTGGAAGAACACCATGCAGGCACGATGTGTTTACATACCGAGGTTGCGCACATAAAAAGAGTACTTTTGAAAGCATTCCACCAATACGAAAACGGTACATTGGTCTGCAATTCGGAAGGTGTGGAGCAATACCATAGAAAAGCATTAACGGAATCTTTGGCTAAATTTATCTAATGGGCGTTGTTCTAAAACAATCCATACAGAATACTGTGGTAACGTATTTAGGGTTCTTTTTTGGGGCCATAAATACATTGTTCCTCTACACCAAAATTTTACCTGATGAATATTATGGACTGGTCACGTTTATTTTGGCATCGGGTGCCATCCTTATGCCTTTAATGGCTTTTGGTGTGCACAACACCATGGTAAAATATTATAGCAACCATCAGGAAGTGGAAAAAGACGGTTTTTTTACGTTGATGTTGTTGATTCCTTTATTGGGGATTTTGCCGGTAGCCTTGGTCGGCTTTATTTGGTACGATTCCATTGGTGATTGGGTGTCACAAGTAAATCCTATGGTAAAGGACTACTTGTGGTATGTCTTTTTTGTGGGATTGGCCATGGGCTATTTTGAGGTATTCTATTCGTGGGCCAAGGTGCATTTAAAGTCCGTTTTCGGAAATTTTATGAAGGAGGTTTTCGCTAGGATAGGGGTATCCATTTTGCTTGTCCTTTTTTATTTTGATGTGATTTCGTTGGATACGTTCTTCAAATGTTTGGTGGGATTGTATTTGTTGCGGACTGTTATTATCAAAATATATGCGTTTACCCTAAGGATGCCCAAATTGGATTTTAAGTTTCCGCCCTTTACCAAGGAAATACTGTCCTATTCCTTCTTGATTATCTTAGGCGGCTCAGCAGCATTGATTTTGCTGGAAATCGATAAGGTCATGCTGAATCAGTTCATCAGTATTGAAAATGTGGCGTACTATGGTGTTTCGGTGTATATTGCCACGGTAATTATCGTGCCCTCCCGTGCCATGCACCAAATTACCTATCCTTTAACGGCGGAGCTGCTGAACACCCATAATGATGCCGGGCTCGATAAATTGTACAAAAAGAGCTCGCTGACCCTGTTTATTGCCTCGGGCATCCTGTTTGTGCTGATTATCCTCAACCTGAACGACTTGTATTTAATGTTGCCGGAGAATTATAGAAATGGTTTTGTTATCGTATTCTTGATCGGCTTGGCCAAAGTGATGGATTCGTTGTTGGGGAACATCAATTCCATTCTGTACAATTCCCACTATTATAAAACGGTTTTGATTTTCGGGGTGTGCTTGGCCGCGTTGACCATTCTCCTGAATTATATATTGATTCCGAAATTTGGTCTTGAGGGTGCCGCATTCGCCAGTTTTGTCTCCATTTTTATCTTCAATTTGGTAAAACTGATTTTTGTGAAGATAAAGTTTGGTATTATGCCCTTTACTGCGGCTACTTTTAAGGTGTTCGCTACCTTGGTGCTGTTGGCTGTTCTTTTTGATTTGGTGCAGTTTCAATTTCATCCCATCATCAATATTGGCCTAAAGTCATTTCTCATTGTGGTCATGTACGTTGGCATTCTGTACCGCTTTAATATTTCTGAAGATGTGACCGGTTTCTTATCCAAATGGCTCAAAAAAAATACCCCGTAGCGAATAAATTCAACTACGGGGTAAACAACTAACCAACCTAAAAAAATCTATCTAATTATTTCTCCTTGAAGAACCTCTAGAACTTCTTGAGGTTCTAGCACTACTTTTTCTAGCACTTGAACTTCTGCTTACGCTAGGTCTAGAACTGCTCTTTCTACTTACAGAGCTTTTGCGCACGCTTGGCCTAGAGCTTCTGGAAACGGCTTTCCTTGAAGAGCTTCCTCTGCTTACCGTAGACCTACTTGGTGTTCTCGATGTAGTCTGCGGTTTTCTATAGGTACTTTGCGCAGAACGTTTTACGGTTCTACTGCTTGTACGTGGAGTCGCTTTTCTGGCATTGGAACTTCTATTGTTCGAAGCTCTTTGTGCCTTGTTATTGGAAGCCGTTGTTCTTCCAGATCTTGTTACATTATTTGACTTTCTATTATTATTGCTTCTAGAATCCCTGGAAACAACTTTTGGTCCTCTTACGGAATTACTTGAACGGTTTACAGTACTATTTCCTCTTCTTGAAGAATTTTTAGCCACTGTTGCATTGCTTCTTCCGTAATCTGCTCTTCTTGCTCGGTTGTCTCTCACCGAAACTCTTCTATCATTTCTATAGATGTTTTCCCTTCTATATCTATTATTGTTGTTTCTGTACACCTTACCCAATCTGGCATAAGCCCTTCTAGTATTTTGTCTGTAAGGAGAATAATACGTATATCGGATGGGTCTGTAATACCTTCTATATGGTCTTGCGTATACATTACAGAAACCTACGGCGGGTCTAACAAAATACCTGTGGAATGGTCTGTACACATATCTTCTATTATATATGTTGATATATCCAGTATAGTGACTAAAAACACCACCATTATAGTAAATATTCAATCCACCGACTCTTCGAACCCTACCATTGTTGTACCAGATATCCACGCTACCAATTTGAGATACGCGACCGTAATAGTCATAATAAATAGGGGTGTTCTCAACTTGGATTACGGCACCGTAATCATCGTACTGAACAAAGGGGTTATAGTTGTACCCTGAATTAAAGGTGATGCCAACGTTTCCGATTTGTGCACCAACACCTACATTAACCCTGTTGTCCATATAAAAATCGAACTCACCATCAGGGTATACGGAAAATGTTACACCACCTTCTACAAAGATGAAAGAATTTCCATATCGGTAATTTGTGGCGGTGGCCACTGTATTGGTTGTTTCTGCTTGGATACTTGGTATTCCGAAAACAACCACTGCTATAATGAGTACTAACTTTTTCATACTACAAGGTTTTAAGTTC
>CETR01024606.1_pt1 | contig 10939 bp, 8 predicted proteins | sample 531281 | NCBI WGS metagenome assembly CETR01 (sample SAMEA2622568, study PRJEB7988) | marine metagenome | biome: marine biome (ENVO:00000447); feature: mesopelagic zone (ENVO:00000213); material: "saline water (ENVO:00002010), including plankton (ENVO:xxxxxxxx)" | depth 696 m
TTTCCGAATGCCAAAAAGGTCATCACGACCCTACGTGGCTCCTTGTCGGCCTCGCACAACACATGGGCGGGTGTACTGTACGATGGAAGTACCACGTACACCTCCCGGGAATACCAGATCACGCACATCGTAGACCGTGTAGGTGGGGGAGACTCTTTTATGGGAGGACTTATCTATGGCTTAATGAACTGGCCAGGGGAGGACCAAAAAGCCTTGGACTTTGCCGTAGCGGCCTCCTGTTTGAAGCATACCATAAAAGGGGATGCCAATTTGGCCACCGTTGCAGAAGTTGAAAAGTTAATGGGAGGCGATGCCTCCGGAAGAGTGTCACGATAAAAAAAAGCAAAATGGCAAGATATTCAAGGTTGGAAGTAATGGGTAGGATACAGGAGACGGGTATGGTCCCGTTGTTCTATCATTCCGATATAGAAATAGGGAAGAAAGTGCTCAAGGCATGTTATGATGGTGGGGCCCGGTTGATGGAGTTCACTGCACGTGGCGATTTTGCCTTTGAAGTGTTCTCGGAGCTGAACAAATATGCATTGGAACAACTTCCAGGTATGATTATGGGCGTCGGGTCCATTACGGATGCAGCTGCAGCATCATTGTATATACAAATGGGGGCGAACTTTGTGGTAACGCCCTCTTTAAGGGAAGACATCGCCGTGGTCTGTAATCGCAGGAAAGTACTTTGGTCTCCGGGCTGCGGTACGTTGACCGAAATCAATAGGGCGGAAGAATTGGGCTGTGAACTCATCAAGCTTTTCCCCGGGTCCACCTACGGTCCAGGTTTTGTAAAAGCAATTAAAGGACCCCAACCATGGACAAGTGTGATGCCCACGGGAGGGGTCAGTACGGAAGAGGCAAACCTAAGGGCTTGGTTCGAGGCAGGGGTAAGCTGTGTGGGCATGGGTTCAAAATTGATTTCCAAAGAGGTTCTGGAGCGAAAGGATTTTGAAGGGCTTCAGAAAAAAGTGGCCGATACGCTACAATTGATAGAGAAAATCAGAAGGGAAAAATAATGAAACAGTTCGTTGCCTTTCTTTTGTTGTGCACGTTGTTCTTCGCACTTGGTTGCGAAGAGGCTGGTGGCATCAGGACCATAAGATTGGCACACGGTCTGGATATCAACCACTCCGTGCACAGGGCCATGGTGAGAATGGGGGAAGATCTTGACAGTGTCTCTCAGGGCAAACTTCGTATCGAGATCTATCCCAATCAACAATTGGGCACCGAACGCGAAATCTTGGAGTTGATTCAATTGGGCAGTCTTGATATGACCAAAGTATCGGTTGCCACCCTAGAGAATTTTGCCCCAAAGACCAGAATATTGGGACTTCCCTATCTTTTTGAGAGTCGTGAACATGCTTTTGAGGTGCTTGATGGTCCTATTGGACAATCATTGTTGGACAATGCCGAACAATTTCGATTGAAAGGTCTGGGCTATTACGATGCTGGGTTTAGAAGCTTTTATACCGAGCATGCACCTGTAACCGCTCCAGACGATTTAAAGGGGCTCAAGATTCGGGTCATGGAAAGTATTACCGCAATGGATATGGTCAAAAGCCTCGGAGGTTCCCCAACGCCCATTTCATGGGGAGAGCTCTATACATCCCTACAACAGGGCGTGGTGGACGGAGCGGAGAACAATCTTCCCAGTTTTTATCTTTCCAAGCACTATGAGGTTTGTCCCTATTATTCATTGGATGAGCATACCTTTTCCCCAGACGTCTTGATCGTCGGTACTCAATTTTGGGATATGCTTTCAGAGCAGGAAAAGAGTTGGATAAGTGAAGCGGTGAAAAAATCACTGGAGCATCAGCGGATATTGTGGGCGGAATCGGAGGCCGAAGCTTTGGAAAAAATTCAGGAGAAAGGCGTAAGGATTTCATATCCGGATAAGGAACCGTTTATCGAAATGACAAGGGAAATGTATCGCACATATGAAGACGACGAAGCATTGAACAGCATGATACAGCAAATAAAAACATTGGCAAATTGATTGGGTTCAAGAGCATATTGGAGAATATTTTGGCCCGTTTGCTGGTGGTACTGATGGGACTTATGGTGCTGAACGTGCTTTGGCAGGTATTCAGTAGGTATGTCTTGGGCGAACCAAGTCCATTTACCGATGAACTTGCCCGCTTCCTCATGATTTGGTTGGGGTTGTTGGGAGCGGCCTACGTTTCGGGGAAAAACGGTCATGTGGCCATAGATGTACTGGCCAAACGAGCCAATGTCAAAAGCCAAAGATCAATGAAAAGAGTAGTATCCGGTTTTATCATCCTGTTCTGTCTGGCGGCAATGGTGACAGGTGGCGGATGGTTGGTGTATACCACATACGAACTCAAACAGCTTTCCCCTGCATTGGGGTTGCCCTTGGCCTATGTGTATATCGTGATTCCCTTGAGCGGGCTGATCGTGGTCTATAATAAAGTCGTCGAAATACTAACGGATTGAACCTTATGGAATATATACCCTTACTTGTTTTGATCATCAGTTTTGTGGGCCTTTTGGCCATCGGCACCCCAGTGGCGTGGAGCATAGCCATCTCATCCATGTTGACCCTGCTGGTAAGTATGCCCATGTTGCCCGCATTTGCCACGATATCCCAGCGAATGGCCACAGGTTTGGATAGTTTCGCCCTGTTGGCGATTCCATTTTTCATATTGTCGGGGGAACTGATGAACCATGGGGGGATTGCCCACCGTTTGATAGCTTTTGCCAAGACCTTGGTGGGAGCTTTGCCCGGGGGACTCGCCCTGATCAATATCATATCTGCCATGTTCATGGGGGCCATTGCAGGATCGGCCATGGCCTCGGCCTCTGCCATGGGGAGCATCCTTGGTCCGGAAATGGAAAAGGAAGGCTATGACAAGGGGTTTGCCGTATCGGTCAACATTACTTCGGCCACGACAGGATTGGTGATTCCGCCAAGTAACATTTTGATCGTATATTCCTTGGCAAGTGGAGGGGCATCCATTGCCGCACTTTTCTTGGCAGGGTACATTCCTGGATTGATTACTGGGCTGCTCTTGATGGCGGTAGCCATGTTTTGGGCCAAAAAGAAAGGATATGGTACCGGACAGCGAAGTTCCTTAAAGCAAGTCTTCAAGACTTTTGTTGATGCAGTCCCAAGCCTGTTCCTATTGGTCTTGGTCATTGGGGGCATCGTAGCGGGCATATTTACCGCTACTGAAGCTTCTGCCATCGCCGTGCTCTATAGTTTGTTGCTGGGCTTTGTCTACAAGCAGATAACCATTGAAAAGCTCCCCAAAATATTTTTGAACGCCTCGGCCACCACAGCGGTCGTCATGCTTTTGATAGCGGCCTCCATGAGCATGTCCTGGGCACTTTCCTTTGAGCATATCCCTCAAGATATCAGTTCGGGACTTTTGTCCATTACCGATAACAAGATCGCCCTATTGCTCATCATAAATTTGATATTGTTGATAGTGGGCATCTTTATGGACATTACCCCGGCCGTTCTCATATTTACCCCGATATTTTTGCCCATCGTGACAAAATTGGGAATAGACCCGGTGCATTTTGGCATCATCATGATCTTGAACCTTTGCATAGGACTGTGCACACCTCCAGTGGGTTCGGTGCTCTTTGTTGGGGTGGGTGTTGCAAAAACATCCATAGAAAAAGTGATAAGGCCATTGTTACCCTTGTTCGTGGCCATGATATTGGCGCTTTTTCTGATTACCTATATTCCAGAATTGACTTTATGGCTACCAAGTATTTTTGGCCTATAAACGAATTGTAAAATATAATTTTTAACTCATGATACATAAAATGAACAAACTGAAACTAGGGGCCTTGGCATTACTACTGTGTTGGGCATGTGCCGATGCTCCCAAAGACGATGCACCATGGGTCGACTTGACCGATGGAACCCTCAACGGATGGAACCAAAAAGGCGGAGAAGCCAATTATGAGGCAAAAGGGGATGCCATCGTGGGATCTACGGTCCATGATACACCCAATTCCTTTTTGACCACGGATAAAATGTACGATGATTTCATTTTGGAGCTGGATTACAAAGTGGATTCAACCATGAACTCGGGGATCCAGATACGGAGCAATAGCTTTCCGCATTATCAAAATGGAAGGGTGCACGGCTATCAGATAGAGATAGATCCATCGGACCGGGCATGGAGCGCTGGAATCTATGATGAAGGTCGAAGGGGGTGGCTCGTTACCTTGGAGGGTAATCCTGAAGCACAAAAGGCCTTCAAACAAAATGATTGGAACCACTATCGCATCGAGGCCATCGGGGATACGATTCAAACATGGATCAATGGTGTGCCCGCAGCCCATTTGATAGACGACAAGACCGCAAGTGGTTTTATCGCGCTTCAAGTGCACAGCATAGGCAAGGACCAGAAGGCGGGAACAGAAATCGCTTGGAAGAATGTTAGGATTTTAACAGACAGTCTTTCAAAATACAATAAAGAAATGCCCCTGGACCCGGTTGAGACCAAGAACCAGCTGACCATTGATGAGGAAAAAAATGGATGGCAATTGTTATGGGATGGCGAGACCACCGTAGGGTGGCGCGGTGCCCGTCTGGATGAATTTCCGGATAAAGGCTGGGAGATCACGGACGGTGTATTGACCGTTCTTTCCTCTGGGGGCGAGGAGTCTGCGGCTGGCGGAGATATTGTGACCACTGATCTCTATGGTGATTTTGAGCTCAAAGTGGATTTCAAATTGACAGAAGGAGCCAATAGTGGTATAAAATACTATGTGGACACCGACCTGAACAAGGGACCTGGATCTTCGATAGGTCTCGAATATCAAATTTTGGACGATGAAAGGCATCCCGATGCAAAACTAGGGAACCATGAGGGCAGCCGTACGGTAGCTTCCTTATATGACCTTATCCAAGCCGATGTCAACAAGCCTATCAACCCTATTGGGGAATGGAACACGGCCCGTATCGTTTCAAGGGACAATCATGTAGAGCATTGGCTCAATGGCACTAAGGTTTTGGAGTACAAGAGAAAAAGTGAAGCGTACCGCAAGCTGGTCTCCGAGAGCAAGTATGTGAAATGGCCCGATTTCGGGGAGGCCGATAGGGGTCATATATTGTTACAGGACCATGGGGACCATGTAAGTTTTAAGAACATCAAAATAAAACCATTGGATTAAATAAGGATTTATGGGAGCGCGAAGAGACTTTATAAAGAAAACAACGGTCGCAGCCATTGGCATGGGACTACCTGGTGGTATCAATGCCATGACGGCCAAGAGTTACAACAATATTTTAGGGGCAAATGACAGGATTCATGTTGCCATTCAGGGTTTGGGAAGGCGCTATGGTGCTTATATCCCTTCCATTGCGGCGAAACAGCACAATGTGCGTCTGGACTATCTATGTGATGTTCGGGACAGCCAATTGGAAAGGGCAGCACAAAATGTGTCTGAACAAATAGCATATAAACCCAAACAGGAAAAGGATATCAGAAAAATCTTGGAGGACAAGGATGTGGATGCGGTCTTTATGGCCACGCCCGACCATTGGCATACACCGGGTGCCTGTATGGCCATGGAGGCGGGAAAACACGTCTACCTTGAAAAACCATGCAGCCATAACCCTCATGAAAATGAAATTGTGGTCGCATTCCAAAAAAAGTATGATAAGGTGGTCCAAATGGGGAATCAGCAACGGTCGTCCCCTCAGAGCATCGAAATCATCAACGATATCTACAACGGCATCATCGGCAAGGCCTATAAAGCGATAGCCTTCTATACCAACGGAAGGGGGGAGGTTCCGGTACCTGTGAAGACTGCACCGCCAGAGGGCTTGGACTGGGAACTGTTCCAAGGCCCTGCTCCAAGAAAAGCATATGCCCATGATACTTGGGACTATAACTGGCATTGGTACGGTTGGGATTATGGAACCGCTGAAATGGGCAACAATGCAACGCATGAATTGGATATAGCCCGATGGGCGCTGGATGTGAAATATCCGGAATATGTGGATGTGATCGCTGGGAAACACCAGTTTGTGGATGACGGATGGGAAATGTACGACACCATGGAGGCTACCTATGCGTTTGCCGATGACAAGACCATTCAATGGGATGGGAGCAGTAGGAACGGTTACTCCAAATATGGTCGGGGTAGAGGTACCCTTATTTACGGCTCCGAAGGTTCGGTAATGGTGGATCGTGACGGATATGAACTGTATGACCTTAAGGGGGAACTGATCAAGGAAAATAAATCCGGAGGCAACGAAGGAGGTACCGCTCTTGGTGGCGGTGGCGATTTGTCAACAAGACATGCAGTGAATTTCTTTGACGCCATTAGGGGGAAGGAAGCTTTGACATCACATATCGAAGTGGGGGCCATCTCTCAAATGTTGACACACTACGCCAACATAGCCTATCGAATCGATAAAGGCTTCAATGTGGATGCAAATACGGGTAGCATATTCGATCGGGAAGCCATGGAGCTTTGGAAACGAACGTACGAACCTGGATGGGAACCAAAACTTTAAGAGCACATGAAGCGACGCGACTTTATAGTAAAAGGCGGTCTGGTCGGTTCCGCAGCCCTATATGCCCCAACGGTACTCGGGTACGGCATTCCCAGTGCAAACGAGACCATTAATATCGGGGTCATAGGAACAGGGGACCGAGGAGGCGGACTCATTCCCTTTATCAACCGGATTCCCAATATGCGGGTAGTGGCCTGTTGTGATATCATCCCATTCAGGCTCAGTTCGGGACTTTCAAAAGTAGAGGGAAAGGCCAAAGGCTATTCCGATTACAAAAAGATGTTGGAGGACAGGGATGTGGATGCCGTTTTGGTGGCGACACCATTCAGTACACACTCCAAAATCGTCGTTGATGCCCTAAGGGCGGGAAAACATGTGTACGGGGAAAAGACCATGGCTAAGGGATACGAAGGGATAGAAGAATTGGTGGCGGCGGCCGACGCATCGGACAACATCTTTCAGGCAGGGCACCAATACCACAGCTCCCGTTTGTACTCCCATGTGGTTGATGAGATTAAAAATGGTAAAATAGGAAAAATAACGGCTTTTGAATGCCAGTGGAACCGAAACGGCAATTGGCGACGCCCTGTCCCGGACCCAAAATGGGAGCGTATGATCAATTGGCGCATGTACCGGGAGTTTTCAGGGGGGCTTTTGGCCGAACTTTGTTCACATCAGTTGGATTTTGCCAATTGGGTCATGGGAGCCATGCCCGAAAAGGTCATGGGCATAGGAGGCATTGATTATTGGAAAGATGGCAGGGAAACTTATGACAACATCCATCTTATATACAGTTATCCTAAAGGGGTAAGGGCATCATTTACCTGTCTTACCAGTAATGCCATGGGCGATTACAAGGTCAAGGTAATGGGGGACAAGGGAACCTATATCCTGGATTATGTCAAGGCTTGGTACTATCCTGAGGAAAGTTATCAAAAAGAGATTGGAGAGGTGGATGGCGTTTCTGGGGCCACCTTGAACTGGGACGAAGGAAGGGGCATACCCTTGAAGTTTGACCATGAGGACCCTAGTAAGCAGGCCTTGATTGACTTCAGGGACAATATCGTAAACAATACATTGCCCGTATCCAACGCTAAAACAGGTGCTATGGCCGCAACTTGCGTTCAAATGGGATTGGATGCCATGTATGAGGATAAAATCGTAGGCAATACAAAGTGATTTGAATACCATTTTTACCTCGTAAAATGCAAGTAATCAATCACTAACCTGATGATTGCTTAAAGATTGAATAAACAAATGAGACTCTAAAAATTATATTAAAATGCATTTTTTCGTTCGTCAGAGAATAATTTCTGGAGTATAACGGCAACCTCGAACCCTAATAACTTGTGACTGGGCCAAAGTAAACTACATTTTAACCGGGGTTTTGTATATTCAATGAATCGAAAGATCTTTGTGACCCAAACAATACGGTATGTTACTTAGGCTATTTTCCTTTGTTTGTTACTTTACCTTTTTATCGGTAATGGGGCAGCAATTGGCACCTCCAATACAAAACTATCAATTGCTGGACTATAATGGGGGCAGTAAAAACTGGGATGCTTCCGTTAATGCGAGCGGAGAACTTTTTGTGGCCAATAATAAAGGTTTGCTTCACTATAACGGGGAGAAGTGGACCCTGAACAAGTTGCCCAACAATACCATTATCCGTTCTGTGGAGAGTATAGGTAATAGAATTTATACGGGATCTTATGAAGAATTTGGGTATTGGACCAAAAACGAGTTTGGGGAGTTGGGCTATACCTCTCTAACCCATTTAATCAAAGACCACACCTTTACCAGTGAAGAATTCTGGGAGATTTTTCCATCAAAAGACGGGAAGGTTTTATTCCGGTCTTTTTCTGCGATATATGCTTATGCCGATGATGAGATCGTTGTAGTGGATCCGCCCGATGTGGTCTCCGATTTTATAGAGTTCCAAGATCGTTTGATTGTTGCAGGAGGTTCAGTGGGTTTATTTGAAGTAAAAGACCAAGACTTGGTCCGTTTACCGGATCAAGACCTGCTTTTGGGAAAAACCGTCAATGATATGGCCATTTTTGATGGTGTTCTATTGATAGGCACTAAACTGCATGGTTGTTTTTTGTATGATGGGCAAACGCTTTCGCCATGGTCTGCACCAGTGAACAACGCATTAAAGGAACATCAATTGAACAAGATAACTGTTTTGGGGCAAGGACTATTGGGATTTGGAACCATAAAAAATGGGATGTATCTCTATGACCCGGCTTCAAAAAGCTACCGAATACTGAACAGGGAGTCCGGACTTCAAAATAATACAGTGCTTTCTTCATTATTCGTCAACAATCAGTTATGGTTGGGTCTGGACAACGGAATCGCGCGCGTTCGACTTAACAATCCAATATCCTACTATACGGATTATACAGGAACTTTGGGAATGGTTTATGATATTGCCTGGTTCAATAATACTTTGTTTTTGGGAAGCAATACCGGGGTGTTCTATTTTGAGGGCAATGAACTGAGGTTTGTGGAAGGGTCGCAAGGTCACGTATGGGATTTGGAAGTCATTGAGGATGATCTCCTTTGTGGCCACAATACGGGCACCTATAAAGTCAACAAGGACAATTTTGAGCTTTTGAGTCCAGTGGCAGGAGGTTATCAAATCATAAAGATTCCCGACCAAAAATCAACTTATGTCCAAGGAACCTACAATGGACTGGTCAAATTCCAAAAGTTGGACAATGGTGCATGGGATGTAAAACGAATTGAAGGGTTTGGGGCGCCCGTGAAGCAATTGTGCTTTGAAACTCCTGACATGCTTTGGGTTGCGCATCCATACAAAGGGTTTTCCAGAATTCATTTTGAATCGGGAACGTACGATAAACTGGATGAAATCCAATCATTTGAACATGAAGGTGCTCCGAGTGAATACAATGTACAACTCTACAACATCAAGAATAAAATCGTGTTGAACAGTGAGGGTAATTGGTATAGCTATAATCCTATAGGGGATCGAATCGAAGCCTTTGAAGAGTTCAAGGACTATCGCAACAAGGAATTGTTGTTCTTTGATGAAAGGTACTTTTGGTTTGTGGATGATGAGGAACAAAAAGCCATTATTCATACCAACTTGAGGGGGGATAGCCTTATGATAACCGATCTACCAATGCGAGAGCGTTTGGCCCCTGACTCGCAGAATGTGGTCAAGGTTAACGATAGCATATCCTATATCACATTAACGGACGGTTTTGCCAAGATCAATGATGCAGGCTTGAAAAGTATTTCCGAAGCGCAAGAGATTCCGATACCCGACTTTGTGGTAGTGCAGGATCAAAAAGTAAAACGATCGGTAAGGCAGGGTGCCTTGGAAATCCCATTCCGGTATTCCCAGTCCATTACCGTAGAGATAGCTTCCCCAGAGTATATATCGCCCAATTACTATTACGAGTTGGAGGGACCCAAAGAGTATTCCCAATACTCGGAAAACGGCTTCATCAATTTTCAAAACCTGCCCTATGGATCATACACCCTCAAAGTTGCCACTGTGGGAATGGGAAACACGGTCTCTGATTTCAATACCCTGAACTTTCAAATAGCACCACCGTGGTATTTTTCTTGGTGGAGTTTGTTTATCTATGCGGCCTTGGCCTTGTTGGCCGTTTATTTGGTGCGAAGGTTCAATAGAAAGAAACTGGATAGAAAGCATAGGGAATTGGAAGAACGCATGAGGCACGAGCAGCAAGAGCGCATGGCAAAACTCGAAAAAGAGGAATTGGCCAAGGAAGTCAGGCTCAAGCAAAATGAACTGGCCAGTACCACCTTGAACATTGCCAGGAAAAACGAAATGATCCTCGAACTGAAGAACATGTTGGTCATGAACAAGGATAAATTCTCCAATTCCCAGCGCTACCGGTCATTTGTTAAAAAACTCAACAATTCCATTGAGGATACGGAAGATTGGAAGCGTTTTGAAGTCAACTTTAAAGAACTGCACGAAGATTTCTTTGAAAGATTGCTCAAATCCTATCCCTCTTTGACCCCAAAGGATTTAAAGTTGTGCGCTTATCTAAAGATGAACCTCTCCACCAAGGAAATAGCCCCGCTCATGGGGATAACCATCAGGGGGGTGGAAATACATCGATACCGACTTCGCAAGAAACTGGATATGGACAGTTCCGAAAATCTTTCCAATTTCCTGATTACCTTTTAAGAAGGAGAAAAGGGGTTTAAAGAGTGCCTAAAGCTTATTTTGACACTACATCAATACTACATCACTTTGTTAATTCTTTTTACATCAAAACAAGTGTAGACTACTGCAAACGTTGCGAAATAAGGGCTTTCAGCGATTGCTTTGATGATGTATTTTTTATGTATCCCACCTAGCTCTTAAACCCCTTGGTCTTTATTAATTTAGTAAAAATCTAACTCTATTTTTGCACAATTATG
>CETR01067041.1_pt1 | contig 10919 bp, 9 predicted proteins | sample 531281 | NCBI WGS metagenome assembly CETR01 (sample SAMEA2622568, study PRJEB7988) | marine metagenome | biome: marine biome (ENVO:00000447); feature: mesopelagic zone (ENVO:00000213); material: "saline water (ENVO:00002010), including plankton (ENVO:xxxxxxxx)" | depth 696 m
GAAGGAATCAACCCTCTGGTCGTGGGGGGCCATTGGATTCCGGATATGCTGAGCTTGTCTGGCGGGAACCAGGATATGTTCGCGCCCGGCTGCAATGCTAAAAGGTTGGATTGGGACGAAGTGCGCCAGTACGATCCCGACAAGCTTTTCATCGACCTATGTTCGTCCGACCTGGCTAGGAACCTGCGGGAAGTGTCTTGGCTGGAAAGTCAAGAAGGTTGGCGGATTCTCTCTTCGGTGAAGAGCGGGGAAGTCTATCTGATTGACCATTCTTATTTCAGCCGCCCCGGACCAAGGAGCGTCGAAGGCGTAGAATTATTGGCCGAGCTAACGCATCCTGAACTGTTCTCCGGACTGGCTCCGCGAGACGCCGTCGTCAAGCTCGATGGCAGGCGCTATGCGGGCCAGCCAGACGGAAATCTAGCCGAATTTTTCCAGCCGCTCAAATGATTCTTGAAACACTGGCAACAGACCGCGCTGGCACTGCGATATTCGAGCGTATATAATATTGGCGATTTCACCTTTATCACTTCAAGTGTAGGTATGAATTTGCTGGACAAAGACGAATTTCGGTCTGGCCTTGGGCAGTTTGCCACCGGCGTCACTGTGATTACGACTTTGGATAACGACGGCGAGCCACATTCAATGACGGCCAACGCTTTCTCATCCATCTGCCTAGACCCGCCAACGATCATGGTCTGCATCGCCCACGGCACCAATACCCACGGCTACATGGAGAAGACCAGCCGGTTTGGCGTAAATATCCTGAACCAAGCACAACAAGATCTGGGCGCTTACTTCGCCAAGAAACCGGAGGACCGCACCGGCGGCGTCGAATATCACTACTCGGAGTCCGACGACAAAACTCCGGTTCTGGATGGCTCAATGGTGTTTTTTGGTTGTGAGGTGCAGGGCTCCCACGTATATGGGGACCACACGATCTACGTCGGTCTGGTAAAAGAAATGCGCCGGAACGAGTCCGGCGCACCTTTGATGTTCTACAACAGTCGTTGGTATAATCCGGCCGCTGATTAAGCCGGGTTTCCTCATCGGCGGCAGGTCCGTTATTTCAGGCTCGCCATGAAATGTTCGATCTCTTCGTTGACCTTCTTGTATTCTTCCATCTGGACGAAATGAGTAGCGCCCGGAATCACAGTTTCCCGGGCATTCTGCATGTGTTCGGTTAAGTAATCGGCGTATTTGACCGGAGTTACCTTGTCCTCGCTTCCCCAAAGTATCTGGGTGGGAAGATCGATCTGCTCCAGCTCTCCCATGACGTCAAACTGGTCGCAGGCCAACAGGTCGTTTAGCTGGACCTCGGGGCCAAGTTCCACCGCTCGTTGTGAGAGCACTGGATGCATGTCAGGCGAGACGTGCTTGAACGATTTCATGTATCCGGCCAGCCAGTCGGAATTGTTCGGTCCGGGCTCACGGCAACGGTCTAGATAGTCTGGATGAACGTGCAGCCGGGCGCCCGTTCCCATGAGGATAATCCCCTTCAATTCCTCAGGATAGCGCAGAGCGTAGAGGAGGGTGATGGCCCCGCCCATTGCGTGCCCGCAGAGGACTACGTCTTTGTACCGGCGGGCTGTGATGAAACCCCGCACCCATTCCAGATAACTGTCGATGTCATGACAGGCTTTGCCGGTGGAATGTCCGGGAAGGTCGATGGCTTTCGAGTTGCGGAAGTGCCGGAGTTGGTAGTAATAAGTGAGGCTGGAACTACCGGCTCCGTGCAGAAATACTAGTTTCATTATTAACGACTCACTGGATGATATTCTTCATCAATATTTATGATATTGACGAACTTCCACTATCAATTATATATGGTTATGTTATCGAATAAAATTCTCTTATTCAAGTTTTGACCGCATTGGATTGGCGGGTTCTCAAATGTTTCCGATTGAGACCGGGAGAATGAAAAAGAGCGCCGTGGCGACACGGCGCTCTTCGGTTTGCCAGAGGTCAAGGCCGGCTTATTCTGTGTCGGTCTCCTCGGGTTCTTCAGAGTCGTCGTCGACGTCAACCTCCTCGATATCATCGTCTTCTTCGATCTTCGTCGTTTCCTCTACATCTTCGGTCTCGGCAGTTGCCTCATTTTTGGCCTTAGAGGTAGTTTTCTTCGCTTTGGGCGGTTTTTTGTCGGCGCTGGCGTCATCGTCGGTATTCTGGGTGTCCGATTCTTGGAAGCAAGCGATCGATGCAACGTAGTCGTCCGGCTCGCGGTCACGCCAGACGATCACTCCCTGGGTGTTCCGTCCAGTTACCCGGACGTCCTCCAATGTGATCCGCACCACCTGCGCCTTGGCGGAGATGATGAGTATCAGTTGGCCGGGGCCATCCGACACTACTCTGGCCGCCGCCACCTTGCCGGCTTTGTCGGTGGTGCGGAATGTGCGCACACCCTGGCCGCCTCGGGAGTGGCGCGGGTAGCTGGCCAATGGGGTGCTCTTGCCGTAGCCCCCTTGGCTGACGATCAATAGATGGCTATTGGGTGTTACCGTGCTCATGGCGACGACTTCGTCTTTGTTCAACAGCCGGATGCCTCTGACGCCGCCGGCGGTGCGTGAGCGGGGGGTCAGTCCGGTGACGGGGAATTTGATGGCCTGGCCTTGCTCGGTCACCATGACCACGTCTTTGGCTTCGCCCACCTGGGCTACCGACACCAACTCATCGCCCTGTTCCAGGTCAAACACGATAAGACCGGAGGGGCGTATCCGGGTGAGTTCCCCTGTTTTCAGGGCTTTTATCTCACCTTTCTTGGTGGCCAACAGCAGCGGGTACTCGTCTCTGGGGTTATCTATGAGGAGCATGGCCTGAATCGCCTCTCCCCGGTCCAGGGGTAAGAGGTTGGCCAGCAGGACTCCCCGGCTGGTGCGCGACGAATCGCCGTGGATCTGGTACGCCTTCAGTGGGTATACCCGTCCCCGGTTAGTGAAGAAGAACAGGGTGTCGTGGGTGTCCACTACCACCAGGTCCATCACCGCATCGTCTTCCCTTGTCCGCATACCCACAACGCCTTTTCCGCCGCGGTGTTGGGTGCGGAATGTGTCGGAAGGCACCCGTTTCACGTAGCCCTTCTGGCTCAGCGTAATTATGGCGTCTTCATGGGGGATGAATGACTCGTCGGTCTGGTCGGCGAGTTCGGCGTCGTGGATCACCGTCCGCCGCGGGTTGTTAAACGACTTTTTGAGGGCTTGAGTTTCCTGTTTTATCTCGGCCAGGACCAATTCCGGACTGGCCAACAGCGACTCTAGTTCGGCGATCTTGGTAACCAATTCATCGTGCTCTTTCTCCAGGCGTTCCCGCTCTAATGCGGCCAAACGGCGGAGCTGCATCTCCAAGATGGCTTGGGCTTGAATCTCGCTGAGGTCTAAAGTTGACATCAGATTCGACCGTGCCGCTTCCACATCAGCCGATTGACGGATGATCTGAATCACTTCGTCCATCCGGTCCAGAGCTAACAGGAGACCCTGTACCACATGGTCGCGCTCCTGGGCCTTCTGCAATTGGAATTCAGAGCGTCGGCGAATCACTACCTGCCGGTGTTCGATGAACAGGACCAGGCAGCGCTTTAGCGGCAGTACCTGAGGCTGACCGTCCACCAAAGCCAACATGATGGAGTTGAAAGAAGTCCGCAGCGCCGTGTGGCGCATCAGGTTGTTCATCACAACGTAGGGCTGGGCATCGCGGCGCAGTTCAATCACGACCCGCATGCCGTGGCGGTCTGACTCGTCCCGTATGTCGGAAATCCCATCCAACTTCTTCTCCCGGGTTAGATTGGCGATCTTCTCGACCAGGTTAGCCTTGTTCACTTGATAGGGGAGTTCAGTGATGATTATTTGTTCCCGGTCTCGGCTGCCGGGAATCTCTTCGATATCGGTGGTGGCCTCCATGATGATGCGGCCACGTCCGGTGGTGTATGTATCGAAGATCCCCTGGTGTCCCAGGATGTTGGCGGCCGTCGGGAAGTCGGGGCCCTTGACCGAGCGCATCAACTGCTCAGTGGTGGTATCCGGGTTGTCGATCAGCCTGACGATGGCGTCGCAGATTTCTCCTAGGTTGTGGGGTGGGATATTGGTCGCCATACCCACGGCGATGCCTGATGCGCCATTTATCAGCATATTGGGCAGCCGGGCCGGTAGAACGGTGGGCTCGCCCAGTGAGTCATCGAAGTTTGGACTGAAATCGACCGTGTTTTGGTCGATATCCGCCAAGAGTTCATCGGCGATGGGAGCGAGGCGGGCTTCGGTATACCGCATGGCCGCGGGCGGATCGCCGTCGATGCTGCCGAAGTTGCCCTGCCCGGTGATTAACGGGTAGCGCATAGAGAAGTCCTGGGCTAACCGGACCAGAGCGTCGTAGACGGAGCCCTCACCGTGGGGATGGAACTTACCAAGCACCTCACCGGCGATCCTGGCGCTTTTTCTATAGGCGCCGCCGGGCCGGATGCCCATGTCATGCATCGCGTATAAGATGCGGCGGTGTACGGGTTTCAGACCGTCGCGCACGTCGGGTAGTGCCCTGGAGACTATAACGCTCATGGCGTAGGTCAGATACGAAGTACGCATCTCCTCTTCGATGCGTACCGGGCGTTGTCCCGACTCTGGTTGTTCGGGGCTAGTTGTTACCATCGGTCAATTCTCCTCAAGACTCCACATTTGATGATGTTAGTTCCTGATTTTTATGCGGGAATAACCAGGCGATTTCGGCACGGTTTTCTTTCGGAATTCGAACCCCATTTACCGGACCTGAGTTCCGTCTGGCCCAATCTGGGTCAAGCGGCGAATTCAGAGATGAAGCTCTCGGCGCGTTCGTGCAAACCTATGAACAAGTTGTCGAACATCTTGGGGACCTCGTCCTGCCGCTCCGGGTGACACTGCAGTCCTATAACCCAGCTATGTTCCGGGCTCTCAAGGCCTTCGATCAACCCATCCTCCACCTCATAAGCCGTAGTCATCAAGCGCGGCGCACGTTGCGCCTCTTTCAGTCCTTGATGATGCAGGCTATTCACTTTGAAGAACCCTGCCATCCCAATCACCGGGGCGGCTTTTGCACCCGGCGCGAGGTATATCGTGTGGGAAGTAGGCTCCCAAGTTCCGTTGACCTTCTCAGACTTGTGGTTGGGTAGGTCTTGTATCAGCTTGCCACCAAAGGCCACGTTCAACAATTGCATGCCCCGGCAGATCGCCAGCACCGGCATATCACGGCCCAAGGCGTACTCCAATATCCGCATTTCCAGGTCGTCCAGAACGCGGTTCAACTTCAAACCGGCTTCCGGGTCGGGATCCTCACCGTAGAGGGCAGGGTCGATGTCCGGACCACCGGTGAGAAGAAGGCCCCCGACATCGTGCATCAGCCTTTCCGTGGCCACATCTTCATGGTCATCCGGCATCAGAACTCGCACGGCCGCCCCCGCGGACTCCATCACTTCTATATATCGCCGTGCGTTCTTGGCGCCGGATGAGGTAATAGCTACGATTGCCATATGACATAACATTGTAACCGAATTGTGCCTGGAGTTACAGCGTTTACAGGCCGGAGTTGTACTGGTTTTCGGGCGTATCAACGCCTGCGATCATTTGCTCCTACCCGCCTGATTTTGTTAAACTAGTACCAACCTCGAGCCACTAGGAATCTATAGGTGGAAAGAGGTTTCGGGCTTTGAACAGGTTTAGGCGAGGATTTATATGAGAGAAGTGATACAGGGAGCGATTGACGACTTGAAAGACGGTCAGCCCTGTGTTCTAGCGACCGTAGTGCGAACGAAAGGTTCTACACCGCAGAAGGCTGGCGCCATGCTCTTGGTCCGGCAGGACGGCAGCGGAGTGGGCACTCTGGGCGGCGGCTGTGTCGAGGGTGACATCTGGTTCGCGGCCAAAGAAATCCTGCGCCAGAACGGCGGCCCCGAGTTCAAAGACTACTACCTAAATGAAGACATTGCCGCCCGCGACGGGCTGGTCTGCGGCGGCACCATGTATTTCTATCTGGAACCTCTCCGTGCGCCGGATGACTTCGTGCCTATGGCTGGGGAGATCGTGGAAGCCTACGACGGCGGTCATCCGGTCAGCCTAGCTACGGTAGTCAATGCCAAGGAAGGCGGCCCTGCCCTGGGCGTCAAATTGTTGTTGCGGTCTGACGGCTCCGTCACCGGCTCACTGGGCAACGCCGAGTTGGACTCCCAGGCCATAGAGATCGCCCAAAGAGTGGCCGACATCGGCAGCAACGAGGCTTTCAGTACAGCCGACGGCACGGAGATCTTCGTCGAGGGATTCACCACGCCCCCGACTCTTGTGATGGTGGGCGGCGGGCACGTTGGCAAGGCCACTGCGGACCTGGCCCATTCTCTGGGCTACCGGGTTTATCTGGTGGACGACCGGCCGGAGTTCTCCAACGAGGACCGCTTCCCCTATGCGGAAGAAACGGTGGTTGCAACCTACGACAAATGGACCGACCACGTTGATCTCAACGTGAACTCGTTCGTCGTGGTCGCAACCAGGGGACACCGCTTCGATGACATGGCCCTGGAGTCTGCACTGAAAACCCGCGCCCGTTACATCGGTGTGCTGGGCAGCCGCCGGAAGACCATAATGATCTTCAGGCGCCTGTTGCAACAGGGTGTGCCCTTGGAGCGAATCAAAGAGGTATATGCACCCATCGGTCTGGACATAGGCGCTCTGGAGCCCGAAGAACTGGCCGTGAGCATCATGTCGGAGATCATCATGGTCCGGCGCGGCGGCGGCGGCGGGCAGATGCAGATGGGCGATTGGTACATCGACCGTGCGGCCGATATCGTTGACCGTGCGACTGAATCTTCGGTCGAAGTCTAGGGACCGGCGCATGCCCGGCGTTGGGGCGATACTCTTGGCCGCCGGTGAGTCCAGCCGGATGGGCCAACTCAAAGCCCTGCTTCCCTGGCAGAACACCACACTTCTCGAACACCAACTTCGTTCGCTAATGGATGCCGGCGTCCAACAGGTCGTGGTGGTTGTCGGCCATGATGCGGACCGCCTTAAGCCAATCATAGAATCCGTTGAAGGCGCCGGTTGGACGCTCAATCACGACTACCTACAGGGTAAGACCACCTCGCTCAAATCCGGCGTTGCCGCGCTGGCTGGAGAGCCGATCTCTGACGTCCTCTTGCTGAACGTGGATCAGCCCCGGAACGCCGACACGGTCCGGACGTTGATGGAGCGGCACCAAGCGTCATCTTTCCGAATCACCATCCCCACACACGGCGGAAAGGGCGGCCACCCAATTCTCATAGCCGCCGAACTGCTTCCGGAGCTTGCGGAGATTCAAGAGGAATCCCAGGGCCTGAAAGCGGTGGTGCGGCGCCATGCCGATACTACGGAAAGGTTCGGGATGGACGACCCATCAGTCCTCTGGGACCTGAACACACAGGAGCAATACCAAAAAGCCCTGGACGCAGGCCTCTAAGTCAGGTCTAACGTCCGGTGAGGACCAATCCGGACCATCCCTAAGCTGACTGCGGATCCCTTCTGATGAAATCCCCGGGTAGCGCCAGTGACGAAAGGAACCCCAGGAAGAACAACCCGGACGCGAAGTAGAAAGCGGCGTGCCAACCGATATATTCCACGACGACGCCGGCAATGATTGAGGCCATAGCTCCGAAGAAGGCGTTACTGCCCCACATGAGTCCGATGAACGTCCCTTCCAGGCCTTTCCCAGCCGCCACGTCGATCGCCGCCGCCTGGGTCAGGGAGTTCACCGAAAATAGGAACAGCCCGAATAACAGGACTGAGACGGTCATTCCCGGCCCATCGCCGCCCAATACCATGGTGGTCGGAAAGATCACGGCTGAGGCCATGATTAACATGATGATCGGCTTTCTTCCGATCCGGTCGGACAAAGCCCCGAATAAAGGCCCGGCGAATATTCCCGGAGCCGCCAGCAAGGCGACGTGGAACCCGACCCAAAAGGGGCTAAGTTCCAATTGGTCGGAAAGGTAAAGCGGGATGACCCAAAGCAATGATCGGTCTCCCATGCCTCGGACGGCGGACACAGTGAAGATCCACCACATGCCGGTGCCCTTGAACGATTCCCGCATGTCACGAATCTGAGTCCGGAATTTGGCCCCGTAATCGACTCCCTCAATCTTTGGGCCGCCGACGTTGCGCAGTAGAAAAAAAATCACAACCGCAAATAAGAGCAGCACTGGGGTGCCGCCTCCTACGATCCAACGCCATCCTACGATGGCCAGCAGGCCTCCGACGATCAATGGCCCTAACCAGTCGCCGACATTTCCCGCAGACCTGTGCAGCGAAATGAATAATCCGCGTCTCTTGGGGAAGCGCTGGGCCAGCAGGCCAAGGGCTGGGGGGTGCCACAAGGCAGTACCAGCCGAAGCCAGAGCCAAGGCAGCTAGAATCAACCCGAATGTGGGGGCGATCGACACCAGGAAATAGCCGATCGCGATTAGGCTCATGCTGAAGGCCAGAATATGGGCCCTGCGGTGCTGGAACATATCGACGAAGAAGCCGCCGGTCATGCTTGTGGCTCCGCCCGATAGTTGCCGTACTGCATCTAGAAAGCCGGCTTGGATGGGTGCAAGACCCAAGGTGATGTATATCTGGGGAATGAGGACCAGGAATGCCCGGCCGTACATGTGTTCCAACGTGTGAGCGCCGATCAACGTGCTCGCCATTACCGGGTCTTTTGTTCGTTGGTACTCGGGGCCAGTGATGGCTCGAGGATCTATAGCTTCAGCCAATGGTTCTTGGTCCCCTCAAAATCATTTTATGGGCGTGGAATGTGCCTGACACACGATGGGCAGTATACACCGGTGGCTAATCCGGTAACAGGGTTAGAGTTCCGGGTATGTCGGGGTTCAGGTTGGATGTAAACGGGCCTAGTAATGATAGAAGAGTTGCTGCAACTCATGACGGTCTTTGGTAACGGTCAATCCCAGCATCAGTAGGACCCGCGCTTTCTGAGGAAGCAGGTTGTCTGAAACGATGAATCCTTGCTCCTCTTTCTTCGGGGTGATGACAACCCTGCCGGCAGTGGAGCGGGTCGCTAGTACTACCGGTATACCGTCTTCCACTAGTTTTACGGCGGCGTCAATCACCGCCGGCGGGAAAGTGCCGCCGCCAAACCCGGCCAATATCAGGCCGTCTGACCGGTTGTTCCGCACCGCGTCGACCAGCAGACCGTCGGCGCCCGCATAGGAGTAAACGATGTCTATCCTGGGCAGAGTGGTCATGTCGTCCACCATGAACGGCGTGTCGACGGTGTGGCGGCGCAGGGGCGCCCGGTAGAACACCACTTTACCGTCAGAATCGGCGTAGCCTAGAAACCCCAGTTCGTTGGGCCGAAAGGTTTCCACCCGGAACGTGCTGGCCTTGGTCACGTCGCGGCCGCACTGAATCTCGTTATTCAGCACCGTTAGAACTCCCAGACCCACAGCCTCAGGGCAGGCGGCGGTACGCACGGCGTCCAGGAGGTTCAGATCTGAATCGGTGCTCAAGGCGGTGGGCGGGCGCATGGCCCCGGTTATCACCACTGGTCTGGTGGATTTTACGGTCAGGTGGAGGAAATAGGACGTCTCCTCCAATGTGGCGGTGCCGTGGGTGATGGCCACACCGGCTACGTCGGTCTCATCCCGGAATATCTGGTTGATGCGCCGGGCCAGTGCCAACCACTCAGCGGCGCCGATGGCGGTGCTGCCGACGCTAACCAGGTCTTCCGACCTCACTTCGGCGATGTCTTGGATCTCCGGCACTCGGTCCAGAGATTGCTGAATCGTGATGTGGTCACCGATCTCGGGATAGAGAATGAAGTCAATTCGGTCGGGTCCGACACCGGCGATGCTGCCTCCGGTGCCGATCACCCGGACGGTGGGTTGTTCGTTTGGCATGCTGTTATCCTTGTTTGAGAAATGCGAGATTTAGTTGCAAATTGCGTCTAGGCGGCTGCCATCGGCCAACGGTTATAATTACAGGGACATACTACCGGATTTCTCGCCACTGAGACGTGTTGTATGCGGGCCTTGGTCTTATCTGACATTCACGCAAACCTGGAGGCCCTGGAGGCCGTCTTAACCGACGCCCAAAACCGGAGCGGGTTCGATGTCATCTGGTGCTTGGGCGACACGGTGGGCTACGGCCCAGACCCTGTGGCCTGTGTCGACCGCATACGGGAGTTCGATCTGGTGGTGGTTGCCGGAAACCACGATCACGCCGCAGTGGGACTTATCGATGCCTGCGATTTCAATCCGGCCGCCAAAGCTGCCGCAGAGTGGACTGCCAGGCAGATCGACGCCGGACACATCGAATTTTTGTCTTCCCTGCCGTTCGTTTCGGTGCAAGATCAGTTCACCTTAGTGCATGGAAGTTTGCGCGACCCCATAGTCGAATACCTGCTGGACCGCGACTCAGCCTCAGGCACATTGGCCCTTTTAGAGACCAACTATTGTCTCGTTGGGCACTCCCACATTCCCTTCGTCTGCTGCGAGATTGACGGCGAACCGGTAATCATTGACTTCAAAGACTTCCCCGAAGACGAGTTGGTTGCCTTGGATTACGAGCGCCGAATCATTAATCCGGGGGGAGTGGGCCAACCCCGGGACCGGGACCCCCGGCCTAGCTATGCTATCTACGACAGCGCGGAAGCAAATATCCGGCGTCACCGCGTAACCTACGACATCGCCAAGACCCAGATGAAAATGAAGTCTGCCGGCCTACCCGCACACCTGATCGAACGCCTGAACCACGGGTTATAACGAGTTCTCTTGGGCCGGCGCCGCCCAATGATCAACGAACTCGATAAAGAGAATCTGGCATTCGAGTCAAATTGACACTATCCCAGGATAGTTGATAGGTTGTAGACTGGAATTCGTCCACCATACAACAGCGGCCCGCTAGCTCAATGGCAGAGCAACTGACTCTTAATCAGTA
>CETR01135726.1_pt1 | contig 10880 bp, 9 predicted proteins | sample 531281 | NCBI WGS metagenome assembly CETR01 (sample SAMEA2622568, study PRJEB7988) | marine metagenome | biome: marine biome (ENVO:00000447); feature: mesopelagic zone (ENVO:00000213); material: "saline water (ENVO:00002010), including plankton (ENVO:xxxxxxxx)" | depth 696 m
AAAAAATAGAGAGTATTATGGAAAACAAAAAGGAAATGAGGAAATGGTTGGATGACATGAATTTGGGTCATCCCTTGGTAGTAGCAGGTCCGTGTAGTGCGGAAACCGAAGACCAAGTGCTGAAAATAGCGCACGATCTTAAAGACACCGACGTGAGCTATTACCGTGCCGGAATCTGGAAACCAAGAACTCGTCCAGGTAATTTTGAAGGAGTAGGAGCCATTGGATTGAAGTGGTTGCAAAAAGTAAAAGAAGAAACAGGACTGAAAACGGCTACCGAAGTGGCCAACAGGGCACACGTTGACCTAGCTTTGGAGCACGATGTAGACCTTTTGTGGATTGGGGCGCGATCGACCGTAAGTCCATTTATCGTTCAGGAAATTGCGGATGCGTTGGAGGGAACGGATAAGATTGTTTTGGTCAAGAACCCGGTAAACCCAGACCTTTCCCTTTGGTTGGGCGCTGTGGAGCGTTTGCACTCCGCCAATATCGAAAAATTGGGGGTAATCCATAGAGGATTCTCCACTTATGAGAAAACCAAATACCGCAATATTCCGGAATGGCAATTGGCCATCGAGTTGCAGACCAAGTTCCCTGATCTGCCTATCATCAACGATCCAAGTCACATTACAGGGAAGCGGGATATGGTTTTTGATGTGTCTCAAACTGCTTTGGACTTGAACTTTGATGGACTGATGATTGAAACGCATTATGATCCGGACAACGCATGGAGTGATGCTGCCCAACAGGTAACCCCTAAAACATTGGTTCAGATGATGAAAGATCTACGCATAAGAAAAGAAACCAATGAGGAAGCCGAATACCAGAGCAATTTGAGCAATCTTAGAGCTCAGATAGATATATTGGACAACCAGTTGATCGATCTTTTGGGTAAAAGAATGAAGGTTTCCGATGGTATTGGAGAGTTGAAAAAGCAAAAGAACGTAGCGGTGCTTCAAAGCAATCGATGGAACGCCATATTGGGCAATATGATCTTGGAAGGTGAGCAAAGAGGATTGAGTGAGGAATTTGTTTTGAAAATGTTCAAGGCAATCCACCAGGAATCGATCAATCACCAAGAAAAGATCATCAACGCTTAGACTGATTTTTAATCAGGTTGACTTAAGAACTATTTGCAGCTTCAAAAACATTTGAGGTTGTAAATAGTTTTTTTTGGTTCAAACTGTAACAAAAGTGTAAAGAGGTCATCTTTTAAAGGTAAAAACACTTTATCATGAAAAAAATATACACACTAGGCCTCCTTTTACTTCCCTTGGTTATGTTTTCACAACGAATCATTGATACGGAAGTCGGGGAATTCAACAAAATCAAAGTTTTTGATTTGATCGAGGTCAACTTGATCCAATCCGATGAGAACAAGATCATGATCAAAGGTTGGAACGTTGACGACATTAAATGGACCAACAAAAATGGGACCTTGAAACTTAGAATGCAGTTGGACAAAAAGTTTCAGGGCGAGGACACCATGATTGAAGTCTACTACACCAATCTGGATGTAATTGATGGTAATGAAGGCTCCCAGATTACCTGTAACGAGATGGTTCAGAAAAGTAGAATAGAACTACGAGCCCAAGAAGGGGCGACCATCCGTATAGGAATGGATGTGGATTATGCCGAGATAAGAGCGGTTACGGGCGGTATCGTTCAAGCTTCCGGTTTGGCAAAAAACCAGACAGTCGTATTGAATACCGGAGGTATCTTTGAAGGAAGGGAACTACGGACCGCTACAACGGATGTGAAGATTTCTGCCGGGGGCGAAGCGGATGTGTTTGCTTCGGAAATGGTGGATATCAACGTAAAGGCCGGTGGGGATGTTTATGTTTACGGAAACCCGGAAACAGTACATAAAAAAACCTTTGTGGGTGGAAGAATCCACATTAAGGATTAATGAAACTTGTTGCTGCAAAAAAAAGCCCTCCAATTTTTGGAGGGCTTTTTTATTTGTCAGTTGTGAGTACAGCATTTATTTTTTGAAGATGTAACGGGTAATGAAAATACCTTGTCCATCACCTTTTCCACCTTCACTTTCCACACCACTTACCACAAAGGCCAGTTCCCATCCGTTGGAAACCATATCGTTGATCATGGAAGTGATCAAGGCATCATTGGCCGCTATATTTTGGAACCGGATACCTCCAATGTTATAAAAGTTCAAAAGCTTGGTTTCCTCGAAATTCTTTACACGGATTTCATTCCTTTTGGATTTGTTCCTGGTATTGTCGTCTTCGGTCTGTACACTTGTAAACTCCTTATAATCCTTATCCTCCAAGGCATTTATAATTCTAGATCTTCCCAGTCCGTTGGGCACTATGGACTCAACACTGGTAACTACATGGTACTGCTGTGCACTCATGGTAAACGTTGCTGCGAGTATTACCACAGCGGCCAAAATAATTTTCTTCATGATTAAAATGTTAATGATCGTTAAAACTGTTAACAAAGATATACGACGAAAAAGCAGGAATATTGTTTCTTTGTAATCAAAATATAAACAAATAGTGAACGGAACTGTTTATAAATCAACGGGAAGCTGGTATACTGTAAAGTCCTCTGATGGAGAGTTTTACGAATGCCGTATCAAGGGCAAGTTCCGAACACAGGGGATTAAAAGCACCAATCCCGTGGCGGTTGGTGATCATGTAGAGTTCCATTTGGAAAATATTGGGGATGAGACGGTTGGTGTGATTTCCAAAATTGGGGAACGCAAGAACTACATTGTCCGTAGATCTGTAAAGCTTTCCAAGCAAACTCATATTATCGCATCCAATTTAGATCAGGTCTTTCTGTTGGTAACGTTGAACAATCCGCCCACTTTTACCAGCTTTATAGACCGATTTTTGGTAACTGCCGAGGCATACCATATTCCCGTAGTGCTTCTTTTCAATAAAATGGATGTGTATAGCGAAGAGGATAAGTATGAAGTGGACTACTTGATGGACCTTTATCGGAAAATTGGCTATACCTGCATTCAAATTGAAGCTAAACAAGGCAAAAACGTGGACAAGGTAAAAGATTTGATGATTGGCAACACAAGTATGTTCGCTGGCCATTCCGGTGTAGGGAAATCCACCTTGGTCAATGCTCTGGAGCCAGGCTTAAAGTTAAAAACAGCCGAAATATCGGAACAGCATATGCAAGGACAGCACACCACCACCTTTGCCGAGATGTACGATTTGTCTTTTGATGCCCGAATCATAGATACCCCAGGGATAAAGGGGTTTGGCATCGTGGATATGGAAAAGTACGAAATCGGAGATTATTTTCCAGAATTTTTCAAGTTGAAATCCGAATGTAAGTTCAATAATTGTCTCCACCTGGATGAACCCAAATGTGCGGTAAAAGAGGCTTTGGAGCATGATGAAGTTGCGGCAAGCCGATACCGAAGCTATGTTCAAATGCTAACAGGCGAAGAAGACAATCCGTATAGGGAAAGATAAATGAGAACAGTATTACAAAGAGTTTCAAAAGCAAGTGTTACCGTTGATGGCAAAGTGATTTCATCCATTGAAAATGGTTTATTGGTATTATTGGGTATAGAGGATGCCGACAACAAGGACGATATTGATTGGCTTACGAATAAAGTTCTGAATCTTCGAATCTTTAATGATGAAGATGGCGTGATGAATCGCTCTGTAACCGATATTGATGGAGATATTATCGTGGTCAGTCAATTTACGTTGCACGCACAGACTAAAAAAGGAAATCGACCTTCGTATATAAAAGCAGCAAAACCCGATTTGGCCATTCCCATGTATGAAGCATTTGTGAAGGTTTTGGAGCAAAGACTAGGTAAAAAAGTGGGTACTGGAATTTTCGGCGCCGACATGAAAGTGGAACTGCTTAACGATGGCCCGGTAACTATTACGATAGACACAAAAAACAAGGAATAATTACTTTTTATCGAAAAAAATGTCTTTTTTGTAAGAAATTAAACACTTTAGTGTTGCCTGAACTAACCATTTCCAGATAAACGAATGCGATTTTATTTTCTATTCCTACTTGGCTTATTTTTTCATTGCTCATTTTCCCAGAATTATAATGTTGATGCCATTCCAAAGGAAGTAAGGCAAAATGCTGATGCCGTTGTCCGATTGGATAAGATGGATGTAATCGTTGAGGATCAAGATAAGATGGAGGTTTCCAGTAAGAGAGTGGTTACGATTTTCAACGAGAATGGAAATGAGCATGTCAATGCCTATGCGTTTTACGAAAAGAATGATAAAGTCTCCGAGTTGGAAGCCATTATTTACAATGCGCAAGGAGAAGAAATAAAGAAAATCAAGAAAAGGGACTTTTTGGACCAAAGTGCGATTGACGGTGGAACCCTTTATTCCGATTCACGGGTTCTGGTCATGCGATACACCCCTGCACAGTATCCTTACACTGTTGAATTTGTCAAACAGTATACGACCCCAAACACGGCTTTTGCACCAAACTGGGCTTTTTTGGATGACTATAGGGTAAGCACCGAAAAAAGTGAGTTTTCCTTTACTATGGAATGCGGCATACCTTTCAGGCATAAAGAGGAGAACTTTGAGTCCTACCAGATTGAGATCAAACAGACGGAAAAGTCAATTGCATACAAGGCCAAAAACCTAAAGGCCATAAAAGCGGAACCATTGTCCCCGTCATTTAACGATTTTGCCCCACAGGTAAAAATTGCAATGGACCAATTCCATCTTGAAGGTGTTGACGGCAGAGCCTCAACATGGAAAGAACTTGGTAAATGGATGAACGATGAACTTTTGGAGGGACGGGATAATTTGGATGAAGGTACCGTTCAATACGTTAAAAACTTGGTGCAAGGAGTATCCGACCCCTTGGAGAAGATTAGGGTCGTTTACAAATACGTTCAAGAAAACACCCGCTACATAAGTGTTCAATTGGGAATTGGTGGTTGGATGCCCATAAGCGCATCTGATGTGGATCGTGTAAAATATGGCGATTGCAAAGGGCTTACCAATTATACAAAAGCATTGTTAAGTGCTGTTGGGGTGGAATCATACTACACCGTGGTGCATGCAGGTGGACAAATGAAAAGTTTCGATGCAGACTTTCCGTCCATGCAGGGAAACCACGTGTTTTTGAATGTGCCGCTGGATGAGGAAGAGGTTTGGTTGGAATGTACCAGCCAAAAAACACCGGTCAATTATTTGGGGACGTTTACCGATAATCGAAATGTTTTGAAAGTGACTCCCCAAGGAGGTGAGTTGGTCAGGACAAAAGCCTATTTGGATGAAGAAAATTATCAATCTACCAAAGCGGAATTCCACATTGTAGAAGGGAATAATATAAAAGGGAAGGTAAAGATCCTTTCAAAGGGATTCCAATACGATAACAAGTACTGGAGAACCGGTAATACCAAATCAGAACAGGAGGAATTCTATAAATCATACTGGAGTTACGTGCAGAACTTGAGATTGGATGAGGTCAAATACCAAAACGATGCCAACAATATTGAGTTTGTTGAAGAGGTAACCATCAGTGTGGAGAACTATTTGAGCACTGCCGGAGACAAATTATTGTTGGTGGCCAATGTGGCAAACCGTAATTATGGGGTGCCAGATAGGTCTAGGAATAGAAAAAGGCCACTGGTAATAAAACGTGGTTACTTGGATGAGGATGAGTTCATTGTACACCTTCCGGAAGGATACGTCCCTGAAACCTGGATGCTACCTGTCAAGGAGGAAACCAAATTTGGGACCTATACTATTTCCATTGAGCCCTTGGAACCAGGGGTTCTTGTATATAAAAGAAGACTTTTGATAAAATCGGGAGAATATCCCAAAGAAGACTATAAACTCTATCGTGACTTCAGAAAGAAAGTCGCTAGATATGATAATTCCAAAATCGTTCTAAGTAAAAAAGAATCATGAAATTAAGGCTGTTTTTTCTGCTATTGCTGGTACAACAAGTAGTTAGCTCCAATGAGATCAAATTTGGAAAGGTATCCAAGGAAGAAGTGGCTGCAACAGAGCATGCCACTTACCCCGAGGCCAATGCTGCTATTCTCCACAAGGAAGAAAGGGTGTGGTACGATTATCAATATAACAAAGGTTGGTCCCTTATCCGTGAAGTGCACTATCGCATTAAAATATATAATAAAGAGGGATTTGATTGGGCAACGTTGCAGGTTCCCCTTTATCTTGGGGAAAGTGAAAATGAAACCATACACGGAGTAAAAGGTTACACGTTTAATTTGGAGAATGGAAAAGTGGTAAGTCAAAAACTTAAGAAGGACGGAGTTTTCAAGGAAGACGTTAATAAATACAGAAAGAGGGCGTCCATTACTATGCCGGAAGTGCATGAAGGCAGTGTGTTGGATATCAAATATGAAGTCAACTCCCCATTGTATTGGTACATCGATGAATTTAAGCTGCAATATGATATTCCTGTGGATTACGTGAAAGTACGATTGGATATTCCGGAGTACTTTGTCTTTAAACAATATAGTAGAGGTTTTCATCCCATTGATTTTACACAGACTAAAGACAACAGGACGCTTAAGGTCTCAAAGTTTTCCAGCAATACTCAGAAAAACAGCAGTCTTGATTTGATTGAGAACGTGTATAATATATCAGCATCCGATTTGCCCGCCTTATTGGAAGAGAAGTACACGAGCAATATTGATAATTACAGAACCGCCATTCAGTTTGAGCTCGCTTCTACAAATTTTCCCAATCAAGTTTTTAAACATTATAGCACAACTTGGGAGGATGTTGCTAAGACCATTTACAATTATGATGATTTTGGAGGAGAGTTGAACAAGGATAATTATTTTGATGATGATATTGATCAGTTGATATCAGGCTTATCATCCTATTCGGAAAAGGCAATGGCTATTTTTCAGTATGTGAAATCCAAAATGAACTGGGATGGTTATACAGGTGTGGGATGTAGTCAAGGTGTGAGAAAAGCTTATAAGGAAGGCACCGGGAATGTGGCCGAGATCAATCTGATGCTCATCGCTATGTTCAAATATGCAGGTCTCAATGCAAATCCAATTTTGGTTAGTACCAGATCGCATGGCATACCTCTGTTCCCCACCAGAAATGGGTTCAATTACGTGGTTGCTGGTCTTGAGATCCAAAATGATCTGATATTATTTGATGCTACTGAAAAAAATGCAATGCCAGATGTTTTGCCGACACGTGCTTTGAATTGGTTCGGCAGATTGATTCGCGATGATGACAGTTCCAGTCAAGTAAGCTTAATGCCCAAATCCAAATCTTTGGATGCTGTGATGATGAATGTACACCTGGATGAAGACGGATCGATAGCGGGAAAGTATAGACAACAATACACGGCCAATAACGCATTTGCTTTTAGGAATGGCTATACAGAAGGATCCGAAGAATCATATTTGGACAATTTGGAGAAAAATAGTGATATGGAAATATCAGGTTTTGATTTACAGAATATTGAAGAGCTATCAAAACCCATTGTACAATCCTATGAATTTAAAAAAGAGGCTGCTTATGAGGTAATAGGAGGTAAACTTTATCTATCCCCTATGTTTCATTTGGCCACAAGGGTAAATCCTTTCAAAATGGAAAAAAGGGAATTTCCTGTAGATTACGGCTATCCATGGGAAGATAAATATATGATTTCAATTAAAATCCCAGAAGGATACACCGTTGAATCCATTCCTGAACCTATAGCGGTGGTGTTGCCTGAAAATATGGGACAGTTTAGATATAACATTTCGGCCAACGGGGAGGTCATCAATGCACGAATAGAAACGGCACTTAATAGCCCTGTGATTCCGGCGTTTTACTATGCTGACCTCAAAGAATTTTATCGACATATTGTCGATAAGGAGTCTGAAAAGATTGTTTTGACAAAATCTTAGACAGTATAAAATGAAAAAAGTAATTGTACTCTTGGTTTTGTTCAATGCCACACTGGTTTTTGCCCAGGAACATGAATTTGGCAAGCTGACCCCTTTTGAATCTGAATTCAAAACTTATCAAAAAGATACCACTGCGCATGCGGTATATCTTTATGAAAAGGGGGATAATTCCTTTGAGATCAGAGGTAATTATGTTTGGCTTATCAAGGAATATCATGCCAAGATAAAAATCTTGGACAAACAAGGGATTTCAGAGGCAGACATCTCAATTCCTTATTACCATTCCGACAATGCCCGGGAAACAGTGGACAAAATCAGGGCAATTACCCACAACGGAACGGTAAAACACAGTCTGCGGCAAGAGGAGATTTTTGATACAGACTTGAACGAAAGATGGTCGGATAAACGGTTTACTTTTCCAAACGTTCAGGAAGGCTCTATTTTGGAATATGTTTATGAGATTCAATCACCATTTTTCCACAATCTGAATGGATGGAAGTTTCAAGAGAGTATACCAAAGGTATATACCGAATACAATGCTGAGATTCCCGGAAATTACAAGTATAATCGTACACTAAAGGGAAAATTGAATCTAGATGTTAACGATGCGACCATAAAAAAAGACTGTTTCTACATTCCCAGATCATCTGAAGCAGCGGATTGTGAAGTCTTGAAGTATGTCATGAAAGATGTGCCAGCATTCAAGGAGGGGGAAAGTTTTATGTTATCCCCCAAAAATTATCGTTCTGCGTTGGAATTCGAGTTGTCCGAACACCTGAGTTTCGATGGTTCAATCAATCGGTATACCAAAACATGGAAAGATGTAGACAGGGAATTCAAAGCGGACAAAGATTTAGGGAGGCAACTCAAAAAAGAAAACTTTTTTGAACGTAATGTTCCTGCCCAATTGACCAATAGTCCTGGTAGTAAAATTGAGAGGGCAAAAAAAATCTATCAGTTTGTGAAGGACTATTACACTTGGAATGGAGATTACGGAATCTTTTGGGACAATAGGGTTAAAGAGGCTTTCGATGAGCGCAAAGGCAATGTTGCGGAAATCAACATTACCCTTATCAACCTATTGAACTCGGCAGGCATAGATGCCGAAATGATGGTACTTTCCACACGCAACAATGGATTGCCCAAAAAAACACATCCGGTCATGACCGATTTCAATTACCTGGTGGCCAAAGCAAATATTGACGATGATACGTATTTGTTGGATGCTACGGAAAAAAATCTATCCTTTGGTATGTTGCCCTATCGGTGCTTGAATTACTATGGGAGGGTCATGGATTTGAAAGGGGAAAGCTATTGGTATGACATTGTTCCAGAAAACAGAAATAGCAGGAGCGTACGTATTCAAATGGAACTCGACCTTGACAATGGTCTTGTCACGGGAAACTACGATGATATTTCCATGGGATATGAGGCATTGTCAAAAAGGGACCAAATCAGTTCCAAAACCAAGGAGGACTATCTGAATGAAATTGAAGATGCTGCTTACGGTGATTTTTATATTGAAGAATATGAACTGGATGCTGAACAGTCAGGTGATAAGAAACTGGTGGAACACTTCACTTTCGAAATGGAAGGATTGAGTAACACTCCAACAGTGTATTTCAACCCGTTTGCCATACGTTTTTTCAACAGCAATCCCTTCGTAGCCGAAAAAAGATATTATCCAGTGGACTTTGGTTACCTAAGATCCTATAGGTATTACGCCAGTATAGATGTTCCGGAAGGCTATAAGGTTAAGGAGATTCCGGAGCCCAGTTTTTTGGGGCTTCCAGAGAACAGTGGGGTTTTAAGGTTCAATTGCACTGAAAATCAAGGTGAAATCATGGTGCAATATACCTTGCAGCTCAAATCCACCCATTATACTAGTGAGGGATATGCATATATTAGGAAGTTCTTTGAAGATGCGGTCACTTTACAGAACAAGAGTTACATTGTTCTTGAAAAGGAATAAGTCAGTTGTGCTTACCTTTGTGTTCAAATCATAAAAACTGTTAGGGTGAACATAGAAAACGCACAAAAAGCCGTAGACGAGTGGATTAAAAACCATGGGGTCCGTTATTTTAATGAACTTACCAATATGGCCCAACTTACCGAAGAAGTAGGAGAGGTGGCGCGTATCATCGCAAGGCGTTATGGCGAACAGAGCGAAAAGGAATCTGATAAGGCCAAGGATTTGGGCGAAGAGCTTGCAGACGTGGTTTTTGTGGTACTTTGCTTAGCGAACCAAACAGGGATAGATTTACAGGAAGCGTTCGACAAAAAGTTGGATATAAAGACCGAACGCGACCACGACCGCCATCAAAATAACAAAAAGCTTAAATAAAGTTGCCTGCCTAAAGGGACATTAAGTCCGTTTTTTCTAGTTTTGACAATTCATACAAACCGAACAGCTTTGAGACTCCAGCTTTCCTCGCCCAACGATAAAAAAATACAAAAAGCCATTGCGATCACAGGTTCCAAAAGTGAAACCAATCGCTCCCTTTTGTTGCAGGCGCTTTTTCCCAATATTAAAATTGAGAATCTTTCCAATTCCGATGATGGGGAGGTAATGCAAAAAGGCTTGGCAAAATCAACGGGAGAGGTGGACATCCATCACGCTGGTACCGCCATGCGATTTTTGACCGGGTATTTTGCTTCGCAAGAAGGAAAGCAGGTTACACTTACGGGGTCACAACGTATGCAGGAGCGACCCATAAAAGTATTGGTGGAAGCACTACAATCACTCGGGGCCGATATTCAATATGAAAAGGAAGTGGGTTATCCACCCCTGAAAATAACTGGAAAAAAACTCAAAAAAAGCCAAGTTTCCCTTCCCGCGAATATCAGCAGTCAATATATTTCCGCATTGTTGTTGGTAGCTCCCAGTTTGGAAAATGGATTGGAACTGGAATTGATTGGGAAGATCACATCGGTCCCCTACATAAAAATGACCCTGGCCCTTTTGGAACAAATAGGTGTGGAAACCTCTTTTGAAGGAAATAAAATC